>Ga0209363_1000252_pt1 | contig 19081 bp, 14 predicted proteins | sample WorMetexBAHAMAS3_FD_187385 | JGI IMG/M metagenome (GOLD analysis project Ga0209363, IMG submission 187385) | Marine gutless worms symbiont microbial communities from Max Planck institute for Marine Microbiology, Germany - Inanidrilus exumae... | ecosystem: Host-associated > Annelida > Digestive... | reverse complement strand
CCGTATGAGGGGCCACGCTAAAGTTTTCAGGCAAGAAGGATGATCATTTACTGGTACTAATTACTGTCCATTCAGGCACCTTCCTCAAAATGCATACATGTGCAATGCAACACCTCCACCCACAGGGATTACATAATGAGCTGTCGCTCCTCCAAATCATCGCTAACGAATGTCCATCACCTCTCCTGAAGACTGTAGCATGGCTGCGTATTAGTCCGTTGTTTGTCAGCTTGCAGCCAGGCATCATTATCATCGGTCTGCAAAGAAAATTGTAGGTTTAGTTATGCAAAATCGCGATTTTGATTCTAATTTGACTTTAGAAAAAATTGCGATTTTGATCTTGATCTCAGAAATTGTTACAGCACTATCAAAATTGACCAGATTTTGAAATTTCCTCTATGAAAAAATTGGCTTTGTCATTAGCAAGATGGAGAAGAATAAGTCAAATAGTCAATATACATTGCCGGAGTCATCCAGTCCCTTCCAGCAGTCAGATGATAGGCATCAGCAATCAGCATACAAGAAAAGTCTCCCTAGGTATGTCATATCTCATGTGACATGGCACTTTAAATGTTTTAGCAATTCAAGTGTGAGGCCCTTTTCAACATGGGGTCCTTCCCCTCATGTGGGAGGCATGGGGGTTTAAAGGCCAGCACTGCATATTTGTAGAGAAAGTGAATGGATTACCGGTAACCATCAGTTCTGTAAAGTGACATTTGAATAGTATCATTTTCAATTTTCTGAGCACGCCACTGTCTTAAACAGAACTGGTTATTAGTGTCAGTCCGATATTGCTATCTTGATATCGGATATGGATATCGAGTATTGGTCATATCGGCTGCAATCTGAGATATCAGCACGAAGCGACGGAGTACCGAGAACCGATATCCGATATGTTTAAATTGAGGCCTTTGGTTTTCCAAGCGCAGTCAATGACTAAGTTCAGTCACTAGATAAGCCTCACCAATGGGGAGAGGTAACCTGCCATCTGCGAAAGTCATAGACCTAGTCTTTCCCAACTTCTACTACGTCTGTGGCTCATTAATTGCATAAATCAAACAACGACCACATGCGATCAGTAGGCTAGCTTGTGTATGTCAGCTGTTATACAGTTTTCATGTTGTGTGCTGTTAAAGCACAGCAGTACCATGTAGTATTGGCAGCAGTTGATTCTACTGCAGTACCCAGTGTGGTGAGTCAGTCTGTCAGGCTTTAATATAAACAATGTAGCTATGTCTCTTAGGTATATATTAGCATAGGTGTACAAGCACTAGTTGTTTGTTTCACATTCTCCACGCAGGACTGCCCCTGAGTGTCACTTAAATGTGTCTGCGGGCTGCAGGCCACCACAGAGGAGGGAGGAGGTGTGTGGCTGTGCGCCACTTGCAGCCAGTGACCCATACGTGATGAGGTCGTGGCATCAGCCAGCATCACATTTCACTGCACCTGCTGTGTGCTGTCTCACTCGACGGTGGAGGCAGTAGAGGGACTATGATGTATTACTATATCTGTTAATACACTGTACACCCGTAAATTTTGCCCCCTTTCATTCTTAATTGACTGACACTTGAAGGTAAACAAAGACATCAGTTCAATCAGTTGTCTTCTCGTGGTACTAGAACACATTACAGTACTATTATTTCACAAAACCGCCAAGGTCAAGGTGCATCCTCTTTTAATTGTAATATCGGATATCGGTTATCGGCCGCGTGGTATGGGTACATATCAGTTATCGGCATGACCCAAAGTTCTGGCATCATCGGTCTGACACTACTGGTTATGAGTAATATGTAGTATATGGCAGAAAATTAACATCTGTTCATCTCTAATGTTATGTTTTGTGATATGTGCTGCAGAAGCTGTAATTACCAAGCAGGTGAACAATGCTGGCTTTACATAGCGTTCGAATTACACGTTTATTCTCACAGCCATTGATTCGTTGTTATGCTACAGTTGCCTCTGCACCTGCTGTAAAGCCATTTCACTACCAGCAAATTCTTGAACATGAGAAAAAGATTGATACTCCATTCAAGAAGCTAACAGGTATCTGATGTTTTTGTTGTTTTACTTGTCACTTGTGATCATTTATTGTGAACCATTTTTACCATGCGACTCAGCTATCGCGGTATAGGCTGTCATTTTGTTTCCGACTGTCTGTCCGTCCATCACATGCCGCTATTGTACCAAAATGGTGAAACGTAAAGTTACGCAAACCACGCCATACGATTGCCCAAGGACGCTAGTTTTCTGATGCTAAAAAATCACGGCAGAATTCCAACGGCGTCACCCCTTATGGGGTCGCCATATAGAGGTGGGGGTAGGTGCATATCGACGATTTTTGACCAGTGTCTCGCTGTATCTCAACAAGAAGCTTCACTATCAACAAGAAACCTGTGCGATGCTCTGTATCAGTTGAAAATTTGAAATATTGCTTTACTGTTGCACAAATAGTGCAAACAGATTGCCTGTTAGTCTGAGCACTTACAGCAACTGCCACATTTTATTCTGCTTGGCAACACATAGCACTAAGCTCATAACACAGACTCCAGAATGCACCGATGATGTAGTCTACATGCATCAATCGGCAGGAAAATGACAAAATACACTGCTTCATGCAGTACTGCCAATAAACACGCTTGGAAAAACTGGCATCACGTGCCTCTGTGTCCACACAGCTTCTGCGATCGTTCACCTCAACGGTCTACCAGCAACTGTAGAACACACGGCCGCTGGAGTTACCTGGCAAGACCGTGACACGCTGTGTATCACACCTGATGACACGACATCGGGTGTATAGGATTTCTCAATGGTATGGTGACTGGCCAGTTCCACTCCACACAGCACTGATCCACACACCCCACTCCACACAGGCTGATTATAGCAAGCGCTAGCTCATGGATGGCAAACCATCCCTGAAAGGGGTGTGGTCACTTGTCAGGTCACGAGAACCATTTAAATTTTGATGGGCACCAACCATATCTCTGGAACAGCTGATCATCTCATGCACTGTCAGCTTAGTTCACTGGTGCATATCATGAACTTCTGATGGTCATCGGACAACTGTTGATCAATCGGGATCTGTATTCAGAAGCTAGGCTTAGTAGAAGAAATGATTTGATTACTATATGATGCGATATGGAATATATAGCATGCACTGAGCCTCTGCATCGTGCGGGTCTGTCAGCGGTGGTGGAGACACTTGTACTTAAAATGAGCACACTTCTTTCCACGGTTTTTAAGTAATCCATTATACAATTACTGATGTAAGAGTTATTGATCACTTGTCCACAGGAAATTGAAAAGAGTGAAAAGGTAAGATATTAGTGCATTGGAAGTATATGATACTGTCCAGAAAGTACTAGTAAGTCATGACTTTCTAGATGCACTACTGTGGTACTAATTGCTGAGTAGATTTGTAGATTTATGCCGCAGAGTTGGATGTGTCAACTCTGTGCTGCTGTAGTTGTCTGTATTACTGACGTTGATTCATATATTTTGCAGGTGATTATGTGTCATCATTTGATGTCAGAGGCAAAAAAGTTTTATCGATTGATCCACAGGCACTCACTTTGTTGTCTGAGCAAGCTTTTATTGATGTTGCACATTTGTTGAGACCATCACACTTACAGGTGAATCTGTCATATCTTGCTGTTTAGAACAGTTGTATGTAGCAGTTACCAATATGAGTCTTTTAGTACCGGTAATCTCTTTGAGTTAAAGTGATGTATCATGTATTTACTGACGTTCTGTTTGTGACAGCAACTGTCAAATATCTTGAAGGACCCAGAGGCATCAAGCAATGATCGATTTGTAGCACTGGAGTTATTGAAGAATGCTAGCATTGCTGCAGACATGGTGCTGCCGGGTTGTCAGGATACTGGTACAGCCATATGCATGGGTATGTCATTATAGACTTAGAATATTAGAATTAGCAATTACTTCTTTTAACACTAGTTTTGTCGTTAAAAAGTTGTTCAGTTCCAGACACCGTGCAGTGTGCCAGCATCTAATGCAGTATTTGGTAATGATGTAAGTACAATTCAATAAGATGATCAGTTATCGCAGAGGGACCGCACGACACAACATGTCAGTTGAAATCTTGTCAGCTGCTGCACATCTGTACAAAAATCACATTTTGAAAGACTTGCATAATAATACGTGCTACATTTCTGGAGGTGTGGTAATTAGAAACATTTCAAACAACATTGGTATTGATGCCATTTGATAGGCCATGTACAATTTCCTATTAGTCTTCTATTGCAACTATGTGTCTTCAACTGTTTGCGAGATATTATCAGTTATTTCCCAAAATTTAAAGAGGTCACATGACCGTGAATGCATGCCATTTGGGGGTAATATAACATGCGTGCACTAGTACTCCTCAGTTTCAGTCTACACACCAAACTTTAAAATACATAGCTTCACTCATTCCAAAGATGTGATTGGGGCCAAAAAATAAAAACGACTCACGTAACACTCACCATGCTCATTAGGGGGTAGTTTATCATCCCGAGGCTAACACTTTTGATATATGATATATACATGTACACCAAATTTGACGACACCAGCTGCAACCATTCTGGAGAGATGATTGTGGCTCCAAAATTTAAAATGGATCACATCACGTCCTATGGTAATCAAACCGTTTCTTTTACTCGAACTACCTGCTGAATACAGATCTCAATGGTGGGTATAATCAACAATTGTCTGATGACCATCAGACGTTTATGACACTCACTGGCGAACTAAGTTGATCAGCCGTTCCAGAGATATGGTTGGTGCCCACTAAAATTTAATGGTTCACGTGACCTAACCATGCCTTTTAAATGGATGGTTTGCCAACCGTCTCAGGTGCTGTCAACTTAGGTGGACGGTCAGTGTGGTAAACTGGTGACTGTCATCGGTCACAGTTTATATCACTGACCGTCAGCATCTGTCTACAGCATGGCGGGCGTGAGGCCCAGTGCTGCACTGGTCTGTTAGTGGCAACAGAGAGATGTGTGTTTTTCTTCTGCACTTCTTTTATGTAATCAGTATGTTGGTTGTCAACTATTGCAGGCAAGAAAGGACAGTATGTATGGACTGAAGGACAAGATGAAGAGGCTTTGTCTCGAGGCGTGTACAATACGTACACGTCACGTAATCTTCGCTACTCACAGGTGGATATTTCTGTTTTATTAGGTCAACTCCTCTGAGTCGACCAATAATGTGGGTCTCAAATGTCCGTCTGTCCGTCCGCAGAAAGTTTCTTCGATTTCAGTGAAATTTGGTATGTAGGTAGAGGTCAATAAGTGATTCATGACGGTATGCAGTATGACCCGATCCAAAGTCAAGGTCAAGGTCACTAGCTCTTGAAAGTCGCCCATTTTCAAAGGCTATCTCCTTCCCCATTTATAATGGGGGCTGGCAAATGTCCATGGATTCTTGAATTAGGACACAATACCTAAAGCGTATCGGGGCCAGATTTTTTATTTTTGTTCTAGTTTTTTGTCACGTGACTTTGAAGTTGGCAGTAAGTAGGAGTCGACTGCCAGTCCTGTACCGGGATAATTGATGTCATACTTGGTGATTGCACATTTTTTGCAATGATGTATACATATTTAATTCACTTTTCCATTCTGGTGCACACTTTTGTCGTAGTGTTTTTTCCATCTCAGAATGGCAGTCTTGCATGATATACCTACAAAATTTGCATTGGACTTTTAGCTGTGACTTCCATGTTATTGATAGTTGCCATCACATACACGATGTCACAGTGGGTGATGGAAGGCTAAGTAACATGGACAAAAGTGTGACATGGCAACTGCTACTTATTGATATCTGTTAACCGTCTGTTATGGCTCTCTTGTGGCATTTTGTACAAAATAACATACCCAAGGTTTTAGTTTGATAATGCAGATATTTTGCTATACGTGCGATGCACTTATGAAATGTATGATATATCACACATTGTTGATGGGTTTATTTAATAAGGATGTCTGTGTAATTGAAAATGAATATTTGATAAAGATGAGGTTGACTTTAGAAAATAGATAGTAGACCAAAAAAATTGTTCGGCAATGAGTGTGTTGTTTACTTTTTGTGGAGTCACTTTTGTGCACCATACAGTAGCCAAGCGATAACAGTTTTGATGATGAAAATTATTAATACATGTATCACTGTCTTACAGAATGTACTGCAGAGTCTTGAGTAATGAAAAATGAATGTACTTTATGGTGATAATGAAATCAGGAGCTGACATTTATTACTGGCCCACCTAAACATAGTGTAGGGGGCCAGACTAGTAATGGTTGTGGGCGTCTGTTGTCGTCGTCTGTCGTTCGTAACACTACCCACTGCTGGCGTGTGGGCAGTCGGTGCATTGGCAGGTGACACTGCACAGCGGGCCAGTACGATTACATCCCATTAGGACGATACCTTGTTTTTACAAGTTACTAGTTGTAGGGCTGTACCAAATATTCTGTTCGATTTGGCAGCCAACCACAGCAGCAGTCATTGCTGCAAAAGCACGTAAAGTCACGTGATGCATATGCTACCACATTGACAGTACTGCTATGTAGGCAGCTCGCCTACAAAAGCATGCTCGCTGTAAGTTTCTTCATGCCAGTCATGCCGAATTGCCATGTGCATCTCAGCAGTGGACCATAACGTGGTGATTTCACTTTCTTCCTGCTCGCATCTCTCTCGAAACAGCCGTTTGCACCTGGTCGCTGCACATTCTCAATCTGTACTTTGGCTGCATCATGTCAGCTGGCTAAGAGTGTCAGATGCACTCGCGCTGGTGCAGCAGTGTGATCAGATTTCAACTACTTAGTGCAGCTGTTTGACATCACTTAACTGTCACTAACATGCCAAGTGAAAATCTTAGCGAGCCCGGTGCCATTTGCTCCGACTTACAAACATGCCTGTTGGCTGAAAATCTTGAATGCTTAATTTTGTAAAAGAGAAAGTAGTGTAACCTTCATTGTTGTTTCTAATAATGGTGACGGTGAACTTGAATGAATACATATTGTTTACTAAGATGACAACACCGTACCACAGCAACCATTTGTATGCGATTCGTATTTGGCCGAGTAATATTTCCGTGTTATTTTATTTGGCTGAATAGTAATTTCCTACTATTTGGTACAGCCATAACTAGCAGTGATAGCTAATTATTTTGTCCAGTAAGTCTCATTGATTAATTTACTGTGACAAATAATGTGTGTGGGATTCTTGTGTTTGTGTATTAGGTAGCCGCTCTAGACATGTACAGTGAAAAGAACACTGGAACAAACCTTCCGGCACAGATTGAGATCTATGCAACTCCTGGCAATGAATACCACTTCCTGTTCATTGCCAAGGGCGGCGGATCAGCCAACAAGTCGTACTTATTCCAGCAGACAAAGGCACTTCTCACTCCTGAGACACTGTTGACATTCATCGGTGATAAGATTAAGGTGGGGGTAGTGTTTTCCAGTTTTCAAATTACTTGAGTCACTGTAAGTGTTATTTCTTCATTGTTGTTTCTGTATTATGTAGATTAAATGCCTGAAGTGTGTTATCAGATAATAATAATAATGACAATGAGAGTATTAATACATTTACACAGAGATACAGAGGTGGTGAGGACCTTTGTATGTATTTTAATTTATGTTGTTTAAGAAGCTGTTGTTATGCTTTATACACACATGACCCTGACCACATCCATATTAAGGGTGATTTGTCATCTTTATGTTGGGAATTGACATAGCCTACATGCATGCAAAATTTAACCACTCTAGCTTTAGCCGTTCCGGAGATATGTTTGGTGCCCACCAAAATTTAAATGGTTTACGTGACCTGATTACGCCCTTTTCAGTTGTTCCAGAGATATTATTGGGGGCATTAACATTTAAAGTGGGTCACATGACCCTGACTACGCCCCTATTAAGGGTGATTTGTCATACTTATGCTGGGAATTGACATAGCCTACACGCATGCAAAATTTGAGCACTACAGCTTTAGCTGCTCGGAGATATGGTTGATGCCCACCAAAATGCAAATGGTTCACGTGACTTGACCACGCCCCTTTCAGGGATGATTTGTCATCCGTGTTGTAACACTTGCTACGATCAGTCTGTCTACCAAATTTGAAGTCTCTATCTCTACCCATAGCGAAGATATGAAAGACTATACAAAATAACGAAAATGGGGTGTTTGGGGGTAGTTAGGGATTACTGGAGGTCACTGAAAATGGTTCCATTCGATAGAGTGCATACAAGTTTCTATTAGTTTTCCATAGTCACTGTGTCCCTATCTTCAACCGTTTGTGAGATATAGCGAGATGTTGGTCGAAAATGGCTATCATATGGTGTTGTTTGCGTGATCCTATATGTAGCCAGGCTTGTGACAGACAGACGGACGGACGGACACACGACGACAGCATGATAAAAACGACTACTAAGTCATCTACTACACTTGCTGAACTGCCACTGTTGCTATTATATATAATAAATATATAAATAATCTAGGAGGTTGTCATTTTATGATTCTTAGCATGTATACATGAAGTGTATCTTGCCGTAAACACAACTTAAAACTGTGGATATATGTAGACATTAGGTACAGCTGCATGTCCTCCATACCACTTGGCTGTTGTAATTGGTGGAACTTCCGCAGAATTTACTTTAAAAACAGTCAAGCTGGCATCGACACATTACCTTGATGATTTGCCGACTACAGGTACTTTTATGCTTCAGCTAAGGCACTATCCTTTTTAGTTAGAAAATCATGGTGTTGGTTGACTTGCATAATCTGTTGTAAGCATTTGACACGTGGGTCAAACAAAAACTAAAAGTTGTAGCAGTAGCTGTGTTAGTGATAGCAAGTAACAATGGTGTGGTGCAAACTTGATCTAATTGTAAGTAATTGTTATATAGTTTCCATTATTTTTATAGGTGTTTAGTTGATTCTTTTAAATTCTTTAAAGTCTTTAAATTTAGTTTTGTTGTGTAACTTAAGTAGGTTGTTGTATCACTGCAAAGTTTTGTGTTTGCCACATGCTGACAGTTGCAAAATTAGGAATGCTATAAGCTGGTCATAGCAAAGTATAGGCACTTCCTTATCAAAGTTGTTCCTATTCTCATGCACTATATTTGGTTTCAGGCAATGAACATGGACGAGGCTTTCGAGATGTAGAATTGGAGAAAAAGGTTCTTGAATTGACTAGGAAGGTTGGCATTGGTGCACAATTTGGCGGCAAATATTTCTGTCACGATGTGAGGGTAGTTCGCTTACCACGGCATGGTGCATCGTGCCCAGTTGCTATTGGAGTATCTTGTTCTGCTGACAGACAGGTTTTTATGTTTATTTTTTTGTCTTGTTTGCTTACTGTAGTACAGTCTGAGATACTTACTTATGTAGTATGTGATTAAAATTTGCATGTTTTGGTCGACTCGAAGTCGAGTCGACCTAATAAAGTGGGTCTCAAATGTCCGTCCGTGTGTACGTTTGTGCGTACGTATGTCTGTTCATCCATCCACAAAAAGTTTCTTTGATTTAAATGAAATTTGACGTGTGGTTAAAGGTCGATGACTGATGCACGACGGTACGCAGTATGACTTGATCCAAGGTCAAGGTCACAAGCTCTTCAGAGTTGGAAATTCGTCCATTTTCAAAAGCTATCTCCTCCGCTATTTACAGTGGGCGCTGGCAACTGACCACTGATTCTTGAACTATGGCATAATATCTAAATTCGATTGGGTCGGATTTTTGATATGTCCTAGTTTTTGTGTCACGTGGCTTTGAACTTGGCAGAGACGTCATTTGTGAAGAGTCGTGGCTAATGTTTTTGTGGATGTTCATTATGAGACATTGGTCTATTCAAATGCAGGCAGTAAATAATCTACAAGTTTGTGCACATGAACATTGTTTGTAGAATTTTGTTAGATTATTTTTGCTTATAACAACGGTTGAGCACATTGGCTGTTTTGATCATTAATTACGGTATGTAATACACCTGTCGTCAGGCTGTTGTTTCTGCATCCAGTACATGCTGAGACCCATAGCAGTCATTGGTGGTATCAGGAATGGCATCATCGCCAGCATCAGCAGTCAACAAAAGCATTGCGTTCTACTTCCTCCACTCTGCTGCATCAACCACATGCTTTGTTAAGCTTCCGCAGGAGTTGCTTTGCTATTTTTCTTTGATCATCTGGAACCATCTGCATTTGGCTGCCTGAAATACTGCCAACTTCTCTTTGTTCAAGAATATTTTTAAAACTGGACTTTTTTTGTGTCCTGCACCGCATGACACCTGTGCCTGGTTGCCTCTGATTCGTTTATAACTCATGACAGCATGAAAGGAAGTAACATCAGCATAGCATGGCATCTGGTAAGAATTGCTTTAGTGCTTCAGAAGCTCTTACGTTGCAGGTAGGCATGTCTGACTATTGACTGGCAGAGTGAACAGTGTCAGAGAGTCGACTGTTTGTAGTAGCTTCTTCTCTCTCTTTCTTCTTTGCGGGGTGATGTTGCCATCAGCGCTGAGGTCTCAAGTGGGCCCAATGCACAACCTGTTTGTAGTAGCAGCCTGTGAGAATGGTGTCGGGTATTTCTTGCTGTTGTGGTTGGAAGTATAGATGTGTGGCTGTTCATTGGTGATTTCGCTGTGCTAGGCAGTTTTGAAGCAACCCGTGCACTGTAGGTTGGGCTCATGTGCTTGGCCAGTAGGCATAGGGAGCTAGACTGCCTGATGTGACATATGAACGTGTGATGTGAACAGATCCTTGGAAAGATCACAGAGGGTGGAGTTTTTCTGGAACAGCTTGAAGCTAATCCACGGAAGTATATGCCTGAAGTCACTGATAAGAGCCTTGGTGGAGACGTTGTCAAGGTAGGTATATATCTTCAGCAGCGTTCTTTCTTTAATGTGAGCAGAGGTCCAGTCTACTTCTGGACCTGAGCACTGAGACCGTGTAACGGTCCAGTGCACTAACCCAAGGAGAGGATGGATGGGAATTGGTGGGTATGTGTGCGTGAGTGTGGGGTAGGTGGGATTAGTAGGTCTATGACTGGGACCGTTTTTTGTACTAAACAGTATGTATTTTAGTTTCATTTTGTTAATTTTCAATTTGATTTCTTGCACATATCTCAGCTGGGTTCCTGTGAGCTTCATTTTGCACATATTGCGTTTATGTTTCATACTGTTTTGTATTATATATCAAGAAATAGCCGCACAATAAGTGATGTGGCACACCGTTAAACAGTTTTCTGACATGTAGTTGATTACTGAGCCATTGATACTGAATGCTAGCCACACACGACATGGGTGTTGTAAAACGCTGGTGTGGTGTCAGGTGGATTTGAATCGTCCTATGAAGGACGTGTTGAGTGAGCTGACAAAATATCCAACCAAAACTCGACTCAGCTTATCTGGAACGTTGGTGGTTGCTCGTGATATCGCACATGCAAAGTTGAAGGAGAGGCTGGACAGTGGACAGGGCATGCCGGATTACATGAAGAATCATCCAGTGTATTATGCTGGACCAGCCAAGACGCCAGATGTATGCGTGGTTACTGTCTTTGCTCTGTGTGACATTTGTACATGCAGAAAAACTTTGTTATAACAGACTTCTGGGGACCACTCTAAAAGGTCCATTATATCCGAAGTCAGTTATATCCAAACTAGGCTAGTGATGAGTGATGACAGTTTACATGACAAGACTTCGTAAAGCACACACAACGGACTGCTAATTTTCATTTTCGTTGTCATTTATTATTACAACTTTAGTTTCTAAGTGTAACGCTGCTCATTTTTTCAGACACTGTTGCATTGAAAAATTCTGTCGATCATCTGCGGCTTATCTACACTCGAAATGGACTTTAAGAGGGATTTTCAGACCATAACAAAGACAAGACCTTGAAATGTTTGTTCAGGTTCACCGGCTGCCAGACAGTTTACAGTCGACACAGTTGCCTTTCCCTCACCCCGGCAGTGACCATCTGTTTACCGAGGGCAGGAGATGACTAGTGACACCGGGCAATTGTAAACTGGTGCCAGAGTCTTTAGCGACAATATCAATTAATCTCGCCGACGGCCGCATCGTAAAAATGACAGCTGTCCAGCGTGATTACGTAATCACGAAGCGACGACGGCCATTCTATCGGCCAGACGGCCGTCGCGGTTGTGTAAGCACGTCGGCAGTGGCCGTGATCTCAAACTGTCTGCTGTGTCCAGCGTTGTCTCTGATGTTGGGACCGATAAACTGGTCTGTAATAAACGAAAGTTTGTACTATCGGAGTCCGTTTTAACAGTATTATCATACATTGATAAGAACAAAGTTGAAAAAACCAGTATAGTGTCATTAGTGTGCTTACAGTGCCATGTCATCTAGGCCTATGTATCTCTTAACTCTCAAGTCTCAACTCTTCTAAGACTGAATATTTTGTATCTGGATCAAAAAGCAATTTGACTTGCAAAAATACAATAGTTAGCTACACCTACTCCTCCTAACTCGATATTATGGCCTAATTCACTAAGCTCGTAAGTCGTAGCTTTGGCTTAGGCCTAATATTCTTATGATGATTTGCATTTAAGATCATTTTTTTGACTCACCACCGATTGCTCCCTCGTTTTATTCCTGACTTAAAACTTTCCTGTTTCCTCCTAAAACACCCATGTAGGCTGACATAGGCCAGCAGTTCTCGGGCTCTGTTTATGCAAGGCCCACATTGACACAACTCAGACATTCTGTGGCCCCTGTGTCAAATAATAACGCTTCACTAGCGTATAATTTATTGCTTATGTGATGAGTGATAAACATTTTATATTTGCATGTTTAGTTTTTCAGTGCTTGCTACACAAATACAATAATAAACTAAGAGGCAACTATAATATTATTATCTGGTTTAATTTATTTTCATTTTGTACGCTAGCAAAGTTGTTAAGGATGGTGCTGATTAATTTTCCTGTTAACTATTTAATAATTAAACAGTTAATGGGAAAATTAATCGTTAATATCCGCAACCCTATAAAACTGTCTGGTTTTTTGTACTGTTTGTGCAGCGCGGCCCACGATATTCCCTGTCACGGCCCACTTTTGGTCCACGGCCCACGGGTTGAGAACTGCTGACATAGACTACTGCTGCATGGTTTTCGATCAGGCCATATCACACCTCTAAATTGCGTACGTGTGATAGTGAACCCATGATCTGTATATATAAACTGTTGCCTGTTTGTGGCAAAAAAGCCAAAAAACTCTGATTTTTAGCAAATTTTCAAGTTTGGGTTTTTGTGCAGTACAGTGTAGCCACCCACTTTTCAGATCAGGGCTTATATTTTACAGCCTCGGTTTTTCTTTCTTTCTTTCGATGCCTAAGCTCTGAGGTCACTGAAAGGTTCTCAACCAGACTTGGACACATATTTACTTATGCCTTCTAGTTGAAAAATTTGGTTTGAAGTCCCCCTGGCATTTACCGCACACGGGCTGGGTGCAAAAACCGCTTTTAAGCGAAATAGGTCCTTTGTAGTGAAATTCATACTGCTATGTGGCCCATTATAGAAAAAACATGATATCCACAAATAGACCGGAAGTACATTACGTATCGCAACGACGCCGGAGGAGGATTGAGCCATAGCCATAGACAACATGCAAAAAAATTGGTAAAAATTCCCTTTTGGGTAGCTACTGAACAAAAAGACTGTTAGGGTTGAGGTTAATATATCACTGGCCTTCCTTCACTGGGTAGGGATAGCTCTCCACCCTTGAACTTTTGTCTTTGATATAGCCATATTTGTGCTGAAAGGGGACGTTAAACTCCAACTAACTAACTCTGGAGATATCCTCATGGACAGACATGCAGACACACACAAACGTGCTCGTCACAATACTTCGCAACCGCTCCCTTGGGCGAAGTAATAACTGCCAATGTTAGACATTAATAGTAACAAGCCATCAAGCCGCTGTGTGACATGATGGCTTTTACCCACCACTGCAGACAGCGATGAATGAGGCAGCGGTCAATTTGTCCGCCCGTGAGCTCGCAGCTCCCCTCATTCTGCCGTCGTGCGACTGCAGCCGCTGTTCACCATGATCAACCAATGGCGTGACAGAGTGATTTTGTAATATAGATGTTCACGGATTTGTAATCCTAACCATATCCATTTACACTATGCATCAACTCGAACTGTAACCATATTCATCAAGGGAAATTAGCATATGCTCTGCCTACGTACTCCTCTTGCAGTTTTTTGCACAAATGCAGACAGCTGCAAGTAAAATGAAACACCTGCGAGAAACAATTTTTATGCATTGATTGTGTTATTTAATTTTACATGTGTGAATGGCTTAACGTGATCAAAGTACAAACTATTACAACTGATTTGGTAACATGTTGTGGCATGTTGCACTATTAGATGATTGAGAAATGCTGTATAAATTTGTTTCGTCTAATTCGTTAGTTTTTGAAGGCATCTCACATGTATGCCGGCATTGATGTATGTTGATGACAGGGCTATGCTAGTGGTTCATTTGGACCCACAACAGCTGGTCGTATGGACTCATATGTTGATTTATTCCAAGCTGCTGGAGGAAGCATGGTTATGCTGGCAAAGGGAAATCGCAGCCAACAGGTTCCTGTACAGTTTTTGTGAAAATAAATGGATCTTTTTACTGCAAAACATATTTGTTGTTTCTTTATCTCTAAATACTTACTCTGTTTATGCTGTTTGATCAGAGTTAGTATTCTGCGTTATTTGTGCAAGTTGTGGCTTTGCATGTGAAGGTGACCACTGCGTGTAAGAAACACGGCGGGTTCTACTTGGGTTCAATCGGAGGACCGGCAGCAATTTTGGCGCAGAATTGCATCAAGAGAGTCGAGGTCCTTGAGTATCCAGAGCTTGGTCAGTGAGATGAAATTTCACTATCTTGAGAGGATCTGCTTGCTGTTACACTGTGATACATTGTAATTTACCATAAATCCCAACATTTGAAAGATTGATTGATTGAGTTCATGTTTTACGGTTTTACGCCCCACCCGACACAAACAGGTCATTTCAGATATGTTCTTCTTACGCAGTCTCTTGACTTCATACTGAAAAACACAACAGAAGCAGATATGCGTCCGTAACAAAATATACTACAACATAAAATAGGCCAAAAAACTAAAGCGAGGTTTGGTCGCCTCCAGAACAGGCCAATTCTGGAAGAAGTAGATAGATAAGTCCGGAATCAAATCAGTAAGGAAGTATATACGTAAGAAAGAAAGCATAAGGAAAGGAAAGAAGAAAATAAGGGAAGGAGGAAGTAAGTAAACACACAAAGAAACTATTTGTATAGCGCCGAAATTAGCACCCGAATCATGGTGCATTACTGCCCCCGGAGCCCATACAGGGCCACTTGACAAGAAATCCATTGGCAGTTATTTGCTGATAACTGCTACATTAATCTGTTTTTGTGGTTATATATCGTTATTATCCCCGTGAAAGCAAGGGAATATGTTTTCACCGGCGTCGGTTAGTGTGTCTCTGTGTCTGTCTGTCTGTAACCACGATAACTAAAAAGATTGTGGACGGATTTGTACCAAGTTTTATGGGAAGGTTTCTAGGGGGAAAAGGAAGTAATGTGGGGCCAGGTCCGGCGGATATGCGTAAAGTGCTATGTTTGGCCATGTATATCTCAGTGTTGGAACTGGGCATACCGGGTTCATTTGGAATTTTTGTTAGACCACTAGTCCGCTAGTAGGCAGGCGAGTTTCATCTGTATAGCTCTTTCCATTTTAAAATTACAGCTGCGTGAAGTTGACGCCAGACACGATGTAGTGTATGTCAGATAAACAAAATTTACTAAGTCCGAACTGGACCACCGTACACAGTTTTGCATTTTTCGACGTTTTGTGGCAAAATAAATCGATTTAGTGTGGTTTGTCCCATAATGGCGTTCGGACATCGTGAAAATGCTAAGTCCCACGTCGATTACAATGGCGTAGTGTTAAAATTGTTTTATTACAACTTTGTAACGGCTAGAGAATAGACCCCCTAATGTATTGGGGGTCGAATAGGAAGTCGTGCAAAAAGTCGAAATAGAGGGTTTTGGCCATGGTTGGACCACTAGCATGCCATTGACGCTAGTTTTCGCTGTATTTTGGCCTATACCACCGCTGTGTCGCCCGAGAAGGCCGGGCAATCAGTCTACGATGTCCAGATCGTTTGCAGAATACTGCTTCCAGTTTAGTTAAGCTATGGAACTCGACTCTGATCACAAAAAGTATCCTGTTGTCCCGCACGTCTGTTTGTCTGTTCTTCCAGTCAGGTATTGTTAACAAACTTTCTCATGAACGGTTTGAACAATTTTGATAAAACTGACAGTCAATATTCACGAGCCCCTATTGATGATCTGATTATATTCTCGAGGTCAAAGGTTGAGGTCATACGTTGGTTCAAGTATGTGGTGGTGAAGATATAAAAAATTATTTTAGGAGAAATTTGGACCAGATTTTATTTGTTGTTTATCGATACATTTTGCCTTTAGTGTTTTGACAGTATTGAATGGTGACTTATGAACAATGTTCTCACAACTACCCAACCTTTATACCTTCATAACTTCATCTCTGTTCGACGTCCTCGCAGTACTCACTCTTCATCCATCATTACTCTTGCTTGGCCGCTGACATCATTCTGTATAAAAGTAACGGATCGCTCCTTTTGTTATGCATCACTTTGTCTATAGAATTAGCTCCCTTTTTCTCTTTGTCAACCTCATTCTGGTACCAGTTTTTCCATTTCCAACTCACTTGGTATCACTTCTTTCTTTTTTGATTTATCACTCTGCTCATCTATAGCTCCCTCTCTCTTTCACTTCCGGTTTAAAACTTAACTGTTTCACAAATCCTACCCTCTGTAGTTTCACTTCTTACTCCCGGACTACCATCATGGACTATTGCCCAAACCGTTTCTGCGGAGTTACCTGGTTTTTGTTTTTAGTTTTTGTTTTTTTTTTGTTTCTGCGCCATGCGCTAGATTAAGCTGGCCATCTCGTCAGCTTTTGAGCGCACGTAAATATACTGTGTCATATCGTATCATATCGTATCAGTTATCCTGAAACCCGGCCAAGCCTTGAGTGACTCTGGCCAGAAAGGTCAGATATACAAAATCTGAAATCAGTTGCTCTGTTTTTACACTGTCCACGTCAAGCATTAAACGTCTGGCATCTGTGCATTACATATGAACGCCACGTTACGTCTGTCCCGTTGGCATACTTGTTATGACTCGCCGGTAGGCAGCGGCCAGTGTACATTTCGACATACTTGTTATGTTTACATTGAAGCAATTTTCTGTTTCGTGCTGTAATGGTTGTAGGTATGGAAGCTATATGGCAAGTGGAAGTTGAAGATTTTCCAGCATTTATTGTTGTTGATGACAAAGGCAATGATTTCTTTAAGGAGTGGCAAGTTGAGTAGTTAGGACAATTGTTCTTAGATATTGAATCACCCACCCTCTACACATCTGCACGTGTTAATGACCATAGACCTCAACACAAGCCACCTTTTAATAGGTTAGCGATCAATTAATGCTACAGTGTATAAATGCCACAGCAGTTATCACCACTCTTGTGGCATATGGTGTGAGGAACTGCAGTGTTGTCTGTGCGTCTGTGTATTTTTATGCATCATGTAATGTTAGTCTGGCATTGACATGAACTTATTTAGCTGTAGCTGTTGTCAAAAGACCGTGACAGTGCATGAGTTAGGTTGTATGGCTATTCATTCTTAGCGACCGGGTATACCCACCTACAGTGTATACCAGTCACTTCTTGCAATAACTTTTCTCCGGAGGCGCAAGTCGCCGTAAATTAATTACCAGTTTTACTCAAACTGCGGTCGTTACAACTCGTTTTATAGCCACATCGCCTCAAAAATGTTGCCACTATAGTAACAACTGGCCTTCTGGGCGCAAATAGGCATTTTCATTGTAATTCGACAGGGTCGCTTATCTCAGCCTGGCTCTTATCTCGGCACTGCTGAGCTATTGTTGAATATTATTTCTGTATTGTTTTAATTTTAATTCCGCATAGATGGGTACTTACAAATAATTAAGTATAGGAACTTCAAATGATTTGATAAATATTTATTTGTTCGTTTGACAGTTTTATTTAATTTTTTGTGGTACTAGTTAGTTACCCTTTTCTCTTGTGCTTGATGTATTTGTATGAGGTTGTCAAAAAGATGTCAGTATCAGTTTCAGTAATAAACTTCACTATTGGAAGGGGGTGGAGTGGACAGGTCTGGTACCGTGGGCGGGAGGTCCCCCGGGTGCTTCTTTCGGGTTCAGCCTAAGAGAAGCATTCCAAAGCCAGCGCTGTAAAAGATTGCACGTCAGCTGCCAGGGCATGATGTGAGCTGCCACGATAAATATGATCCTAGATGTTATCGCTTGTCATTGGTTGCAGCTACGCTGCTTGCAGTAAATTGGCACTATTCTGCCTGGGACCGAGAGTCACTCAGTTCGAGTATATCAGTAAGATGGATATGGCATGCTATTGATCAAATCTTTATGCAACTTAGTCTAAGTTTGTGAGATAACAGCATCTATTTACAAATGAAGTGTAAAAGGTCCAGGGTCATCGATTATGGCACCTTCAGTAACACAGTAGAACAGTTTAACTGTTACGCGGTATAACTAAGTCTGAAATTGGTGTGGTCTTCAAGATTCTGAAGGATTAAAATGTCATCAGAAATACAGATTAGGGTCATTCACTACTGAGTGTGGGCAATATTATGTTTCTTTCAGTTTTTATTGGTTGAGTGTCAGGACGGACACTGAACCCGAAAGATGCTTATCTGGAACAAGTGCTCCGGAGTCTTCACCTGATTGAAGTTGAGAGCATTATTGCCAAGAAGAAGTGGAAGAAGAAAATCAAGAATAAACTGGGTTAACTGGCTAACCCAGGTTTGCCTGAATGAATGAATGAATGAAAATGCGAGGATTTTAAGTGCGTTTGAAAACCGACTGAGAGCCGGCTTTGTCTAACACACTATGTAAACAAATAAAGCCGTTGAGCGAAGTAAAGCCGGAAATGGTCAGGTAGTCCGTGGAGTCAGTCCGATAGGTAAGGAAAAGGCC
>Ga0209363_1000251_pt1 | contig 19097 bp, 4 predicted proteins | sample WorMetexBAHAMAS3_FD_187385 | JGI IMG/M metagenome (GOLD analysis project Ga0209363, IMG submission 187385) | Marine gutless worms symbiont microbial communities from Max Planck institute for Marine Microbiology, Germany - Inanidrilus exumae... | ecosystem: Host-associated > Annelida > Digestive... | reverse complement strand
ATATATATATATATATGTTTATTGTAGGTGACTCAGTTGATTGTTGAAAAAACTCAGCTATTCCGTGTGCTTGGCTCCGACAGGTTATTGTAGTTATATTCGTCTTCAGTTGCACACAGTTGTTTGTACATTCATAATATAATAAAATAAATAAATAAGAATCATTAAAAGGTGGGGGTGCTCACCACATTGCTGGGGGTGATGGACGATTAAACAGTTTCGGTCAATGTGAGATCGTGAGATCTGTCCTACATGGTAACCCAGTTATGGAACTGCCCTGCCCCCATTTCCGATCATGTAATCACGTGCTTGGTACATTGAAACTGAAGTTGAAATTGACAGTAGTTGGCAGGCTGTAATTGTGGGGCACTATAGTTTCTAACTACTGTCAATGTCAATTTCAACTTCATTTCACAGGGCACCATCACCATTATATGGTACCTGTTACCACTATTTAGGGTTAGGGTTATGGTTAGTGTGCTAACTGGGGGTGCTACGGGCCATCCTTAGTGCCGGTGCTGCCCCAGCTGCCCGGGGGTGCTCAGCACCCCTGATGCTATGGCCCTGTTGTGTAGACCATGGCCTAAGTATTTATGAAGTATTCATTGGATTGACCCGTACAGTAATTTTTAGGTCGAGTCCTCCGAGTCGACCTAATAAAGTGGGTCTAAAATGTCTGTCTGCCCACAGAAAGTTTCTTTGATTTCAATGAAAATTGGTGTGTATGTAGAGGTCGATGAGTGATGCATGGTGGTATGCAGTATGACCCGATACAAGGTCAAGGTCATGAGCCCTTCAAAGTCGGAAATTTGGCCAATTTCAGAGTCTATCTCCTCTCCCATTTATAATGAGGGCTGGCAAATGACCAGGGATTCTTAAATTAGGGGACAATACCTAAAGCTTGTCGGGGCCGGATTTTTGATTTTTGTCCTATTTTTTGTGTCACTTGACTTTGAAGTTGGCAATAAGTAGAAGTCGGCCGCCAGTCCTGTACGGGACTAATTTATTTCATGTACAGTCATGCTCTATGCAATTAAAATAAAGCCTACTCATCTGCTGTCTAATACATACATCTGTGGATGGTGTCACTTTGTGCTTATGATATTATACAACAAGAGTCATTAGGCACTGATATGCTATAGGAACTGATGAACAGCAATTACACAAGATATCACATTGAACTGATAAATAATCTCGTGGTGGTTGATTAGTTTCCACCCTGCTGTAGGCGCTAGCATAATAACTTAAATGAGCCTCCCCTATTATTTCCCATTCTGGGTCATTGCTGAATAAAAAGGCAACGAGGTCGGGAGGTTACTGTATCGTTATCGTTGGCCATCCTTAACCTGGTGGATCTAAATCTACACCGAAAACCTCGTCCCCGATATAGCCTATTTTTGTGTTTTAAGGGGACGTTAATCTCTCAGCCAAGCAAGCAAGCAACTGCTTTGAAGGCTCATATCCAGTAGTGTACTTAAAATACTTTTATAAAGTTCAGATTTTTTTTGCTTATATTCAAAAATACTTTTGAGAATTATTTTTTCATCATTAATCCATCATTGGAAAAGGCTAAGTTATGACCATCAAGATTTTGCATTGCTTACTATTTGCAGTACAAAGCATGATTAAGTGCAACTATTTAAACTTGATATTATGGCTGTTGTAGAATTATTGTGTTGGAAAGCCGGCCAGATGACGGTGGAAACAGTGCAGATGAACTGTGCAATCTCTATGTTTTAGCGGGTCATGAAAGTACGATTTGATGTTTCTCAGAATGACGCTTGTTCATAACAACACAGTCATACACAGTGTATAATAAGTCTTTTGACAGCTGTTTGACGTTGCACACTGCGAGTGCAGTTGTTGACCTTTGAATTTGATGATGACAACTGTGTAATTGACACATTTGTCCTGTATTGTGTACAGTCGTTTTATACAGTTTGGCAGATCTTTTTATAATGTTGCATATTTTACTTGAGCAGTGAGAAATGTTATGCTTACCATGTGTTGTGATGTACATGCTTTAGTTATTTAAGGTTTTATCTGACATGATTATATGTATAGTACATTTTCCACTTTTTAAATTTGCTGTTAGGATTGTTTAAGCACATTCATTTATTATTGGTTATATGCGGCATTTTTAGAACTGCCTAAATGTCTTTCCCAGCATTGACCGTCAATGGTACTAACATGTGTCAGTAGGACATCCACACATGGCTCCACCCTCTGCATAGTAGTTCAACGTTGAATCAACTCGTCTGTAAAGTAAACTCTGCAGAGCCTTCATTTCTACACGTTTTTTGCCCCATGATGTATATATGTGCCCTCTGCCACAGCATGACTACATGGCTGCTACCTTTAACCACACTGTTCATCTGCAGCTGGACTATGAAAATTCCAGACTGCATGGAATTTTAACAGGCGGCCTCCACGAGCTACAGTGAAGTGTGCCGAGATGTCGCTGACATGCATCATTTTGCCTTACTATCATAACTTGTCACCTTGTACCAGACTAGATTATTCACACTGGCAAGTCCACTAGCAGTCCACTAGCATGTCATATTCTGAACTGCTGTGACGTCTTTATCACTTGATTCAAACCATTTCAGTCACGTTGTACTGTCTGATCTGCTAGTCAAATCTTCACACATCACGTTTCGCAAGAGAATCTGGCGATTGTGTACTGTGCAACTGTTCAACCATTGTCTAGCATGAAACACCTGTTATTCATGTCAGATTTCCCCTATTTGGATATCTTCAGAAAGTTCAAATCCCACCTTTACACCAGTTAATCCACCTGCCACCTATACCCACTTCACCTGGCTGCCCTGTGAGTGCCTGCACCTAGTAAGCAAAATAGTATTATTATGCATAATGCTTTGCTGATGACTGTCATATCTTAGTCATTATTAGTTAAGTTCTTACTGTTTTTAATTTAAACTGTAAAGTAATTCTGCAGGCACACTCAGAGTGTAGGAAAACTACTTGGCTAGAGCATCTGTCAACATGTAGCTTTGTCAGGAGCAGCATATTATCAGTGATGCGAAATGTATTGGCACAGTTGGTTACTTTGAACGTGGCTTCGGAAAACTATAAGCTGCTACTAATTGTTGCTTGTTTTATACACCATGTTCCGAAAATGCAGCACCCTTTTTCTTGAATAACTCTGTCAAAGATGGACAGATTTTAATAATTCTTTGTATTTGGATTACAGAAAACAATCAAATACATGATTATGCACATGTCCACCACACATGAATAACGTTATCACACTACCATGTGAAATGCAGACGTCTTTTTGCTTTTCTTTCCCAAAACGTGGATGGTTTTAAAAATGGCCAGTGGTTGTTCTATGGCAACAACTTCATTTCAGGCAAAAAACATGACCTAAACTGTTAAAAGTGACCAACTTTTGCATTGATACTCTTCCAGTCTTTGTCTCCATCAGTTGCTTTACTCACTATGCTGTGTTGGCATTCAGCCCACATCTCAAAAAGTGAGCTTCCTTTGGTTAAAGTTGAGGAATTTTCTTTTGAAATTTTGCACCAATATAATGCATGCAGTAATGACTGAAATTCCATTAAAATTTCATGCCATACATATGCCAGACATACACTGTTATGTAAAACGCTTTCACAGTACTGTCATTTCGATTACATGCAATGCAACAATTACTTCTTTGATTTTTTAAAGGTACAGTAGCTACATTTTACAGGTAAGATGGACGAAGTTACAAACTTTGTTGTGAAATTTATTTTTTTTCTGGATTCTGAATGCCAAAAATTATCAAAAATGCACTTTTGAAAATGATGTAAATAATGCTACGTTGTTTGCTTTCAGCTTTTACACCTGCGTGTGTAGCATATATGAAATAATTCAGGTTATGTATACTGTCATGCCAGTCATCCCACATATCTAGCACCCACAGCATGTATACCAGCCATTGTCAACAGCTATAGATGGCATATAGATAGGTTGATAGTAATGTAAGTTTGACATTTTTTTATACGTGCTAGCTGATCTGGCCGTCATGTTGTAGGGCAAGGAAATGTAAACATTTTGCAGCACATAGTCAGATCTCTGGTCTGGCGCTAGCAGTAAGCTTTTCTTAAACCTAACTATTCAATTTTATTTAAATAATGTGACAAATCTTCGCCAGTTAACTTCCTGTAGTACGACATCGTGCCCTTCAACATGGAGATCGTATCATTCATGACCACAGATTACTGTGAAGTCACTTCAACCTATCTATGACTGAAATTGGATGTGCATAATAGCGGACCAAATACATAACAGCTGAACTACTGTGTGTTTATGATGTAGCATTACGCATCTGTTGTAGTTGAATGCATCTTGTTTTGCAATTTATATATTACAAAATAATTCCTGGCGCAGGATTAAAGGTGCACACTAGGAGCAGAGATCCTCTGTATCTGAGGACTTACAGAAACAGTCTAACAATCCAGTACCAGAATTAAAATTGGTTTATGGTTTGGGAGGGGTAGAAGTGGAACATTTTGCCTCTCCCATGACTAACATTCGCTCAGTTAACACGGGATTCTCTGTACACTGTCACTGTTGTGCAGCTAATAGATTTCACTTGTATGAACTAGGGCTCTGCTGCACCTCAGCTCGCACTTTGCACTTGCCATGTCTTTGCCCAGTCATAAGCTCTACCCGTTGTACACTCTGCCCAGCGTTACCTTGGCAACTTAAAAGTACAGATGTAGAAAGTTAAATTAAAATTTGCTGCCATTTTGTATTAAATGTGTATGTCTGCGTTGTACCCAGTGACCACGTCTTACACAATATGCTGTGTTGCAAAATCTGTAAAAAAATTGTAAACGTATACTAGAAATCGTCCTATTTGTGTATATGCTAGCTGCAGGATCGATAAGGGAAATGAAAATGGATAGGAGAGTAACAAGACCACAGCTACATTAACGGATGCTTAGGTAGTGGCAGTATCTGGGCCCACAGTCTGAAAGACTTCCCAGTTCTGGGAAGTGACAAATTTTTGTGCTGTGTGGACTACAACTTAATGTAGCAGATATGTTCTGTTCCGTTCTTTAGCCATCCGAGGGTTGGACACACCATTCTGATTGACTCTTTCACAAGTCCTGTCCATGTATTGATGTGGTCTTCTCGCCTGCGAGCACCTGGCATTGTTCCTTGCATTAGCCCTTTCTCTAGGCAACTCCCTTGTTTCCTCATGGTGTGACCATAGTATGCTAGTTTTCTTGCTTCGACAGTGTCTGACAGTTCCGTCTTTACTCCAGCTTTATTAAGAGCCTACTCATTTCTTTTCTTTGCTGTCCACGAAACCTGCAGAATCTTTCTCAGCCCTGTTATCTCAAAGGCGTCAAGACGTGCATTTCTTCATTCTTTCTGTGTGTCCAGTTATCACAACCGTACGTTGCTACTGGCCACACTAGCGTTGTAATTGGTCGTCTTTTAGTTGAAACCGGTATGCTATGACTTTTCCACATTTGCTGCAGTGATGCCCCGATCGCCTGCCTTGTTTAACCTGGTATGGAATTCCACCTTACACTTACCATCTTCTGTAGTCAGGGACCCAAGTTATGGGAACGTATCCACCTGCTCCAGATGCTCATTCTGAATGAGTATGAGGCACGCTATGCGGTCGCTCCCATTAACTTGGTCTTGTCGACGTTGATGAGTAGGCTGTATTTACGGTTGACTCGGTCTAGGCGATCCACCAGCTCTTGTAGTTCTGCCTCAGAAGTGCCAACAGGATGATGTCATCAGCATAGCGAAGGTTCATGACTATTCATCCAATTTGTAGTCCACCTTGAAATCAATCAAGGGTCTCCCTCATCACGATCAAGTGCAGAGATATCCATTGTCCATCATAGTCACCCAGAGCTTATCATGGGAGGTAAGTCAAATTAGTCCACAAAGCACATATAAAGTGCTACATCTATATATACTGCGACAGAATAAAGTACAAAGTCATTTACTGTAGTTGCATACTTACACTGACGCGTGACTCCATCACTGTTTACGTTTTGGGGTATTTTGAGCAGAGCACATGCCTACACGAGGCTTAATTCTGCTCTCATTGAGGCACGATAAATGGCAGAAATCAAGTAATACCAAGTATTTTTTACTTATTTACAAGCAAACTTACAATCAACACAATGCACTGACATAAGCACACAAAAGCTGTTGAACACTGCTATGGTACTAATGAAGTACAGCCAACTAAAACTAAAAAGTGATACCAAAATACAAACTGTCATAATGCATGTGCACATTGTATACTAGACAGTGCAGGTTTGAGGTTAGATACGAGTCATCTGTTACTAGACTTTTACCAACAATATTAACACGTGAACCATATGCTTCTGTTTATGATACTCAGCTTGTCAATTCACTATAGAATAAATACGAAGTAGGGCTGTTCAGCGATTAATTTTTTAATCGCACGATTAAATAATCTGTAGCCTCTGGACATTCACAGAACCACCCGTGATTAAAATAATCCATTACCAGTATATCAGTCATGAATATACATCAACGCCGACTAGCAGATGATAAAAGCATCAGATTGAATGCAAAGGCACAAGAATCAATCTGGCATCAACAAAATAAGCACACTTACTGCAGAGATTTCCAAAATACAAAGCAGTTACAGCACAGATGCAACAGGTACTTAATACAGGAGTAGTACAAAAGCTGTTATCAGGCAAATTCTTTCCATCAAATATAAGTTAAATGTAACAAAAAACAGTCTGTGTAGGTCAGAACACTAGTGGATTATACAGAATGAGCATATGCCATTCCAGACAGTTCGTAAGCTACTTCTTTCATGACCTATGCACTAGGTCTGTATTACACACTACAGATTCACGAATCATTTAAATTATTATTCAAACGAAACAGCTAAACGTTTAGTAATTTTTAACAAAAATACAGGACTATACAACTGCACTGTTGTCTCATTTAATATGATCCAAACTACCATGTACATCATATGCAAATTTAGTTTGTTTTCGTTAACAGCATCGCACGTTTGCTTAATATCTGAACTAAAACTGTGAGTTCATGACATTTTTGGAAAGTAGTGTGGAAGAAGGGCAGAAGACAACAGTGATTTCATACACTTAGCCTGTGCAATAGCATCAGCACACAGCCTTGCTCAACATAATACAAAATAATAAATCAGTATGGTATATCATGTACATGAGAATTAGCATTAGTTAGTTAGTTGGAGCTTAACGTCCCCTTTCTGCACAAATATGGTTATATCAGAGACAAAAGGTCGGGTGGAGAGCTATCCTATCCAGTGAAGGAAGGCCAGCGATATATTAACCTCAACCCTGGCCGCCTTTTTTGTTCAGCAGCCACCCAAAAGGGAAAGGGATAGAGAGGCTCAATTAAATTATTACGCTAGCGCCTACAACAGGGGAAGACAACTATCACACTGCAAGAGAATAAATCTTAACTAAGCAATACAGACAACACTATCATAAACATAAACTAAACCCAGGTTCGGTCGCCTCCTACGACCTCTCGCCTGGAAATGGAGTGAGACAATTCTGGTAGAAAGGGATCGGATGGACAATAGAAGAAAATAAGTAAAGTGAATGAGAAAAGGAAAAAGGGAAAAAGTAATAATGAGCAAAAGATGAGGAAGAGAATGGACAAGGGAGGAGCAAAGGCGAAAAGGGGGTACCCCAACCCCACGCGGGGTCTGAGAATTATCGTTTAATTTGCTAAACGTCACTTATCATTTAAACAATTAAACATTTAAACGCATGATTGCCTGTTATGTACATAGCGACTGTGTCCAACTGTTGATAATTTTCAGTTGATGGCTGTCACTGGCTGGATCAGTGTCTGATAAAGCATATATGGATGCCACATGCAGTGTAAGTTAAGTTTGAGAGATGACAAAGGTTAAAATGTATGCAGTGGAGAAAGAAAATTTTAATGTTTATTTGGATATTGCAGATGCAAAGGCTTCGGAAATTAGATCTTTACAGCTTGTGTTCTGCGGTAACGCCGTTTTTAGGACACAATGCATACACGCAGTACACAGATGTTGCATGTAGCGTGGTCTGTATGTCTGTTCGTATGTGGGTTGAGTCACATGGGTGTGGTGTGCAAAAATGGCTGAACCCACAAAGGTGCCATTTGTGAGGAATGACTCATGTGGGTCAAAGGAACCATATGTTAGATGGAGTTCAAGATCGGATGAATCCATTTGGGCGAGGGTGACAAGACAGTGATACAGCCATTTGCTAAATTACTTTGAACACTTGTTATTGTGTCGTTGTACAGTTTGCAGACGGCCTTTACATTCTCCCTGACCTGAACTCTCTGAACTATCATGACTGAGGTGCCATGCTGAAAAACACCAGAAGGTGATCACACAGTTCAAAGTTAAACTGAAATCAGTTTGCAACAATATGACAGAAAGCCAATCAGCCAGTTAATTCCAGAAAGTGTTTAACAGAAGCGTGAACACCAACGGTGGACATTGCATTTCATGAACACTTGTGACATAAAGACATCAGTTTATGATGCTATACTGTTATGAACTTCTACACTCTCAGATACAATTTGGCATATCGAATTTCATATGTTATTGTAATGCCAAGGGGTAGTTATGTTTAAAACAGCATAACTTTGCCAACAGTTTAGTAGTATTGATAAAACATGACATATGGAAGTCACTTTGAATTGTCTATAAACACAAAATTTCATGCAGAAATACCTATCACCACACCAGCACATGTAGCCCAATGGTCAAAGCACTGGGGCGCCATGTGCAGTAGAGCATGATGTGCTCAGGAGCTAGGGTTCAAACCTCAGCCCTACCAAAGAATTATTTCTAATAATTCCTACACACATGATGAACAGAGAGATAATCCCAGGCAGAGAAAAGACATGTCCTCCATAAACTGTGACCATTGCTGACATCTTGATTAGTAGCATCAAGGTGTTGGCCACGCTGGCATGGCTGCAGCAAATAGACTTGGTCGGCCACTAGCTGGTGCTGCACACAGCACCAGTCAGGGCTAAGTCAGACAGTAGACCACGTCTAGAGGGGGGACTCTATAAATACCTGACAAGCTGTTCACTCACATACTTAACCCTGCCTTCCCCACACGTCATGCACACACTGCCCACATCTACCAATTCCCCACATCTCCCTGGACTAGTGCACTGGACCGTTACACGTTCTCAGTGCTGAGGTCCAGAAGTAGGCTGGACTTCTGCCCGCAATAAAGAATGAAGAAAGAAAGGATTAATGTGACAAAATGAGCATGTACAACATAAGATTTATCTGTGTCACAGAGGTTTAACAGTTGGCATAACAGTGGTGAACTTTGCGTTTGTGACGTGACAGCTCTTTCCCCAAGACAAATGCACTGACACAAATGTCACACTTGTACACTCTGTGGCCAGCATGAACCTTTATGTGGTCTTGAAGAGCACCAGGTCGCGTATAGGTTGTGCCACATATGGTACAACGGTATGGTCTGTGACCAGTGTGAATGCGCATGTGTGTTGTGAGGAAGTACGTCTGAGAAAACGTGCGATCACATATTTCACATTTGTATGGTTTATCTGGTGCAGCAGCGAAGTGAATAATTCTTTTGTGTCTGGCGAGTTGTACTGGCCATTTAAATGTCTTACGACATGTTTCACACTCGTAAGGTTCAGGTCCCGCACGAGTTCCAATACATTTGTGCACAGAAAGATATTTAGAGCTATAATATGACTTGTTACAAGTATTACATTTGTAACGCACTTTCGCAGAGTGAACTTTTTTATGAAGGAAAAAACTGGAGGATTGAACAAATGATTTGCCGCAGCGGTCACACATGTATAATCGTTTACCACTGTGAATCCGCTTGTGACTGGCAAGGTCAGTCGAGCTCCTAAACCGCTTGACACACAAGGTACATGCATATGGCCGTTCATCTGTGTGAATACGAATATGTCTCCTGAGAGTAGAGGAATAACTACACGATTTGTTACAAATGTCACAGACATATTGTTTCTTGTCAGTGTGAATTTGCTTTTTGTGTTTAACAAGACTGCTAAGCAGATTGAAGGACAAGCCACACCTGTCACACACGTGACATTGTTCACTGACATCAGAACACTGGTGTTCATTGAAATCGATGGACTTTGTAAATGTCTTTTGACAAATATTGCACATATACTGGCCATGAAGTCGTTTATGTTTGCTGAGACTGCCAGACTGATTAAAAGACTTGCCACACTTGTCGCACATGTACGGAAGTTCACCAGTGTGAATACGCATGTGTCTAGCACGATAAGATGGGAATTTGAACACTTTGTCGCACATATCACACGGGTATGGCCATTCATTTGTGTGAATCTGCAAGTGTCTCTTTAAATTACACAAGTAGCGAAAGGATTTTTTACACACATCACATGTGTACCATTTTTCAAGACAGCAAATACGTTTGTGTTTCGTAAAACTGATCGACTGCGTAAAGGACTTGCCACACTTGTCACATATGTGCAGTTTGTGTTGGGCATGGTGAGATAAGTCATTGAAAACTTTGTCAGACATGTCACTTGGGTATGCCCATTCATTTCCGTGGACGTGCCTGTGTCTCTTCAAATAGCCGGACTGACTGAAGGATTTGTCACAGATGTCACACACGTACGGATTGTTGGTTGTACAAAAAGACTTGTGTATGGCAAGGTGACTGTAGTCAGTAAATACCTTGTCACAACTGTCACATCTGTGTGCGTTTTCATCCGAGTGACTTTGTTTAATTTTCGAATGACTACTCAGCTGAGCAAAGGGCTTGTCAGGCGTAAAAGGTGTCTTGTGACTAAAAATACACTGGTGTCTGGCCTGATCATAGGAGTCACCAAATGCCATTTTACATTTTTCACAAGTGTATGCCTGTTCATCTGTATGAAGACGTCTGTGTCTCATAACATCACTCAACAGACTAAATGATTTTGCACACATGTCACATTCATACATGTTGTCACCAGTGGAAACACACTGATGTCCCTCAAGATTGCTTAAGCCACAATGTAATTTGTGACAAATATTACACTTGTATGGCGTTTCACGTGTATGAATTAGTTTGTGAGTGGTAATACTGCTGGACTGCGTAAAGGACATGCCACACCAGTCACAACTGTAAGGTTCTTCACTGGCAACCTCAGACGACTCCCTATCTGCCTGATCACGCACTTCAGATGTGCAAGGGTTAACATCACTAAGAAGACATTTGTGACTGATGAGATCATTGGATTGACTGAATGACTTTCCACATGTTTCACACATGTGCTGACTGTCAATAACGGGAATACAGTTGTGTCTGCTTAAAGCACTGCTGCATCGATAAGAATTGTTGCAAACATCACATAAGTATGGTTTCTCACCCGTGTGTATGCGTCTGTGAATCTTAAGATAACAGGACTGCCTAAAGGACTTGTCACATATGCCACAAGCATAAGGTCGTTCACCAGTATGAACACGCTTGTGTCTATTGAGATCATGATAGCTCTTAAATGTCTTCCTACAAATGTCACACGCACGAAGTTTCTTGAATTTGGTGGAACTCTTGGTAACATGAGACGATTGCACAGATGCATCAGCTTCAGTTGGTTTTTCTAGTTTCTTGAGTTTGGTGGAACTCTTGCTAACATAAGACGATTGAACAAACACATCAGCTGCAGCTGTTTTTTCTAAGCTGTTTGTCTCAAAACTGCTGGCATTGTCAAGTACTTGGTTACCTCTGTCAGAGCCATGGACATGTTGATCACGGTCTACCTGCTGAGCCCTTAATGCATCACCTGCATCTCGGGAAATTTTAACACCTGCATCATTCAATGATCTGGACAAAACCGACAAAGTAGCTGCATCTCTATTTATTGTGACACTTTCGTCAACATTCATAGTGATATGCTGTGCATTTGAAGAACTGTGTTTTTTGTCAGGAACAGCAATACAGTTGTGTCTGCTTAAAACACCGCTGCTGCGATAAGAATTGTTGCAAACATTACATAAGTATGGTTTCTCACCCGTGTGTATGCGTCTGTGAATCTTAAGATAACAGGACTGCCTAAAGGACTTGTCACATATGCCACAAGCATAAGGTCGTTCACCAGTATGAACACGCATGTGTCTATTGAGACCATGATAGCTCTTAAATGTCTTCCTACAAATGTCACATGCATGAAGTTTCTTGAATTTGGTGGAACTCTTGCTAACACGAGACGATTGCACAGATGCATCAGCTTCAGTTGGTTTTTCTAAGCTGTTCGTCTGAAAACTGCCTGCATTGTCAAGTACCTGGTCACCTCTGTCAGAGTCACGCACATGTTGAGCATGGTCTACCTGCTCAGCCCTTAATGCATCACCTGCATCTCGGAAAATTTTAACACCTACATCATTCAATGATCTGGACACAATGAACATAGTATCCATATGTCTATGTAAGGTAACACTTTCATCGATATTCACAATGGTATGCAATGCGTTTGATGAAGAGTCCATCCAATCATTTGGCTGTTCACAGTTGTCACTGACAGACATCATCTCACTGGCAGATGTTTGGCTCCAGATAACAGGAAATTCTGTATTCAGTGATTGATCACTTGGTTTGTCTGGCTGTTCCTTGTTTGTCTGTTACACATAATGCAAAACAGCATATACATTACTACACAGTTAGCCACAATTAGCAGACCCTTTGGTTTTCATCAGCGTACCTCCAACAATACGAGCTGTTTCTATGCCAAGGTTTCCAAGATTTCACTTCCGGTAATGCTATGCAAAATTCACCTTAAATGGCTGACTACATATTACCTTACTTTGCAATAACTGTGCCAATATGACAAAACCTGTTTACAGTGGTTCTTTTGTTATTACATTGGTTTTTGTGGATGAGGAGAAAGTTGCTGACAAATAAATAAACAAGGTGTCGCCCTAAAGCGACGTAACATGACTGGCCCGCTGTGCAGTGTCGGCTGCCCATGCACGCAGCCGCCGGCAAGCCGACCAGACCGTCCACACGTCCGGCCGGCCCAACCGCTGGCAGCATTCCCACGCTCGCGGCGGGCTGTCCCATGCTCCCAGCGGCCGGCCGGCCACTCCCGGCGGCAGCGTTACATACGACCACAACAGACGTCAGCTGGCAAAGCAATACTGGCCCATTAGGTGGCAAGTAATAAATAAATGTGTCGTTTCAATCTGGAAATACAGATTCACAGAGCACACAGTTCACATTGGCTACAATGTTCATATAAACATATTGAAAACAACACTATCTTAACCTGTTGCATTACGAGCATTTCATTAGCGTTGTTGATATCATTTTGCAGATGAACGTCAGTTGTATCACTTGGTTCAGTGCCACTGTCCATTTCAACCTGTCACCACACACCACGTTCATCATAATGTCGGGATTAACGTGGTATAAATAGGTGTGGCTAAAATGCAGATGTATAGGTGCCAGGTGGTAAAACGCAGATGTTAGTGCAGATGGTGCAATGGGTAGTGCATTGGACTTGCGATCAACAGGTCGTGGGTTCAAATCCTACTCGTGGCAAAGCTGCATAACAACCTTGCACAAGTTGTTCACACCTATGTGCCTCTGTCACGAAGCAGTATAAACTTGGTACCGGCCAAGAGGCGGCGACGCTCTGCGGCTGGGAAGGTAACCATGAGTGGATCCAAAGAGGGCAAACCCGGCATGCACCCCTTGTTTTTGGAAGGGAAAAGATTTTTACCATGTGATGCTGTCGTTGAGTGTCTGTCCGTCTGTCACAAGCCAGCACTGTACCAAAATGGCTAAACAATGGATCACGCAAACAACGCCATACAATAGCCCAGAGACTCTTAGTTTTCTTATGCCAAATGTGAGGTAGGTTCACTTTGGCGATTTTTCACATCTCGCTATATCTTAGAAACAGTGCAAGATAGGGACATAGTTACCATGGAACACTAACAGGAAACTGTATGCAGTCTATTGAATGGCGCTATTTCCAGTGATCTCGAGTGACCCCTCGCTGTCTCAAACCACCCAATTTTCTATGTTTTGTATCGCGTTTCATATCTTCGTAATGGGTAAAGACAGACAGTAGAGACTTCAAATTTGATAGATAGGTTGATCATGTGCTAGCCCATGGATAGCAAACTATCGCTGAAAGGGGTGTGGTCATGTATTAAATACTGTTGTTACGACCACCGAACTTTCACTGCCACCGCAGTGGTTGGCTACCACCGAACCAACACCGCCATCGCTTTGTTTTACAGTGTTCTCGGCAGTCTTTCTGGGCGCTGTTTCCTCACTTCCGCTGCCGCATCATTTGATTGCGTGAACGCATGGCGAGTCAGTCCAGTCAGCCACACCGCCCGCCTTCCCGTGCATCCACTTCCCCACTCCCCACTCGCAAACAAAGACAGCACTGACGGGACAGCAAGGACAGTCTAGGCACTGTACTGTACACTATTTTCTGTGAATCTTCACAAAGATAGCTAAATGGTGCCTTTATTTTCTGTGAATATTCAATCACATAAAAAGCGACACTATTTTCTGTGAAAATAAATCCACTGCTCAATCACTAGATGGCACTTTCAGCACACACTAATACAATTTCATTTTTTATAAAATAACAACTAACACTACTTGCCTAACACTAGCCCTAAACCTAACCATACCAAACCATAATATTTGTGCACAAATTGTTGACACCCATAAAAAGGGTTTTCTGTGTTCGTAAGAGGAATTTTTCGCGGAGGTGTGTTGCAGGGTTTGAGGGTCATAAGCCAGTTATCCCTGTGGTAACTTTTCTGACACCTCTTGCTTGAAACTCTCAACGAGCAAAAGGATCGATAGGCCACGCTTTCACGGTCCGTATTCATACTGAAAATCAGAATCAAGTGAGCTTTTGCCCTTTTGCTCCATGCGAGGTTTCCGTCCTCGCCGAGCTCACCTTAGGACACCTGCGTTACCTTTTGACAGATGTACCGCCCCAGTCAAACTCCCCGCATGCTGTCAATAATTGCACTACCCGTTCACTGATGGAGCTGTATCAGAAAACGCCAGCAAGAATAAGTTGAATAATTGCAGAAGTTCATTATGCATAGAAGAAGTTTTTTTGTGGGATATATATAAGAAAAGGGGGCTAGGTCTTTTGTGGGCATAAAAGAAAGAAAGAAACAACTTTCACATTCATGGAAAATAGCAAAATGGTGCCTTTATTTTCCATAAACAGTCAAGGAAAAAAGGCACTATTTCGCTATTTTCTGTAAAGAATCACAGAAAATAGCAAAATGGTGCTTTTATTTTTTTTTGAATATTCACAGAAAATATAACTGACGCGATAGCGCTACGCGATCGGTGACGGATTATTGCGCGGTCAACAGATCCATCGACAGTGCTGTGCGATCAACCGATCGTGCGTGACATCAGTACCAAGATCGGTTTGAACTCTAATGTACTTCATCTACTAATTATCGACTAACTATTATTTCAGACATGTGCATCCCATCAGTGAACAGAAAGGCTGTACATGAATACTGTTTAAGATACGTTCTAACATCAGCTTGTATGACGAAAGTGTTGCAACCGTCGGACAAATAATAGTTACGTGCGAAACTAGACTAGTGCCTCCATTGAGAAGGTTACCGGTCAACTCGGCACACAACCAACTCGTCACATGTGACGAGTTGACCTTTTAATTTTACACAGCATGTGACGAGTTGACCACACGGTTGTGACGAGTTGACTATTAGTGGGACGAGTACGTGGTTACAGCTAACACCAAATTAAGCTTACTGAATAATGTCATGAGTAGTAGGTTTTATTACGTTAAATTGTATGATTGAAGTACGCCGCTAAACACGCCGTGCCTAACGTCTGAACTATACACAAGCGTCGGCATTTTAGCATGCAGTTTGTATCCGCCCGCTATAACGTAGCGTGGACGTGCTCTTTGTTAATGTAATCATTTAAAAATAAAAAAACTACTCCTTTGGTCTATAGTCAGTCAATGTTACGTGGAAAGTGTCAAGTCAATTTGCTCGTGTGTGTCAGCTTGTGGTCTGTGACTGTGTGACGAGTTGACTAATACAATGTGACGGTCGTGTGACGAGTTGATCATGTGACGAGTTGACTGGCAGCCATTGTGAACAGTGAAATGCGCACCTTTATGTCTGAGCAAACTGGGACGTAGCTGAGTGAAACAATCCTCGGAAGTTTCGTTACGCACGAATTATCATCCATTCTTTCACAGTAATTTAATAAACACAGCCAGGAATGCAAGATCAAAACAATTTTTCTACAAAAAGCAACATCATACCTTTCGTAGAATATGTATGCGTCAGCATTTAACTTCGAAAGTGTATAGAGTATGCGAATTAGACGTAGACGAAAAATACGAGCGCAGGCGTGGAGCCTCTTTGCCCGCCTCTTCAATATTCCAGTACTTCTAAAAAATTTCTAATAATTTACACCTCGACTTCCAGTTTCTTTGAATTTCGGCACGATAGTCGTAAATTATTTCCTGATTAGACCAGAATTTATCCAATCTGGATTTAAATGTGATTACCGATTCGGATGAAATTTGGAACATTGTGAGCCAAATGTTGGGGGCTGGCCACAATAGACTTTGGGCGCGATCCGCGCAGTAACGACAGTTTGAGAGGGAAACGAACAGGGAAACGCCTAGTAGCCGTAGACAATAACAGAATTTGGCTTCTCGATTGTGCGCTCCTGCGCTCCGCCTATTGTTACCGACCGAGTAGCGTGGTCTGTCGGTCTGTCAGTCGGTCTGTCACCTAGTGAGCCCTGCAGAAACAGATGTAGCGATCGAAATGCCGTTTGCGTCAACGACTCTGGTTGGTCCAGGGAAACAGCTGTTGCATATAGCGGACCGCTTCGGACGAATACTGTATTGTGTTCATTCAACACAATACAGCCTTCTAGTTTATTTTGACTTTTCTGCGCAGAAAACTGACAATGTAGTTGATGTATTACACCTGTATGTATTAGCAGCATGCAGTTATATGCATTCAGTTGTCGCTGTATGGCCTGATGTTGGCCTACTGCATATATCGCAGCGCATTTACCACCGTCCAGGTTTTGTCTATACAACTTTCAAAATTACCAATTTACCGTTGACCTATTTACCGATGACCAATTTTCCGGTTGCCCCTTTTCCGCTGCCCAATGTTCCGTTGCCCATTGTCCGTTGCCCATTTTTCTTGTTGCCCAATCTTCCGTTGCCCCTTTTCAGTTGCCGTTTTTACCGGTGCTGTTTTTTTCATAAATCGAGGCCAGTGTTTGTCGCAGCCCGTGGTAAACTTGCTTAGGTTACAAGTTATAAGTATCAGAGGGCGACACCAGCAAAAAAATATAACTAATCGTCGAACAGTTTGCATTTCTGCGCATTTTATTCGGCTGATTTACAGTCAAGTGAAAAGAGAGAAAATGCAAGTTTCGTCTGCGATATTGTTTTTTGTTAGGCCTACCTGATAGGTTTAAAACACTAGTTTCTACACTTATTAGCGTCTGTAGCGGAATGTCTGATAAAGCAAACTGTTATCTGCCAAAACAATGATAGCAAACCTGAACTATCAATCCCTTTTGTCACAAGGTGCCACGTTTCTTTTCTCATGCTGGTACAGCAGATTAACGTCGCTTAACACGTTTTTTTTCGATGTTTTTTTATAAAGCCTGCGGCATATGTTGGCGCAAAAACGATGCAACGTGCCACACGACGCCGCTTAAGTATTATCGTACGACACGATGACACGAATATGAATGGCATGGCAGTGTACTACTTGCGCGCAGGTGAATTCATAGCTACGGATCAATGAAGTGTGACTCGGTAGGTTGCTCCTGACGACGGCAGCTGTTGTTGACTGCAGTGGCCCACTAGACTCATATAACGTATTGGCCAGTTGGTCTCCTTTCAGAAATCGTATATACAATTTGTATTAGTGATAATCGAGATAACTGCTGGAGCTTTTATGCTGGACAAGGCTGACGACACGACTCTGATACAGAAATGGCGGGCTCACTGGAACACGCGCGACCGCATCTTCAAGCCGCCGCCCGAGGCCGCCAACACGATGGGCGTGACACTATTCTGGGTGTCCAACATTAGTCTGATGTACACTACTCTATATGTTACTGCGGCCGGTAGTGATGAAGTCGCCCTCGGTGTGTCGTGCTATTGGTGGCGCGTCATCGCGTGGTTCCTTTGGTTTCAGACGTCCTGCAACTGGTTTCTCACTTCGCTAAAGGTATATCGACACTCATAGCATAGTGTGGATATACAGTAGGAAAGTATAAGGGGTGTATACTTTAAATGTAGGCATATTAGTCTACAAATACTAAAGACTGGGTTTGTGATGCCGCTGATACAAACGTGTCCTTATTGTCGGGCCGAAATATATACGGTGGTCGCGTTGTATTCTGCCCCTTGGTGAGTCACGGTGAGTAAGCTGACGGGACAGACAGACAGACCGACAGACGGACGGACGCCAGACCGTTACGTTACACTTTCCGCTATAGCGACTAGCGTAACGAGGTGACTGTTGCGGTGGGATGGTGATGCTAGTAATCACGTGGTACAGGTATTCATGCAGGCCTACCAAGAGAATCATGAATTTATAGCGACCGGGTATACCCGCCCAGTAGGCCTACCTTAAACTAGTTTTAAAGCTACGCGACCTCAAAAACTGTCGCCTTCTGTGTATGAATATGCATTATTAATTGTGCCCTCTGAATTCATTGTAATTCGACCCGGTCGCTTATCTCAGCATTTGCTGAGCTTTTGTTGTTAATCGTTGTGGATGACCGAGAACCTAACGTCGTTCCTATTTTGTGTCTCTGATTTAACCTTACGATATACTGTTTGCAGAATCTGTCACAGGCGACTGGCGAGAGAATAAGGCGAGCTTTCGACAAACGCGGCGTCGTGCCTCCCTCTGGCGATAACGACGTGAACAATCAAGCTCACCCGCAGCATCAGCAGCTTGCCGGGTTTCAGACTTGTCCGGTGTGTCTGCTGCTGGCTCCGCCTCGATCACATCACTGTAAGATCTGCAACTGTTG
>Ga0209363_1000250_pt1 | contig 19113 bp, 8 predicted proteins | sample WorMetexBAHAMAS3_FD_187385 | JGI IMG/M metagenome (GOLD analysis project Ga0209363, IMG submission 187385) | Marine gutless worms symbiont microbial communities from Max Planck institute for Marine Microbiology, Germany - Inanidrilus exumae... | ecosystem: Host-associated > Annelida > Digestive... | reverse complement strand
CTAGTGGTGGGTCTTGGAGCACAGGAAACCACGAAATAAATGAGGTTCCAGGCCCCACGAGAACGGGTAATTTGGGGACATGTGGCCATTAAAAGGCTTGTAAAGCATAGCGTTTGAGCCCTGTCAAAACGGCTGAACTGATCGAAATGATGGGCTGGTGAGTTTTGTATTAGATGCGATCCAGATCGGACGAGTTTATTCGACGCCCAAGGGATGACACAATGTTTAAGGAGATGTGGCGCGCGTTCTGTCGCGAGGAGCGACGGCGATTCCGTCAAATAAGGCCTACTTGACGTCTTATCTATTTTTCATATTCAGGGGCCCCTCAACCTAAGGGGCGCTGGCGCAGGTGCGCCATGGTTAACCCGGCACTGCTGAAGATCATAATATCATCATCGTCACCATCAATTAATCAACACTTTAATGCAGGTTGACAAACCGCAACGAGACAGAGTAAAATTATTACATTAGCTAAAAACGAGATTAAAATAAGATAAACAATGTCCAACAATAAGCACACAATTTCAGCAGCAGCTGTTGGAGTGCGAGGAATCACTGTGGGTATAGCGTGCACGTGTATAACATTTGTTACCAGATTTAATCGACAGGTCGATATTTATTACCGGCCGTCATTATCCGCGACTAGAGGAGAACTATACGCCAAGATTTTTACTCGATGGACCTTAACTACATCTGTCTGCCGAGCCCTTCAATAAAGCCTTGTCCGCTCAATGCACACATTGTACACACAAGCCATGCATCACGGTCTGTTTTGATAGTCACCGATGCACGATCGATACGCGGTCAGACAGCTGCATCACAATAGCACAGCTGGTAGTCGAACCCCGCAACCTAGCTCTCGATTGCATTTTCAAACCCCGCATGACATCGGGAACCATAGTATTACAATATAGTTACTTTGTGTATTACTAGTGTTGTGTTTTAAAGTTGTTCCTCAGTTAATGAGGCCTACTTCATTGTGATGATAAACTGATATGTGATGAGGCTATATCCAACTAAAAGCTAACAAAATACCCGTTCACGTCGCTTAAAATCTTATCAACTGCTGCACAGCTGTACGAAACGAAGAGGCTCCGCTATCGCAGAGAGACCCGCGCGACGCTCTGACTCAGTTAAAAACCTGTTCTACTGTTGTACAAATAACGCAAACAAATCGCGTGTAAGCCTGAGAAGCACTTTCAGCAACTGCCACTTTTCAATCATTCAGCTATCTGCATAGTTTTGTATTTGTACACGCATCATTGCAATAAACTCAACTATCACTGTATATCACACAACGAGCATGCGATGCTCCGTATATGTGATAAACAGACTTCCACGACAACTAACGTTGTTGGTGTCATTTTGTCAAAAGGCCGTAAAATCAACAAACTTCGACCACCAACAACGTACTTGATGATATCACGTATTCTTCCGCCAGCGCACCGTCGTGAACACGGACCACATTAGGGCACAATACCTAAAGACCCCATTACGAAGTTGTTAGTTGATGCATAATGTGGAAATGTGGTGGTTTAAAATAGTTAGAAGTCATTCAAGGTCACTGCAAATAGCGTCATTCGATGGAGTGCATACGAGTTCCTACTAGCCTTTCACAGTAATAGGCCTAGGCCCTATGTCACTATCTTGCACCTTTTCTAAGACATAGCGAGATACCGGTACTGGTCGAAAGTTGCCGAGTCTTATCGAGACATTCAAGATATCGAATGGTTTCGAGAGAATACCAAGTCATCAGTTCTTCCAGCTGCACTCAAGCAGTTACTGTACAATTAGAGGGCACAGCATTAAACTTCAAGTCCAGCGGTCAAGACTCGACACAAGGCGATATTTCTACAGTCGACGGGTTGTCCATCACTGGAATGGTCTGCCACAGTCCGTTGTACAAGCCACTTCTGCATCTGTCAATTCGTTCAAGAGATGTCTCGACAACAGTATAATTAAGATAAAAGGCGCCGCCTAACAAGCCCGTCTACGTCAAAAACTCAGTTTAACCTATCCCACCTGTATTTGGCGCCCTCATTGTTATTTCTTGCAGAGATTTTTGACATCAGATAACTAGATTCGCTAGGCTATCGTATGACGTTGTTTTCGTTGCTAGGTTTAGCTGTCTTGCTAGAACTCACAGGCAGTAGAAAGAAATGAAAAATGGGACGACTGATCGAGGACGTGGCGAGCGCGTATATAGCGCGAGTCTATAACGGGCATCTTGAGCGGGGTTCAGGGACAGTACCCCTGGGGACTGGGGAGGATCAGGAGCGAATCGGCCTCCTGAAGCTGGAAACTTTTTTAGCTCGCAGACATCAAAGGCGGGGCAAATTTCTATATTCTGAATATTTTTGGGCAAGGCTCAGATATTGCCGGCGACAGGCGACACAGGTTGAAGTTGATTATACACTAATGCACTAATACTATTTGTGCCATATAGGCCTACGATCTGCATTCTATGCTAAATTAATAAGATAAGAAACTCAGCTATCGCCGAGGTACCGCGCGACGCACTATTATCAGTCGAAATCTTGCCAACTATTGCACATCTGTACCAGAAATCACTTTTTACAAGGCATGTAGTAGAAAATGACCCTCAAGGTGACTCAAGGTCATCGGAATTGTCTCTATTCGATAGGCCATAATATATCACTTCCTATTACACTAGTGGCCTGTAGTAACAGCGACTCTATCTCACACTGTTTTCGAGATATTATAACAGAAAAAGTGCACGTGAGTGGCTGTAACCTTGAGAAGTCTCGTTTTCGAAAGGACAGTTGAAATTACGAGCCATATACACTTTTTCATTCATGTGCAAACATAGACTCTACAGTAAACAATACACACTATAATTCCCGAGGTATGTAAGATAGAAAGGTTTCAAACACCAAACATGGCCTTCAGTGTCACTATAGGTCACCAGTAATGGTGCTAATCGATAGGCCACCTTCGATTTCCTATTAGTCTTCCATTGCAATTATGTCTATATTGCACCATAAAGACGTCACATGACCCTGAAAACATCCCTTCCGGGAATAGTCTATCATGCATGACTTAGTACTCCTCTGTATCGATCAGCACACGACATTTGAAGTGCTTAGCTTCACCGATTCAAAAGATATGATTGAAGACAAAATTTAAACAAGACTTCATCATGAGATGAGATAGCGAACGTGAACTTTTTATGATGATATCGCACATGTAATTATTCCAAAAAAAACCAAAAAGAGAACTCACTTCGTTTAACAAATTAGACGAACGATAGCTAGGCAAGTACTGCGCATTAAGTCTTAAATTAATGAATCTGCTACAAAATTTCCACCTTGCAGTTATAGAATATTTATACCGTGGGCGTCGCGCGGTCCCTTTGCAGACGTTTACTACTAGACATAGTAGGCTAATCGTAATTTAAATTGTCCATAGTTATGGCTTTGTGGCGGCGTGGCGTAGTGGTAGTGTCGCTGGTCTAGATCAACGAAGTTAACCTACGCTGAGCCCGGTTAGTACTGGGATGGGTGACCGTGTACGGGTTCGACTCCCGGAGGCGGCACTTTATTTCGGTATGTAACCAACCACACAGGTCGACTCAGCCTTCTACCTTCCGTGGGACGGTAAAATGAGTACCAACCAAAGGGCGGTGATGTTCTGCGGCTGGGGAGTAAAGGCAGGCATGGTGTAATTTGCAGGTAAAACTGTGTGATCCATGTCTGAGCGCATTTGAGGTGCTTTGCATAACAATGCGCTATACATATCGACGTATACTTTACTATCGACGTATACTTTTAGGCCTACGCAATGCGCCCGGAAACTACCAAATTCGGTAAAATAACGCAAAATAAGGGCCATTTCGCCGTTCAAGGTCATTCAAGGTCGACGATTTTGGGTACCAATCGAAAGCTCATGTACGACTTCCTATTAGTGATTAATACAAAGTTACCTCCAATCTTGCACCGTTTCTAAGATATGGCCTCCAAAAGCTTCTAAATCGCTATATTTGGCTACCCCTCTTGCGTTTAAACCCCGACGAAGGGGTTCGCCTGGGACGATCTCCGTGAAATTTTCCGTGGATGTCAACGGAAAGGTACCAGATGGCGTAGAAAAATTGCCGAAAATTTCAAGCGGCTAAGTAGAGTGCACGATCGTTACAGATAGACAGACAGACAGACGACAGCGGGACGACAGAGGGACGGGCGATAGCATATAGCGAACGTGAACTTGAGTTCACGTTCGCTAAAAACGGGCCACGTAACCATAACCACGCTCATCAGGGGTAGTTTGTTATTCCAAAGCTAATACTTGATATATTCTACCTGTTTGTAAAATTGACGACTCTAGATTCAGCGGTTCCAGATATATCATTGCGGCCCCAAAATTTAAAAGGGTCACATAAACATGACCCTCACAAGTCACGACGCTCCTTTGTCCCACCTTTTTACTTTTATCTTGAAGTTTTACGTGAGCCCTAACCAAAGCCTATAAATAATATTTATAATATTCATGAGCTTCGCCATAACCACGACGCAAGCAGGCTGCCGTAGTGTATACTGCCGCTTACCGCACTGCCAATATTGGTCTCTCTGCAGCACAGTCTGGCTGCTCGTACTTTATACACGTTCTACTACGAGTATAAATATTTCGTGGTGGGAGTGTTCGTTTATTTTGATGAGCTTGTTATTTGCAAAGTTCTTTACTTTAACGGGAAAATGACAGACGCGAATAATGGTAGCAGTCAGTCAAACAACAAAGTTAGAGTATGGGTTGATGGGTGGTAAGTTCAGTTTTCTGCGTTTTCAGCTTGTTTCATACGTCGACTTTCTACTCGTGAATGCAACACTGCCTAATGCAGGATTACGATTAGTTTTATGATTGGGATTAGAGTTAAGTCAGTGGCTACTGTTCCGTCTTGCGGAACAATTTTTTTCGAGTTTTGTCAGTGACCACGCTCATCTAGCTTTGCTCTCAAGGCTGTCGGACGTGCACGTGTGTACATTTGAACAGTATTCCAAGTGAGGTCTGATGATCGACTTGTACAGAGTCGTTAAGATTGCAGGATTTGTGTACTTTTTTGTTATGCTGATCATAACCAACATACAGTTGACTTTATAGAGTTTGCTTCTTTACAGTTGGCAGCTGCCTTTAAATCGGTGGTGATTATGAACCATAGACCCTTCTTATGGTCAACTTGTTCAGCTGACTGACCAACCGTGCTGTATTTATAATGAATATTGCCCTAGCCATAATGCATAACCTTGCATTATGAAACATTGAATTCAATCTGCCAGCACTAGCACTTTACCCAGTTGATAACAGAATCCAAATCTCGCTACCGTCTCTCTCCATCTGACTGATTGTTGACAGGATGATCTAGCTTAATATAATCAGCAGATTTCAGCACACTGCTTGAAAGACTGTTGTCCAAATTATTTGTGAAAACAAGGAACGACTGGACCGAGCACCGATCCCTGTGGTACTCCACTTTGTACCCGTCCTCTGTTGCTTATCAGTAAACCATGCTTTGATCCAACTGTAAACTGGACTGTCTATTTTGTGATTCTTCAACTCATAAGCAAATGTTCATGCAGAACTTTATCAAAAAATTTGGTCAAGTCATTGTGCAAAATTTTGCACGACTGGAGTTACTTTAGAATATGCTTCTTTACAGTGAGTGAATTTAAGATAATCGCCATCTGTTGTCTTTGATTATACCGAAAGTAGTTTTCTCAAATATGACTTTGTTCACAATGCTGTTTTTCATGTCTCAGCCAAATTTGATGCCAATATCTAGTTCAGTTGATTAATTGAGTTAAGGTTATACGTCTCAGAGATGTTCTTCCCGGCCACTCTCTTGGCTTAATACTGAAAAACCTATTGCATAGATATTCAGTTTTATTAATTTTTACCGCGTGATGCAATGCTAGTGCAGTGTATGTTGTCATTGTGTGTCTGTCCATCTGTCTGTTCATCCATGTATCACAAATCGGAGTTCTACGAAGATGGTTAAATCTAGGATCATGCATACAATGCTATACGATAGCCCAGGGACTCTAGTTTCCCGATGCCAAAGATCTTGGCGAAATTCCAACGGGGTCACTCAAAACAGGGGGCCCAAACAGAGGTGGGGTAGCTTCAGATCGGCGATTTTTGACCAATATATTGCTACATCTCAGAAATGGTACAAGATAGAGACATAGTTTCTATGGAAGGCTAATAGGAACTCGTATGCACTCTATCACATGGTGCTATTTTCAGTGACCTTGAGTGACCCCTAACTACCCCAAACTACCCCATTGTCCAAATTTTGTATCCCTTTTCATATCTTCATAGTGGGCAGAGATAGAGACTTCAAATTTGGTAGGCAGATTGATAGTAGGAAATCCTAGCCTGCTGATGACAAATCATTCCTGAAAGGGGCATGGTCGGGTCTCGTGAACCTCTTAAATTTTGATGAGCACCAACATATCTTTGGAATGGCTAAAGCTAGAGTGAACAAATTTTTTTACACCAGTAGGCTATATAAGGAGGACGAATCACCCTTAAAAGGGGCGTGGTCAGGGTCACGTGACCCATTTTAAATTTTCAGACCCCAATGATATCTCTGGAACGGCTGAAGCTAGAGTTGTCAAATTTTGTACACAGGTAGGCTATATCATATCTTAACATAAGGATAACAGACCACCCCTGAAAGGGCGTAGTCAGGGTCACATGACCCATTTTCAATTTTGACACCCGCAATCATATCTCCTGAACGGCTGAAGCGACAGTCGCCAAATTTTGTATGCAGGTAGAATATATCAAGTGCTTGGCCTTCGATGACAGACTACTCCCTAATGTAAGTGGCCAGAGTCACGTGACCCGTTTTTTACCATCCTGGCGCTAGCTATGCATGGGTATTAGCCATCGTCGTGTGTCTGTGTGTGTGTGTGTGTGTGTGTGTCTGTCTGTCTGTCACACACTGGTCACATATCAAATGCTGTGTTTTGTGTGTCTGTTGGCAAAGCAGCAATCAGCATTTAAGTGAAAAAAGATGCAATTTTCGGTTTTCTGTTTCCCCAGGCAGTGCAGAAGCACTTGTTAGCTGAGACGGGAAAACAAAGTACCATTTGACAGTTCCTTAGCAAAATTTCTGCCAAAAATTATCAAAATCGTTTGATGTTCGTTGAAGTTACAGCAACAGAAAGCTGTGTTGTTCTTTGGGACACAGTGTATATTCTGAAGGTATTTGTGATGTGACATAAAGCAGGCTTGACTGGTGTATATTCTCTTGTATGCATGAAATTACACAGAAATGAAATGATTTTTATGATGGGTGTTGTTTTGATATGTTTTCTAGTTTTGACATGGTGCACTTTGGTCATGCCAATGCTCTGCGACAGGTATCGATTAAATGTGATGAAGGTTATTGTTTTATGAGTAATTGATACCTAGATGATACTACTACAGTAGTCAGCATGATTTTGAGTCTTGAGACTTGTAGAAGTGTAGTAATTTAAACTAATTTTACTGTTTACCTGCATATTTTATCAGCACTACTGTTTAGACCTACAGAATATCACGGCAGAAATACGTAAAAAAAACTGTAGCACTTGAAATACGACAAATGTCATGACAGCTGAATTATTTGTTAAACTGGGAAATTAATTGGTTTTACAAAACTCAGGAGTTCGGCAAATAGCAGTTTTAGTCTCCATTTAGTTGTTGCATGCTCAAAAATTAACATTTTTGACTTGCTGTGTGAGAAATAACACGACGCCAGCATTTGCTGAATGAGAGTTGTGAGTGGGTTTAATGTCCTGTTATTGCATTATTTATAGTTTATTTCTATGGATTGTTATTCATGTTTTGCGGCCATTGTTGCCATGGGTTATTAGAGTATCATGTAAAAACTGCATTTCGCTACTCATAATGAAATAGCAGAATTTCAATGACCTGAAACTTAATGTAGTTGCCTTATTATATCATTTATGTCATTTGTTTTGTTCTGTGAAGGCCAAGCAGATGGGTGATCATTTGATTGTTGGTGTCCACAGTGACGGTAAGTTGAACTGTGGTTCAGTGTTTTATTTCTGTGATTTAATTTATGCTTTGAAATGCAAATTTATAGATAATACATTGAGTGACAAAAACTAACAAAAATAAGTAATGTAATTGCCATAATATTTATGCAGTTCGTTGATTTTAAGTACCACTTCTTCTGGTTGGTTCTCTAGCGTTTGTTTATTTTAAGACTAATAAGTAGTATGTATGTGCATTGTTATTACACTTAAACTTATTTGCTAATTATACATATATGATTGAAAATTGCCTCTACTGCTTCAGTTGCTGTGTCAGAAGCCTTTTGTGTCTTCTTTCTGTGCAAAGTTCATTACAGTGTGAAATTGTATAGTGTTGCTGTAAATAGCTGAAATATCCAAACACAAAGGACCTCCTGTGTTTACTGAAAAAGAAAGATACAAGATGGTTCGAGCCATTAAATGGGTTGATGAGGTACGTAGATACTATATCATTGTTAGAAAAGTGGTGTACAGATCCTGCATTTACTTTGCTTTTACTTTACTTTTCTCATGCTACGAGATATATGCTTGTAGTGGTGTGTCATTGTTGATGTAATGTCAGAATTGAGGCTAATGACAATGCTAAATGTCAGCTGTAATTTACTGGAATGGTAGTAATGCCCTGTCTGATTCTGGCATGCTCCAGATGAGTTTCAACGCTTAGTTGTTGCTCCAGTTATTTTACATGGCCTGTTGTACTCACTCAACAGCGACATGCCCATGTGACCGAGTGGTGGTCAGTTATTTCTAATAATTCCTATGCACATGATGAACAGGGAGTTAATCCCGGGCAGGTAAGAGGGTTCGACAGTGTCCTGTATAAACTGTGACCATTGCTGATGCTTTGATTAGCAGCGTTAAGGTGTCAGCCGTGCTGACGTGAGAGCAGAAGCAGAAAGATGTGGCTAAGTCCCCTGGCTAGGCAATGAAGAAGTTTCAGTCAGGTGGCCAGGCGCTGAAGAAGTGCCGATCAGGGCTGGCACTGAATAAGTGCCAGTTTGGGCTTAGCCAGACAGTAGGCCACGTCTGTAATGTTCGCACTTAGAAATACCTGACAAGCTGCTCACGCCTACTGTTCTTTCCTCCACCCTACACCATGTGCACATACACCACACACACATACCAATTCCCCTCCTCTCCCTGGGCTGGCGCATTGGACCGATATAAAAGTCTCAGCACTGGGGTCCAGAGTAGGCTGGACCCCTGCCCACAAAGAACGAACGAACGAGGCATAAGTTATTGCTACCAGTAACTGCTATACACTGTTTACTTTACTTTAATTTTTTTACTAAATGTCAGCTGTAATTTACTGGAATGGTAGTAGTGCCGTCTCAGATTTTGGCATGCTCCAGATGAGTTTCAACACTTTTGGTTGTTTCTCTCCAATTATTTTACACGGCCTGTTGTACTCATCAGCATATATCCAGCATACGTCACTGTCTGTGTGGCAGTTTCTGTCTGATTAGTTGGACAGAATTATAACAAGTGCCACAATCACTATGCAGTGAGTGAAACGTATGTGTTTGATACTGGTCTGCCTCGGCAGAGTTTTCTGCCGTTGACTGATTTGAGTTGCGTTGCTGTTTGGTGACCAGATGGGTTTGTTGTTCAGGTGGCCGAAGCAGCACCGTATGTCACGAACATCGAGACACTAGACAAGTACTCCTGTGATTATTGTGTTCATGGAGGTGTGCCATTCATCCTGCTTTCACAGTATAGCTGTTATTATGTGGGTGTTTAACACAGTTAGTGAATGCAGTACTACTTTGTTTCACGGATATATTTAAAAATAGTTTAATAACCACAGATGCAAGAGCCTAGAAAGTTATGCATGTAGAGATATTGGCCCATTGTTATTGCTGTTTATATGCTATGCTAAGAACCAATGCAGCCTACATAACTAGTGTCTTTTTACTTTTTTGAAAACAACATGTTATTGCTTTAATTATAGTTTGGAAAAAAGATTTTGTTTGTTTGTAACATCTTAGTCAGGCAGCTGTTGTCGTGTATAAATACCATTGTAAGAAAATCATGATTTATGATCATGCTAATAAGTGATAACTGGCCGTGATTTTATGCTTCGGCCACCTGAACAACCAGCATATCCTGTAAAATCGCAGCATTAAAAATGTTGCTGATGTCTAATGTTTGGCCGTAATTTTCTTTCTAAGTCTTGTGCGGGCCAATTACGTGTCAGGTTAATATTGTATACACACAACTTCAGATCTTACTGTTTTTTTTGATACAAGTGTTCTCATTGCATTGCATTTTGATGCTAAAGATATACTTAGATAGAGCCTTGAGACTGTGATTCATGACTACTGTTTAAAGCACTTGAGGTGCAGTAAGATAGTGACTTTGCAAGGCATGCAATAATTAAATGTATTGTATGTCTTGTATTATATAGACTTGAAATACGGCCATCATTGTAGTATTGTGACAAGTTGTGACACTAAGTTGGTGTGAATGTGATAGACGATATAACAACGACGGCAGATGGTGTCGATACATATCACTTAGTGAAGTCGGCCGGTCGCTACAAGTCAGAATTTGTCTAATGTTGTTTTTAGGTCGACTCTTCGACAGAATTGACGTAATAAAACCGGTCTCAAATGTTCGTCCATCCATCTGTACGTACCTACGTGCGTACGTCCATTTGTCCACAAAATGTTTCTTCGATTTCAGTGAAATTCGGCATGTACGTAGAGGTCGATGTGTGATGCACGATGGTATACAGTATGACCCGATCCAGGGTAAAGGTCAAGGTCACGAGCCATTCAAAGTTGGAAATCTGGCCATTTTCAACCATTTACAATGGGAGCTGGCAACTGACCACGGACTCTTAAACTAGGGCACAATATCTAAATTCAATCGGGCCAGATTTTTGATATTTGGCCTAGTTTTTGTGTCACGTGACCTCGAAATTGGCAGAAACGTCGCTTGCGAAGAGTCGACCGTCAGTCCCATATATGGCTAATTTGTTTGATCCTTCGTACAGTTTTTCATTAATTTGTTTCTTTGTTGTGCTGTTAGAAGATCAATACAATTGCTGTGAAATTGTCATCAGTGAATCTGTTGTTACTTATTTTAAAAATGATACATCTATTGTATATACACGAGAGCTGTAAAACAAGTGTCTATGTGTTTAGGCATTCTGTTATCCATTATGTACATTATCATCTGTATCTTATAATCACAACAACAAAACTTAGTAATTTAAATAAAAACAGAGTGTTTGCATTGGTGGAGGTTTCTTTACCCACGCAGATGATAATCGCGTGGATAGGATTTTCGTCAGCAATTGTGTGTTTGTCTCTGTTTTTTCACAAAGCATCTCAAGAACTGATGCAGTTTTTGAGATATAGTTGATGTATATAGCTGATGTTTGTGATGTCACTTGTTTGTTATATATTGGGTTTGAAGAGTTAACATTTTTGTGATAATCGTTTTAGTAATTGTTAGAGGTTTCTGTATTCTGATATTATTGCACCATACGTGTCAGTTAGTTTTATAATCAGGTGAAAAATGCTATAAACATTATGTAAATGAGAAAGTAAATTGTGATCAGTTGATGGCAGTGATGACTGTCGACGTGTATTCGCACTGTGGTTTTGTGTAGGGAGTGCAAGCGTACAGTTGGAATTTCAACCACTGATCTAGTTGGCAGGTCAGTAGTGATTTGCCTTTTTCTTCATTGCATTTTAATGCTTTTTGTCAAGGCACGTCACAAGACTTGTCGACTTAGTTCATTGCACGTTTACCACACATGGCTCTGACGCACAGCGTTGCAGTGGTATTCTGCTACAGTTTTGTTGGGATTGGGATATGCTGCAGCAGTGGCAATAGCATCCAGTCTGCTTTACTTGCACAATATCTGCATGCATCGTTTGTCTTCAAACGGCAGTTTGCTCATTATGTTTTAGCAACAGTTCCTCAAAATCGAAATCAAAAGTACACTGCAAGTCAAAACATCGGGATTTGCATCTCTGCTGTGATTTCACCAACCGTTCATTGTGTCACATAGTAAAAACCGAGTTTTTTGGAACACCCTGTAGATTTGACTGAGTTGGAGTTTGGAATAAGCCTAAAGGAAAGGGTATGAATGTTTTTGTAAGTTTATTATTGCACGTTGTTTTAATGTGAACCAAGTTATGAATAATGAAATTGCTGCAGAAGCCGTGAAAGCTGTTTGATGATGGTGGCGTTGACATTGTGTGACTGTTTGTAGAATGTTGCTGGTGACAAAGACTCATCACGAGCGAGATGAAGCTAAAGTTCCTGACAGACTTTTGCAAGACATTGGACAGGTTGAAACTGACCTTAATATATTCATCTTTGTTACAGTGTGGCATTGTGTGCAAATGTGCAGTGTAATCTCATAATTTTGTCTGCCCATCCTTGCTATCATACTTTTAGCTTATAGATTTTGTAGCACTTTGCTGGTATATTTTGGCTGCTACTTTTAGCAGTTACTTACTTAGTTAATAAAAATATTTATACGGTGAGTATAAGCACCCATCACAATGCACCAGGGTCAACTGACTTTCAGATGAAAATATTTTAAGTAGTTGCATAAAATTAATTAGTTGATTAATCGTTAACAAGTTAATAATGTGTTTTTACTTACTTTGTTCCAATAACTGTTGCATGTCGTCTGAAGCCTGTCGAAGGAATATTAATTTGTCTTTTTTCTTGTAATTGAACGTAGATTATAGAATTAATGATAGCATTGATTTTGATTTCCTTAACGATTTGTTTTGCTTTGATTTGTTTAACGAAGTCAGTGACATACCAACTGCAGCACACATCTGCCAAAGAAAGAGTATATGCAAGCAATGTTTGAATCACTAGCTTTATTCCATTTGAATAATTGTTGAGATATCAGCTGATAACTGCAACAGAAGACCAGTTTTAATAGCGTGGATAGTTGACTACTGTTTTTGTGTTATGTAGCTCAGCTACATAACACAGATGCATGTTTGTAAGGATGTGACCATGAATAATTGAGAAACTCAACTGACGAGTTTCTCTACTACTAATAACAACACAAAATGGCAAATATAATCAATATCGACATTTAATTATTTAAAACTAATAACAATAATATTTAATAAATCAGTTGTCCTGACAATAACACACAAGTTTAAAATTAAACTCCTTTAACTAAAACTAAATGCTGTAAATATTTGCCAACAGAAAAAGCAGCAAAACTAAAAACTGCAGTAGGTGCTTATCTCACGTGCTGTAATGATAGAACTCTCCAATATGGATCATGGAATACACTTTAGCTTCTGAAATGGTCTTCACAGAGACATCTTCAAAAGATGTGGAATATTCGTTCATGAAGAGTAAATGTAATATCTCTGTCGTATCATCACGAACAACATTCCATTGCGTTGTTCAGAAAACTCTGAAATCACTTTAAATCGAAAATTCGATCATCGCCAAAGCAGCAAATGTTTGCTTATCATCAACAGCTATTCAGCTTTATTTCTAACTTTCATCAAGTTATAATCTTTGTGGCAATGAGCCACTAATAACTATTTCTTTTCTCTACAAATTCAAAAGCAGTTCGGCCGGAAAACGTTTATACGTCATCATGGCAATCACTTCTGTGCAGAAAACCATAAGTAAGTAAACAGCAAGTGCAACTTAAACTCAAAAATTCTTTACAGCGTTTGTTTGACATAGTTTTTATGTACTAAGCCAAGAGATTGGCTGACAAGAACGTCTCCGAAATGACCTATTTTGTGTTGAGTGCAATGTAAAACCTTAACTCAGTCAATCCTGTGGAGTCATCTGAGTTAGTTTACTTTGAACTGTTTGTGTATGTAATAGTTGTGTTGAGTGTGATACCTGATTTATCACTTGTAGGATCAGAAAGCCCGTAGTCCTTACACCGGGACATGCAAATTCTTGCCGACTACAAAGCGAATAGCTCAGTTCAGCTCAGGGCATGAACCCAAACCGTGCGATAGGATTGTCTATGTTGCTGGAGCATTTGATCTTTTTCGTATCTTTTTGCTTTCTTTTGACTTTGAATGTGTTAGCTTGTTTGCTTAGCTGTGATTGAGTTTTGTTTATTAGTAATATTCAGCATGTTATTTTATTGTGGCCTCATTGTTTAGCATTACGTCCTCCACGGTCCCATATTGATGAAGGTGAAAAGAACTTGAACCTGCTAACTGGGCATTTTACTTCTACATTAATTTACCATCATCTTATCTGGGGGATAAAAGGTGAGGTTGTCAGGACCGTTCTGTACTGTATTGTGTACGACACTTGTGCACAACGATATGCACACACATGGATATAAGCAGTTTCTACAGCTGACTGTTGGTTTAGGTTTACACTCGCCAAAGGCTGCGGATAAATAGCAACACTTTGTTGAACAATGTCCAGTAGGCCTCATTAAAATCCAGAAAGGTTTGCCTTTCTTGTGCAAGCTTACCCCGGTTGTCCCAGAAAAAAATTTAACGATTGTTGTTGTTGTTTACCTTTATAAGCATCATTGTTAACTGCAGCATTTAGCACTTGTCATGTCCTTATTACATGTACACCACGTGAGTAAAACGTTAGCTGACCGTATATTGAGATGCCGCCCCATAGGGGCTACGGGGCAGTAATGTGCTGTGATTTATGTGTTGATTTTGGTGCTATATAAATTGTTTGTTTGTGTGTTTACTTATCTTCCTTCCTCTTTTTTTGTTCTTTACTTTTTACTTTCCTTATGCATTCTTTCTTATTTACTTCCTTACTTGATTACTTCCTGAATTATCTATCTACTCCTTCCAGAATTGACCCGTTCCGTTTTAGGCCTGAAGTTGTAGGAGGCGACCAAACCTGGCTTTAGTTATTTGGCTTCATTATATGTTGTAGTATATTTTTTTATTAGGTCAACTCTTTGACAGAGTCGACCTAATAAAGCTGGTCTCAAATGTCCATCCATACGTGTGTACATACGTACATATGTACGTACGTCCGTCCGTTCTCGAAACGTTTTGTTCGATTTCAATGAAATTTGGCGTGTAGGTAGAGGCCGACGAGTGATGCATGACGGTATGCAGCATGACCCAATCCAAGGTCAAGGTCACCAGGCCTTTAAAGTTGGAAATCCAGCCGTTTTCAAAAGCTATCTCCTTCGCCATTTATAATGGGATCTGGCAACTGACCACAGATTCTTAAACTAGGGCACAATATGTAAATTTGTTCGAGCCGGATTTTTGATATTCGGCCTAGTTTTTATGTCACGTGACGAGTTGGCACAAACTACATTTGCGAAGAGTCGACCGTCAGTCCCTGTACGGAGCTAATTTATGGATGCATGTTTGCTTTTTAGGTCGACTCCTCCGAGTCAACCTAATAAAGTGGATCTTGTTGTGTTTGTTTCAGTTTTTCAGTACTAAGAACGTCTCCGAAATGACCTGTTTTGTGTCGGTTGGGACGTAAAACCGTAACTTGATCGATCAGTGTTGAGATGCCATGGGCAAAATAACGGCAGTTTTTGACACTGACTTTTAACAGTCTCTGTATGTAAGTTTTTGTAAGTGCTGGCATGGACAGCTGAGGTAATGGATGTGGCTTCTGTTCATTGGAGAGCCGACACAGTGGATCTGCCATCTCTTCCCTTAGAAGTCTATGGAACAAGCAAGGATGAGTCCAGTCCACACGTCTAGTTTTAGTGGCAGTACTCTGGCCTATCCCAGTTATACCTAAAACTTCCTTTTGCAGAATTTTGCTCAGCCTGGAGTAACTGGAGAAAAGATAGTCATTTAAACAAAACCTGAGCATGTGCATGCTTTGTAAGTCATTAACGTTTGGTTATCGGCTGTTGATGGAATTAACACCGTCGTTTAGACGTTGGTCACGTCGACTTTTTGGAGAAAGCTCAGGAGTTGGGCGATTACGTTATTGTTGGCATTCATTCTGATCCTGTAAGTTATGTTCAGTGGCTTATAGGTTGTTTTAGCATTTAGTAAAGTTTGTGTAGTCATTCCGTACCTGGACTGCATTTTTGATAAAAATAATATGTACTGTTATTGGTTTTTGCTGTCATCAAAAATCATAATTTTAAGGGAATAAGTGAATGGTTATGACAGCAACGGAGATAAAATGAAGAAAAAAGTCTAATCAGTTTTACACAATACAACAGTATGTGACTAGTTTGTTGATTTTAATTACCACTTCTTAACTCTTAAATGCGTAGCACTTTTGTAGAGAGCATATAGATTCAGATAATAAAATTGCAGCAAAGATCAACAGTTTCAGATGTCTCAGCAAAATTTTTGGAAGGAAAAATGTGACGGGGTTTTTCGTCTGCAATGCAGTCATGCTTTTTAAATCCTGAGTACAGTGTGTATGACTTGAAAGTTGATAGTCTTTTGCATCTCTTATGTGTCTTGTTTACTGACAAGTTGCTATAGAAATGAAATGAGGAGTTAAGACAGAATATTGTATAAATTTTTAATTTTTGCTGTCATGAAGAACAGACTGTACATTACTTCTATTTTGTGAAATGTCTGTGCTGGTGCACATAAACGTTACAGGTTGTGAATCGTTACAAAGGTGCCAACTATCCAATTATGAATTTACATGAACGAGTGCTCAGTGTGCTTACAAACAGGGTAATTGTCTTACAGCGTTAAGCTTCTCATAGATTTCATAGACCTCTTTCTGTTAGTTGGTGCAATCCTAATAGTATATAATATAATGTATTTACATGAATTATTTTGTTATCTAGTTTTGATATATTTTTGATATATTTACTTTTGACATCACATTTGATGTATGATATTTTGTCCAGCAGATGATTGTGGTACTGAATAAGCACCAGTCAGGGCTGGCGCTGCATAAGCGCCAGTCCGGGCTTAGCCAGACGCAGGCCACGCCTAAAGGGGGCGCATTATATAAATACCCGACAAACTGTTCACTCTTACTTACTTCACCCTACACATGACACATACACTCGCTTACATCAACCAATTTTCTTCATCTGCTCGGCTAGCGCATTGGACCTACATAAGGTGTCAGTGCTGGGGTCCAGAGTAGGCTGGACCCCTGCCCACAGTAACGAACGAACGAACCTAAGTGGATCTGGGACTGAATGCCAGTGTAGTAGGTAGTGGACAATCAAAGTCTATGTGCACATCAGTGAGCGTTGATCAGGTCGATGAGCTGATCAGCTGGCAAGAAAGTGAGAATGACGGCCATCTTGTGCTGGTCCACCACAGACTTTGTCTGAACAGAACGATCTGTTGTCGGTCCATCTCTTTCAACAGATTGGATGTGCACCACTATTCTCAAAGGTTATCTTCCAGAACAGTTTGAGAAAAACTGACGACAAACTGGCTAACCCAGGTTCTTGCAGTAAACGGTGGTTATAATGCAGGTAGATAGGAACGTAATGACAGTAATGATGCTATTCTGTTGTTTTGCTGCGTGGACATTTTTGAACATGTTAAACATTCTTTCTTACATCTGAAATTGCATAATTTTGTCTAGTACTGAGACAGCCAGAGGAGACTTGGCAAGGATCACTTCTTTGTGGTGCCTTGCATATATGCATCTTGGTAGACACACTGTGTTCCAACCACAGCCAAACTTGCCGATGTTGAACTAGGCACAGTCATTGTACTGGAGGTCGGCTGAATAAGGTGTGCAGTGATTTTGAAAAAGTATTAGCCCACCTGGCATAGTATGCTGCAGGGCTTACGTTTTGCTGATGTTAATTCCTTTCATCATCATCATCATCATCTTCGTTATATATCATGCGGTCTTTATTGAGCATATATGTTTTTACTAGGTCTGTTATAGATTTTTAAAAGTTTAGTTGTTTCATGTGATGTTCTTTGGTTGCAATTGTAGCACGTGTCAGAGGTGGTAATTGGTGCGCCATATTCAGTGTCTGCCGAAATGATGGAACACTTTAAAGTCGACATCGTTTGTTACGGCCAGACTTATATTAATCCAGATGTCGATGGAAGCGATCCATATGCGGTAATATTCAGAACTTTTTATGACTGTTTTTTTTCCATAATTTAATGTATGGATTTTATTCTTTATCAATGATATTTTTAGGTTCATAGATAGTTTTGAAAATTCAGTTGTCTACTGCTTCATTGCATTATTAGTTTTCTGCTTCGTTGCATTATGAAATCTAAAATATTTTAATATATCCCGTAAAATTCGATTATAATATGCACAATTTTGACCATTATTACCCCTCTCAAAGAGGGGTTGTGTATTATACACGTGAACTAATGAGTATGTCGGTTTTTCTGGTAGTTAAATGAGGCCACAGATCACCATGAAGCGCACTTGTTGCCGCTATTATTAGCTGAGAGTGTGCCAAGATCAAGTCACAACTGCAGCAAAGACATTTGACGTTCTGGGTACATTTACGGTGAGACGACGGCAGCTGCTGTGCTGCGGCCATTGTGATTCTCACGGCTTTGGCGAGACGTGATACGTTGCTATCGGTGACCCTCCCACAGACGACATGGCTGCTAAGTCAGAACAGAACCGTCGCTTGTCTAGCAGATAAACTGCCACGTTCCACGGCCATCACACTCGACTATTCCGTGTTGCTTGTTTGCTGCCTCACGCCCCCTCAGCCAGAATACTCTTCCTTCTAGACGCGACGGGGGCGGGCGACTGCTCTTAAAATCACTCTGTTTACGTAATCTCCTGCCGGCGGCGTTGCTTTGCACCAGTGCTTGAGTCGGGCGCCTGAATGGACGGTAATTAGTTAACGATCGTCGCACGCCGCTTGGACTAAAGCCCAAGTTTCCTTCATCTGTCTGAACATCCAGGGGCGTTCGTTACATGCACCGTCGCTGCTGCTGCTGCTGCTGCCTTGTGCGTGGTCACTGTCACGGTGACGCCGGCGTTGTCGCACAGTAAAGCGATTTGCGTCAGTAAACAACTTTGTACACGGTTGCGTAGAAGTGACTGGTCAAGTCGTACCCAGGTCAACTCGTACCCTGGCATGCAAGTCAACTCGTTTCAATGCTTCTTCATACTTCGTGCCTTTAAATTCATAAGCAGCGTCTTAATG
>Ga0209363_1000249_pt1 | contig 19114 bp, 10 predicted proteins | sample WorMetexBAHAMAS3_FD_187385 | JGI IMG/M metagenome (GOLD analysis project Ga0209363, IMG submission 187385) | Marine gutless worms symbiont microbial communities from Max Planck institute for Marine Microbiology, Germany - Inanidrilus exumae... | ecosystem: Host-associated > Annelida > Digestive... | reverse complement strand
ATGTTAGTGTGGTTAACATTGCCTTTTTATGATTTTTGCGGTTTTAGATCCGTCGCCGTTAACAGTGTGTATAAACTGCAGTTTTTTTACATTTATAATAATAATAATAACAGTGAAATCAGACAGACTCACTGCTGGGCTGGTGAACGGCAACGGTCGTGGATGATGATGAAGGTTCATTCGTTGAAGGTATCGTTATCAGCGGCAGTCGTGCCTGCCTGATGGCCGTCTCCCAGCTGACCGCCTGGTCAAGACCACTACCACTAAGCATTGAGCAGATGACACCTCGGCCACCGTATACACTGTCAGGTGCTCCGGCGGTGGGGTTCGCGCCAACATAGTACACCGTCTCACCGCAGTGAATTTCAAAGACGTAGTCACTTGGACCATTCAGAGATGATGACCTGTTGGACGTCGTCGTCGTACAACTGTTTGACTTCACTTGCGTAATGTCAGACAGCTTAATTTCCTAAATACATCAAAGCACCACACGGACAGACAGTTTGTTGTCTGTCACTTACACACTTACACATCACCGACAACCATGACCCAGGTCGACTCATACTTCTACCCTCCATGGGATGGTAAAATGAGTACCAGCCAAAGGGCAGTGATGCTCTGCGGCTGGGGAGTAAAGGCGGATATGGCTTGTTTGCAGGCAACACTGGTCTCCACAGCCATCAGTGCCCTGACAATGGTCACCAGCTGGTATATCCAGCCATTAAAAATACTATTCTAACCACTTCCCAGAATTTACTCCAAGACCCTGCTTCGGAGACAACCGGCAAATCCGGTGTACAAGCAAATGCATGCATATGTGTTCAATATATATCCCACAATGCACAAATTACTCCCACTGATGAGTATCTGTGTGAAGTGAAAGAGCTGCAATCAGTCGTATTTTATGTACGAAGTTTATTTCTACGTGTGCGTCAGATTGGTACAGTAACTCAGACTAGTGGCACTGGACAGACAGCATGAAAAAGGTCCGATGGTGGACACAGAAATGATGCTCTGAATTTCCTTCAGTGACAGGAGTGTCAGCCATCCCACTAAAACCTGCAAAAATTGTCCCAAAAATTCTTTTCCAGACAGAGTGGAGAAAAAACTGGGAAGGGAGTAGACAATGACTGTTAAAATGAAGGTGGTTGTGATACCAATTATAACCAAATAACTGCTGATATGTCCGTTTACTGTCAGCTGTGGACAAAGCAACTGGCTGAGAAACCCAGGTCCATCTAAAAATACATTAGCCCAGTAAGGGACTGACGGTCGACTCTTCGCAACTGACCTTTCTGCCAACTTCAAAGTCAAGTGACACAAAAACTGGGACAAATATAAAAAATCTGGCCCAATCAAACTTAGATATTGTGCCCTAGTTTAAGAATAGGTGGTCAGTTGCCAGCTCCCATTGTAAATGGTGGAGGGGATAGCTTTTGAAAATGGCCAGATTTCCAACTTTGAAGGGCTCGTAACCTTGACCTTGGATCAGGTCATACTGCATACCATCGTGCATCACTCATCGACCTCTACCTACATGCCAGATTTCACTGACATCGAAGAAACTTTTTGTGGACGGATGAGTACGTACGTGCACACCAACAGACAGACGGACATTTGAGACTGGCTTTATTAGGTTGACTCTGAAGAGTCGACCTAAAAATGTAGTTCAGATGATTTGCATGTGTAGACCACTGACTTATTTACTGTAATTAGCATTCACTAGTATCAGCACTGTTACAGTTGTTATTATAATATCTAATACATGGTTCCTTGCGCCCACAAGAGTCAGCCCCCAAAATGGCATCTCAATCGCTTCAGCCATGTTTGCAGGGCTCATAAAAGTGACCAAACACATACTACACCACATCTGTAGCACTAGCCCGCAGCCCTGCATCTTATGCAATGCATGCGATGTGGCCTAAGAATGAATAAAAACAGCTACTACCGAGCAATGTGAAAGCTGTATGAATTTAACATAACCTTTAACAAAATCTTGTATAACTTAGCTGAGTCAGAGATAAGTATAATGAAGTTAATCTGACTTTTACTTTCATTAAATAACAAACCTTGAAGTAGTGAGATGTGGTGTCATTTCGATAAAGGACAATGCTCTTGGAATCCAGCTTCCAGTAATGCCTTCTCCTCTACAAGGAACACAACGTACGTGCATTCACTTGCAGTCCACAAGTATGTCCTAACTTGGCACCACCAGCAACGAGGTGCTGAAGAACGATTTGCATTTTCATTAACACTTTCTAGTTCCCATGTACTTTCAATGACTTTCACGTGTCACAACCAACACCAACCTTGTTTTGATTGCGACAAGCATGTGCAGTTCCTGCTGCTGTCTTTTCCATTCCCATCCCAGTCCCACAGCTGACAGTCCCGTTCCCATCCTGGTCCTGTAGTTGTCAGGTCCAATCCTATCACAATCCTGCAACTTTCATGACACTCCTGCGCCCACCACATTCCTGCAGAAGCTATTGTCTGTTACGTTCAACAATCCCTAATTTTAGATGAAACAATCAACCACTGGACCCTATGGTAATCATACACATATTAATATAGCGCCATTACGCGGAGATTTCAGAGGCGCCGGCCTATCATTTCAATCCTTTTACTCAATCCCGCACCTTTAAGCTGGCTCAATAACGCCATGCCAGCACCCATTAACTTCATCATTCTTAGACAGATTTTAAGTGAACTGAAATATGACTGTGATATAAACAAAAAAACGGGAAAAAACGAAAACCGCATACCAGATTGTCCCTGTTGGTGAAATGAACCATCCAGCCCTCGCGCAGTATCACTCCAGTTTTGCCTTTCGTCTGTTTGACGGACTGCACGACTCTCATTAGTGGAATACAACTCTGCACAGTGCTGTTCACAAAACAGAACATACATCTCTCACCAACAGCCAGTGCAGCACACAGCAACCACTCATCTATGACATGACGTGCACTCACGTATTAAATGTGTGCTCAATGGATAGGCCAGCTTAGTCAACTGCATGTCGTCAAAGATTAAACAACTGATGACAAAACGAAACCAAAACAAACAACCTGATGAAAACAATGAATGAAGAAAGCACTCAAGTATTCTAGGGCCGGTTTTCCCCATTAACGTTAATGGGAGATTAACTCCCATTAATTAATGGGAGTTAATCTCCCATTATTGTTAACGGATCTGGTTTGTAACCTGAGAGACGGTTTCACTGGCGTATCTGTTTCATCGTCCTCAGTGAGGACACCTTCCCTGTCGTCAGCCTCCAAGACCAGCGCGGCATTGGTCAGTTCATTCAGATCTGTTGATGACGCCAGCGACTCTCGGTCTCCAGTAGACTCCCCACCATTCAATAGACTGTTCTCATCAGCTGTCACATTTCAATACCAACACCAACACTACTTGCTGCAATAACAATAACAAGTGGTCAGCAAATTTTCCCTCCCAACCTCTAGAAAGTCATCATAGCTCAGATGGTGTCCACTGGAAGGGAGGGGGTCCTGATTTGTAAGATGCACAGTCAGAAATTAAACATACATAAATAGGATATGCTAATAACATGGCTATAAAATAATAATGGAAAATAAGAGACTGCAAAAATATTTGACTCCAGAATACCAATACAGTAACACATGCCATACCTGAAAAACCTTAAAAGGTAAGTGTCACATATATAGTATTACAAAAACCTACAGGCTTTTTAATTGGTGCCAGCAAATAAAATGGCCGTTTTTCCAGTCTTTAATTTCTCTGAAGCTGTTTTGTGCACGTGTTATCATGTCACAGTGATCAGCTGAACAATCCAGCTGGCATTTATTCAATGACTATTGACTCAAAATATAAAGAGGCAGGTTAAACAAGTTTCAAACACCACTTCCGTTACTTGATCAACACATTGACAATTTTTGGTCAAAATGGGACACCACAATGCGCATGCATACTCAAGAACAGAGCAAATCACATGGAGTAAAGCACACATAATGTTACATGTTAAACACCAGATCGCACCAAATCATTAATTCAGTGCATTCGTTCGGCAACCTCCTGTCACAATACATTAAACAAAAGGTCGTGATAAATCTGCATCAATAAAAACAGCAACAGCATCATACCTGGCTAAAAAGCACAAGCAAAACTATGACTTACCAGACATATAGCTTGCATATTTTGAGTAGCCCTGGCAGTCCTTTGGCACCAGTGATGCACACTTCTTGTGGCAATTAAATTTGCAATCTGCAACAAACGTTGCAATAAAAATAGCATCGATAAAGAACCAAGGAACTACAATATCCTAATCCATGCATCTTTATTTCATTTTGCCGTCTTATTAAAATGTCATCAAATGGTCAAATATGGTAATGCTTACATTATGCGCAAAATGGCCATTTTCTATGTGAACCTGGAATAGCCAGTTTTCCCTTGAATTTTATTCCTCCACATTTGCCAAAACATAATATATGGGACAACTGTAAAAGTTTTATTAAAGCCAAAACTAGAGATGCACTTATAATCGGCCAATCGTATCGGCCGATTATCCGCCGTTTTGCCAATAATCGGTATTGGCTGATTAGTATGTTGATATCGGCCGATCGTCGTTTACGCAAAAATGGCACAGAAATGTAGGGCAGGAGTTAGCGCAGACCACACGTACTTCAGACAATGTTGCCGAGTGCAGGCTGTCAGAGTTGGTTGTAGCTATATTCAAGGGTGAAACTTATATATGACATATGCCACATAGGCCTACATGTTTTTTCTGCACTCTGCAGTCATTCAAACAAGTAACAGTCCTCGGATAACAATCAGGGCCTAAATAAGTAACTAAAATAAGACAACAAAATAAGTTTCTTTGTAGTAATCAGTAATCGACCAATTGTTAGGCACGGATTATCGGCCGACCGATAATCGGCCAATGCCTTATTGTTGCATCTCTAGCCTGAATGCCCCTCTGGTCACACAACCAACCGCATCAAAGCATTGAAAGTAACACTACAAGTACATTACACCATTTGTATCTCTAATAACACCGCAGACACAGCCATTTTACGACCACCATAGTGGTCAACCTGTGTTAGCCGGCCCACAATTGAGAACTGTAGAATTTTGTTACAACAATTTTATCACCCACATGCCTTGCTGATGCAACTAGCACATTCTGATTAGAGAGATGACACTAGTTTTCTAGTATTACCCATAACATCTCTGTGCCACATGCAGGCATATTATAAACAGCAGAATAACGTGTAATCATACAATCAAAATGCACAATACAAATCTGTAATAAAAGGTAAACAACCTGAGAACTCACTCTTCACTAAACTAAGAATCTCTTAAATTTAGGTTTCAGGTTTACTTTCTTCAATTACTTTATAGCTATGTACCAGCCACTTCTCTGATATACTTATGCATTTATCCAAAATGCATTTAATATGCATTAAAACATGCACAAGATCAATTTAAATGTCACATAAGCAATAAAGTTTCTTTTCATTACATGCATACATGACATCAATCATCGGGTTCTATTTAAACTTTCAAAGAACTATTAACAGAAAACTTTAAAAATCACAAAAAGACCGCCTTCACAAATAAAACGTCGTGCATCATGCAAGTAAGCATTGGAAAATTAACACCTTTACACTGGAGGCCTTGACGAAAGAGACCATGGAGCAACTTTTTACAATGTTGACAAACAGTCGGCTTCTTGTAGTTGTGCACATCGAATGTATGTGGAACACATAGACTCGAGCCACACTTGCGTTCCATCCACGTCACCTCACCTCCGCTGCCAGACCACGACTTGCTACGGAGACTCGGCTCAGCATTGGACAGGTTTACCGAGAGCAGCGCTGGCCCACTGACCTGCAAGGACAACCATTTTGCTATTTCCTTACTTCCACATTATTCTCACGCATATTCACGAGAGGTCTAAGACTGAGACCTTGGGCTCAAGACCAAGATGTTTGTCTATCTGTCAGAGACAAGACCGAGACCTTGGTCCAGATTAGTGACGGTCGTGTCAGTAGTTTCAGTCGGTGTCGGTCAGTTTTCACTTTTCAGTATTTAAGGCAGTGTTTGTTAAATCAGTTTGGCATTTGGTATCGGTGTTTCAAAATATTGCAACATAGGTTCGATTTTTTGCGACATGTAGCTATTTCGATGCAGTCTATCAGTAAACTAAACGTCATTCATGTTTCATTACTCGAATTCCATAGATATTACTGTGTCAGAGGACACAGCCTCAGCAGCTATATATAGTTATACCCTATGTCAATAAAGCAACAGAATGTAATGAAGTTCCATATAATTCCCAAAAGTCACTGTTTTTTATCCCATCTTGTGATAAAAAATGCAGGATAAATTCTGACGTGTACATGAGACCCAAAGGTCCGAGATTGAGACTGAGACCTTGGGCCCTGAGACCGAGGTGAGACTGAGACGCTTGCCTATCTGTCCGAGACGAGACCAAGACCTTTATAAAAACAACTTGTGCCACTTATCCAGACAGGATCTCTTCTGTGGAACAACTGGTGGAAGAAAACCGAGAAAGAACCGGCTAACGTAGATTCACGTCACGTGGAAAACAGCAGTTAAAACACATTTGGAAACAGCAGCAACCCGTACAGTAAAATAATAATTTCAGTCTTCCTTGAGTACTTTAACAGACCTGCCATTATGGCCGAGTGGTTAACGCACTCGGCCGCCATGTGCAGTAAAGCGTGATGTGCTCAGTGGCCAGGGTTGGACTCGGCCCGGGTGCGTCTGCCTACCAAAGAATTATTGCTAATAATTCTTACGCTCATGATGAACAGAAAGATAATCCCAAGCAAGATAAAGAGAGTTCGACAGTGTCCTCTATAAACTGTGACCGTTGCAGGCACCTTGATCTAGCAGTGTCAAGTCTATACAGCGCCAGTAAGGGCTAAGCCAGACAATAGGCCACATCTAGAAAAGGCGTGCTATAGAAATAGCAGACAAGTTGCTCACTCCTACTTAACCTGCCTTCCCTAGACGTCGCTAACACCAATCACACACACACACACACACACACCTACCAATTCCTTTCCTCTCCCTGGGCAAGTGCACTGCACGGCTATACGGTCGGTCTCAGTGCGTGGGTCCAGAATAGGCTGGACCCCTGCCCACAAAGAATAAACGAACGAGTACTTTAATACCACCAGTTCAGTGTCAGAAACAGCATCTGCCCTGTGAACATCCATTGGCTTCCTTTAAGACCGCTGGGGACCTGGCCTAAACTGTAGCATCCACAGAAAACAGGCTGGTTAACAAATGCTGGGATTTTACTGACAGCACTTTGGTGAAATGCTATTGACTTATAGAGATTTCGACAGAAACCAAACTCCAGTGTCCAAGGTGAGAGTCTAGCCATTATGACACATCTTATGTTATCAACTTTGATTGTTGTGTTATACTTCTTAATCCACCAACAGGTTCTAATGTACTGAGTGCATTAAAGGCTTTGCGTTTATGCGCTATATAAATCCACGATTGACATACTGAATAAATACAACTTGAATCGTCCAACAAATTATTCATATCGGAACCAGTATCAGTTAACAAATACAAATAAACATCTGCTACCAAAATCTGACAGTCATTTATGAACTGTATAGGAGATATCATAACAAACAACTTATTCTGAAAGACACTCATTTGTACCATAACAATTTTATCGTTTGTTTAATTTACAAAGACTGTCACCCAGTCATCTAGTTCAGCTTTTACCATCATATGTGTTCAGTATCTTTATCTAGAACTTTACATTTTTAGTGCATTTTAGCTTAGATTTTACCTTATGTTACCAATGTCTTAGTTGCGGTCTCTCAACTTGTTTTAAATGAAAATAAATAAAATCAACACCTGTCAATAAATAACAGAACAAAAATATTGTCAGTAAATGGTCAGCTAAACATCACAAGCCACTGACAGTTACAGAAAAACAACGTACTTGTGTGGTGGATGGTGACGGACAAAGTTCTGTGAATGAAATTCGACTCTCAACCGAATCGTTGGTGGGTAGTGGCCTGTAGAACTGATGTCGACGGTTGTTACTGCAGTTGTTTGGAATTTTGTATGCACAGCGTTTGTGGTAGCTTAATCCACAGCCTTAACAAGTAACACGCACAAAATGCTGACATCTGCCACGCAATCAAAGGAATCATGAAATTGGACCAGTAGAAATGTATCAACTAAACACTGAATTCAAAACTTTGAGCACCTGTCCAGGGCACTATTTTCATATTTCCAGTGGCCAACAAACGATGCCTTTTGTGTCTTCTACTACAAAGAACACTAAGACGTTTTTCGTGAATCAATTCTGCAAAATTTTACATGCGGCTGGATGCCCTTTCTAATGCCACCAGCAAGTCACCCAAATCTCAGCAGGAACTGATTTAAGGTCTTCGAAGTGACAGTCTCGTGTTAACCTAGGGAGACCAACCCAGCTCAATTTGTGGTCATATACAGGCTGCTGAAACAAAAATGCAGCATCTTCTAGCTGACTTCGTTACATAGTTTATTTTACAGAACGATCAGAAATAAAAACTACTTTACGTCCGTGTGTATGTGTGCGTGTATCTGTGTATGAACAAAATGCAACAGCACGGGTTATTTTTCTGGCTGGCTGTGCCACTGCTGCTGTGGCCCGCTGATCTACCTTTGCTTACATTAGCGTACTCACAACTCCGTGCCTTATTTGCCATCACATACAATGAAAAGTAAACAAAGAATCGTTACATAACGAAGCGTAATCGGCAACACCACCAATCTGAGCTATGAGAACAGCCAGTCATGCATATGTTACCTTCACACTTCAGTCCCTGCTTCACTAGCCCCCACAGCATTTCTCCACAGAAATCACAAAAATGTGGCGACTTGTAGGAGTGTACATGAAGGTCGTGAGGTCGTATTTCCAGCTCTTCCGGTGCAGTTTCCGCTACAGCATAATGCAAATACACTGTAAACAAAATGGCAACACATCTAAAGCAATACAGCACACCACTATACAATTTGCAATAATTGCAAAACCATTTCTTGCAATCTTTGCACTCAAAGTTCTACAGAAATCCTTCTTTACGTACATCACAAGACAATTTGTTATTAAATGAAAGAGTACTTGGTTAAGTATTAATATCCACTTCATTTCAGCAAATGTAAGTAAAAGAGATCTAAATCTCTCACCTCCAGTAATCTTACAAGTAACAACGTACTGTGATCTGCATGCGTTAAATACTTTCTATGTAAATTACATCACTGTGTCTTACCACATAGCACAACTTCTATCAGCGAATTTTCTTTAACGTCATCTGCAGTAGTTGTAATGCCGTTGATAAGCCCCAAAATGTTGGGGTTATTGTCATCATGCAAAAACAAAAGAATTCGATCTTGCAGTTGATAAAATCCATGTTCGGGATACTAAAACGTCCAAACAATATTTAGTGCATTACACGCAGTTTGTCAAACAGAACTGACTTTCTGTAGTTTTAGAGTTACCATTTGTATATAAGTTTATGAAAAATAATAACACTACGTACATTAATTACAGCCCGAAGCAACTCAAACATCGTTTTCTCACTTAGTGTGACTTTGCTTAATAGCTGTTAGCTGCATCTGTAATGTGCACTGGGCCTGCACTGTTTACAGTTGTGAAGTTACTTTACATTCTTTTCCTGTGATCTCTGTCTGCATGATGCATCACCAATGATCTCCATTAGAAAATAGCAGGCAAAATGCCCGGGTGTAGTTTACGCCAGATGCTGTGGTCAACCACCCATGCCGCAGATTGTCATGGCGGTCGGCGATGAGCGTGGTCGTCTGGCCGGCGGCGTAGTAAAGGACACCGTGATAAAAGTAGGCAGAGGTAAAGGTAGGTTTCCTTTGAGCCCAGGAGTGTATCGACAGGTTACAGGGAGTGGTGTTTTAGAGTTATGGTTCAGATTAAAATGGTTTAGTATGGTTAGGGCTAGAATTAGTGCATCAGGATTGGAGTTGGGGTTGGATGTCCATACCAGAAGATGGGTATGGGCAAAAAGGCCATACCTAGCCTAGTACTATACCTCACCTGCAACTCGAGTATCAGTTACAGTTGAACATTTCAACTACAGCCCATACCGCAAACAATGGGAAAAACAAGTACGGGATACAATACGATACGGTAGATTAACGCGCGCTCAAAAGCTGACGGGATGGCCAGCTTAATCTAGCGCACGGCCCAGAAACGAAAACATAAGGAAAAAATCAAATCAAAGGAAAAAATCAAATGGGCATACCCGTACTGTATACACAGCCTTCTATCCCACGCTTGTAATCTATCAACCATTATTTTATTAGTCAACAAAGTAACGGTCGAAACAGCACATTTCTCCGTACATTTCTGTCTAGGAATGCGAATGCGATATCCCGCAACATTTCGGTTGTCAGTTGTCCGCCGTACGCCGCCAGGTCCACTCGCACAGACTCGCGAATCAGCCCGATTTTCATCGCGAACGTCAACGAACACAGCGTCGACTGCCGGTAGCCGCCGTTCACAGCAGCTGTCATGGTCGACAAGAAGATGAGGACAGACTCTACATAACGTCTTCACTTAATTATGTCAAAATCTACCGAAACAACGCCAACAAACTTTTTACAACTCTTGTAGTCTTGTTTACGTGATCACGTGACACTCGTAACTTCCGGCCGCGCCCACTGTGGCCGCGCCCATGGCACAGATAATTATGGCCTATAAGCAAGTTTCTACTTTTTACCACACGACGCTATGCTAACGCGGTATAATTATGCTGTCGTGACTGTCATCGTGTGTCTGTCCGTCCGTCTGTCACAAGCCGGTATTGTACCAAAATGGCTAAACATATGATCACGCAAACAACGCCATAAGACAGCCCAAGGACTACTTTTCTGACGCCAACGATCTAGGCGATAGGTCTAATCCAATAGGGTCATCCCCAACTGGAGCGCCAAATGCATGAAGATGGGGTAAATTAAAATCGGCGATTTTCGACTATATCTCGTTATATCTCAGAAACAGTGTAAGATGGGGACATACTTACACTATGAAAGGCTACATAGGAAGTTAGGAACTCGTATAGGCATATGCGCCGTATCGAATGGCGCTATTTCAAGTGACCTTGAGTGACCCTAACTGCCCCAAACCACCCTATTTTCTAAATTTGGCATAGCTTTTCATTCATATCTTGATACGATACGATACGATACTGTAGATTAACGTGCGCTCAAAAGTTGACGGGATAGCCAGCTTAATCTAGCGCACGGTCCAGAAACGAAAAAATAAAAAATACAATTAAAAAATAAATAACAACGAACGGCGACAGAGATGTTGAAGAATGGACATGCTTATGGCAAGCTGTCCCAGAGGTCGCAGCAGCAGAGAAACCTCTACCGCCAATGATAACATGTGCAGATAGACAGAGACCTCAACTTTGGTAGGTGCATGGGTTAGAGATTGATCAGCAGGGAGAGTTGATCAGTATTGAAACTGACAATACCGGTAGCAATGCGCTACGCCGGTAATTTGAATTACCCAGGAGCTATTTTTGCCCCGCGAACGGTTCCGTCTCTTCAATGACTTTCTAAACAGCAACAGAAATGTTGAAGAACGGACTGCTTGTGGCAAGCTATCCCAGACTGAGGTCGCAGCAGCAGCAGAGAAACCTCTACCGCCAATGGTGGCTCGACAGGTCCGAGAAATAACCAGAACCGTGGATGACGAAGAACGAAGTCGTTGACGTGTGTGAACATCAGAAACTCGCTGCAGTTGTCTCGACAGATATTCAGGTGCTGAACTGTGAAAGCAGTGGTAGGTGAGTACCGCCAACCGAAATGTGATACGGTCAGGAACCCGCAGCCAGTGAAGATCCTGCAGCAATAGGCTGATGTGGTCGCTAAGACGTACACCAAAGAAATTCCGTCTTGGTGTGGTGGCATTAAACTTTGTCTGTACGCCACTAGATGCCATGGTGCTATCAACTTTCACCCCACTGGTACAGCGCAGTACGTGGAGGAGGTGATGGGGCCCAAAACAACTGAAACTCTTGTCCAATTTCGAAATATAAACGTCCCATAGGCGTATCCCTTGAGCGATTTTGACGAAATTTGGAGTATTTGTTGATTCTGTGATCGGTTAACGTTAAAGGAGTTATATGTGGTTTAAAGTTGGGGGCACTTTTCCCGCAAATTTTCAGCGCCTTCTAGCTACGAAACTGTACGTCGGATGCAAAAACATTTTGGAGGCGCAAGAATGGTACGGACCCCATCCATCTATCACCATTCCGAGTTTGGCGCATGGACTGGGCTTCACCCACGCCTAAGGGGAGAAAAAGCTCGGTGTTCGTTATTGTCTGCCACTTTTTAACGACAACATTTGTGAACATGACATCGCCATCGTACGGAGCCTGTGATTGCAGAGTTGTTTTCTATTTCGTGCGCACGACCTAGCCTAGTACTTTTTAGCATGTCCCTGGGCGGGTTCCGTAGTCCATGCAATGCATTAAGCTGTTTGAACTGAGAAACGGTTTTGATGTATTCAGATAGGGGAAGGTTTGTGCATGCAGTTGTGCAGTGCACCGCGTTCAACTGTCTGTACGCCACTAAATAGCGCCATATCAGAATGTTGAAGTTGAAAATATGGCCAAATTTGGGGGTTTTGCCCTGAAGGGTGACACAATAAGCCGATCCACATGAAATTCCGCACGTAAGTGAGTGAGATTCTTAACGGCACCATCAGCATTCTCACACACCAAATTTGACTGTGACCAGTAAAGGGGTGGGTATGGGAGCCTTTTCAGTATTCCATATTCCAAGATCGTTCAAATTTTAGGTTACTGACCTTAAAGACGTGACGCATTGGATGAAGCGAAATTTGGTACGAAAGCACGCTACCGGATTAATCTAATAATCTTCATGTTAATGTTGATAACTCGTTACAAAACTGACGTTGTCGCCAATCAGTTCTTACGCGTTTTTACGTAACTTCAACGCATATCCTCTTGTTTGGTGTTATAACTAAGCTAATAAGGCAATCTTAGATATCAGACTTCGCCCGCGGTGTGCAATCGCAACCTTAACTCTATATACTTCCTTAACCTAAATCCCATTAACGCTAAATTAACTTCTTTTTCCTACGTCCATGCATCTGTCCGATGTTTCAGTAAATAAGTAAATTGAAGCAAAATTGGTCCTTCGTAGCGAAATTCATACCGTTATACGGCCTACTGTAGAAGAAAAACATGATGTCATCCACAAAACAGAAAGTACATAACGTATCATAACGACGCCAGAGTAGGACGGAGCCACGGCCATAGGCAACATGCACAAAAATGTGGTAAAGATTGAGCTCGTGGTTCCGTAGACATCCTTCCAAACAGACAAACAGACAGACACACACACGCAGATGCACTCATCACAATACTTTGCAACCGCTCCCTCGGGCGAAGCAAAAAATGTTGTTTTGCTTTCTGTCAGAGTACATCACTGCAGTACAATCTGCAGAAGACCAACAGCTTCTGTGGGATTTCGTCTCCAGACGCTCAACTGCAGTTTTGCCCTGGACCCCATTGGGAGATCCCTGATGAACCCCCGTTCTCAAATCCTGGATCAACCCCTGTATCTTGTATGCTAACATAACGTGCATGCTAAAACAGGCTGGAATACTGACCTAAAGCATCCAGTATCGTGCAAGATTCAGTATCGTGCAAGATTCACTATTAGCATCAACAACGGTACAGCATGCTTTAATACTCCAGTCTCAATGCATAGATTTTCACACACTAAAACAGTCACTTAACTGGTGTCATTTAAAAACGGTACAGCAATAATTCAGGCCTAAAATTTCAACCATAAAACAGAATAAAAACCCAACTTAGTTCAGTCCTGTCGTACAACAACTGTAACTGTAACTGCCAGCCAGTCAGTTTTGGCCACTTCAACGAACTGTGAATCAATGCAGAACAAAAATAACATAAAAAAGACAATAAACAACACACTCAACAGAGAACTAAAGCTCAGTATGTACTAACTCGAGACTTGCACCACATTTCCTGTGCCAGGCTTTATTAGCACTTTAGTGGTACAGGTAAAGCTGTTAGTCCAATATGTGCATAAAAATAACCGTTGAACTGCACGACGTTTTTGAGTAATGTCGCCTCCACCAGAGCAATGATGACTGTCGGAAGGATAACAGAGAAAACCGAAGATTATCAGAACTGTTCTGTGCTCTGTTGTGTACGACAACTGTGCACATACATATGAGCAGTTTTTACAGCTGGATGTAGATTTATATGTTTACATTATGCAAAAAGCTGTGGATAAATAGCAACACAATTCTGTTGAGCTATGTCCACATTCTTAAAAGCTGGGATTAGCGAACCAACATATCGACATCCAGTTACCTTCACTGCTTATACGCTGCTTGTTGGCATTATAAGAAAGTGTATAAAAATATAAGTGATGCGCCGCTGGCTTATTATGTCTGCAGCAAGAGCAAGATGGAAAGGATTTGCACACAGTTCAGCTGATACTACTGATGCCCCTAATCTAATCTCCTGCTTCACTAACGTCGAGAAATGTTTCTCTTTATGGTGTCACCTTACCAGGTTGTCCAGGAAAAAGGTCGTTAAACAAGTGTATGTGTTAAATGACATTTGATGCAGATATCTGGCAGGCCAATTATCTTGACAGCAACTAGACCAAGACCAAATGTCAAGATTGTAAATCAAACTTCAAGGTCGGGAAGAAAAAGTTTCCTCTTTTTCAGCTACAAATGAAGTCAGTTATCAAAAAATGAAACTAAAGCTGGAAAAACCAGTTACGGCACTGTGACTGAAAAGCAGATCTAAATTGGAAACTGGAAATATCTGTCAACCAGTCGAAATTTCACAGTCAATTAAAGTGGTTGATGTGACTTTGAGTGACAGCTTGCTAGTTTTTATAGTTTTTTCAGTAACTCTCAGTTTTGGTTCCGTATGGCAGACTGAGCTTACTACCAGTCAGATTTACAGCAAATGTTGTGCAATTAGCAACTATATCATGACGTAAACTCAATAAAATGTTAAATGGCGGGTTCAACAGCTAAAAATCCTCTAACCACTGATGTGTCCACCTGTTATTTCTCGAGCAGCATAGTAATTTCAGCCAAATTCCCATCCTTATGTCATTAGTAACACAGGTCTCAGAAGGAACTGGATTACCATCACATCGCTGAAGCCACATGCGTTCACCACAACAGTAACAATGCAATCGAGAAAAGCCGACTTGTGCCGACATATAACACAATGTCGTCTGATGGGTTGGTTGGGATTTAATGACACTTTCAACACAACTCAGGTCATATCGTGCCTTTAATGTACAACTAAAGGCCTATTGTAAATATTAAAATTAAGTCATCTGATTGATTCTGTCCCAGTATTTGAAAACATGACGTCAACCACAAAACTGGAAATACATAACAAGCAAATACATAACATTGCAAAGAAAATTTTGTGAAGTTTGCACATGTGTAACCAGTGAAGTTAATACATTTCAAATTTGATATTCACATTGAATGCGGCGAAAACTAGCACATGCATGATATTATACCCCCAAGCGGGTGTGTACAGGGTCACATAACCTCTTTGAATACTGGTAAATAAAGTGATAACGGTACACGACATAGTTACTTACAATGGACGACTAAAAAATACAGTGGCCTATTAAATGGCACCAATGCCAATGACGATGAGGTCTACTTTGTGCTGATGGTGCAGTTAAGAATCTACTCACTCACTCACTCACCCCAAGGCTTAGGCATGTCAAACTGCAACCGACACGCATTTTCAAACGCTGGCCCTCACGCCTGGAACTTACTTACTGAAATTGTGCAAAAATCGACATCTATAGCCATCGTCAAACGCTGTCTAAAGACATTCTTATTTGAGCAGATTATGCATTTAGAACAGAGACGATTCTCTTTTCGTTTAATGGGCTATACAGGTGTACTTCCTAATTCTAATTAGGCCAAGGTGATGGACTTCAGAGAAAGGAAAAGGTTGGTTGGTTGGAGTTTAATGTCCCTTTTCAGCATAGAGACGAAAGGTCAGGGTGTGGAAAGCTATCCCTTCACAGTGAAGGAAGGCCAGCGACATACTAACCTCAACCCTGGCCGCCTTTTTGTTCAGCAGCCACCCAAAATGGGAAAGGGATCGATAGGCTCATTTAAATTATTACGCTAGCGCCTACAACAGGGAAGACAACTATCGCACCACAAGACTAAACTAAACCAAATACAACAAAACACCACAATAAATCTTAACTAAGCAATACAGATAATACAAAATGAATGCAACAAACTAAACCCAGATTCGGTCGCCTCCTACAACCTCCAGCCAGGAAATGGAGTGGGACTATTCTGGTAGAAAGGGAAGGGATAGACAAAAGAAGAAAATAAGTGAAGTAAATGAGAAAAGGAATAAAGGAACGTAAAAAAGAGCAGAAGATAAGAAAGTCAATAAACAAGGGGAAAAGGAGAGAAAGGGGCACACTATAAGTACCCAACAAGCTGCTCACTGCCTACTTACCCTCCCTCCACCCTACACTCGCACAGACACAAAGCACACACCTACATACCTACCCCTCCTCTCCCTGGGCACACGCGCTGGACCATTATGAGGTATACAGCATTGAGGTCTAGAATAGGCTAGACCTCTGCCCGCAATAACGAACAAATGACTGATTGACTGAGTTAAGGGTTTACGTCTCACCCGACACAAAATAGGCCATTTCGGAGGCATTCTTCCCAGCCAATCTCTTGGCTAAGTACTGAAGAAACTAAACCAAACACAACAAAAGCAGCAATACAAGAACAAAATGACCGAAGCTAACATGAAAGAACACACAAAAGACAAAACCTAAATAAACACACAAAAAGAAATCTAAACCTAACTAACATGCAAAAATGTAAGAATTGCTCACACGTGTGTGCGTATCATTGTGCACAACTATCGTACACGACTCAGCACAGAGCTGTTCTGATTATCTTCCCTCTTATCCTCCAGACAAGCAGCAGAGCTTAGATGCTGTCTATTGGAGGGAAGGTGGAACATAACGAAAGAAGAAAGTAAAGAAGAAAGAAAGGAAGGTGAGTAAACAAACAAACACAATTTATATAGCGCCAAAAAAAACAAATGAATCAGAGCGCATTACCACCCCGGGGCCCATGTAGGACAATGAACGTACAAACGCCATAGTACTCATAGTAATATACAACAAACATGCCAGTAACACTTCTACAAGAACAATTCAGCAATAAAAGAACATTTATGAATAATACTGTCGACGAAATAACAGACGGTTGGTCGTCATTGCAACTATTCGTTTCAGTATTAACTTCTGCTTTTAAAAATTGTAGTATACACTATGTAAATATACAGACATGTTGTGAAAGCATTTCACGCAATGCCTGGCTTATTCGGTGGCTATGGTGCTACTGCACTCTCTACAAAATTATTAATTGAGAAAATGATAAATTCACATTCATATTCATCGGTGAACTACGATTGCGAATTTTAGCGAAGAGAAATGACCCCTACTTTCTGAAACTGTAAATATATCAATTCTTTAAATCTAAATGCTAAAACACTAAACTAAATCTGTAAATGAATCTGTAAAAATATAACTGCAACGACACACAGATTAACATCATTAATGATCACATGAGCAAAATACAAGGAGATGGCTGTAGTTCAAGTGCAGCAGAATCATGCAGAACAAGTACTTAATTAAAGTTAAGGCCACATACACATAAACTGACAGTAAGAAAGGAGAAAGCATGGTTCGGCAATGTCGTTATCATCTCCTACAGTGCAGCTTTTGCTGGGCCTGCTGTAACAGATAGTCGAAGTCTGAAGCACTGTCTTCGGGTTCGGATGGCGGCGAGTAAAGCGGATATTCTATCAGTTCTTCTTCCCATTCCATGTCTCCGTCTGAATCAAAAATGAAATTAAATTAAAAATTTATCCTAATTATGAAGAAAACAGCTCACAGTTCACTGACAGTAAACATCTTAATGTAGGAAGCATGTTGCTGTAGTCATGTGCATCCGCAAGCCATTAGCCACTGAATGGCAACATCACTAGCCAAGTGAAGCCACTGTAGATCACATTCCAGCTTGGTCTGCGGACAGTTGATGATGACATGGAGGACTGTATGTCTGCCAAATGGATATTTGACAATCATTGAATGGTTTGTTTTGCAGAAGAATGTGCAGTGACATAGAATACTCCAAAAATAGTTAATTAGTAACCAGGGTCGACATGGCAGGTAGAATACTGTTTGCTGGATTGTGGATCATCCACTAGGGAAGAATTTACCACCAAAGCCAACTTTCAATCACCTTGCCACTGACCCACTGACTGGTAATGTCTATCAGATGAGCATAAAACCAAAAGTCTGTGCGATGACAGACATTTGCACAGAGGATGAAATACATATTTGCACAGGGCCATTCTTCATGATGTGTTGTCTTCAATATTAGCTTGTCTTCCGCAGCTTTATGCCTCAGTGCTGGAGCAATGCTGGCAGTTAGGGAAAGCAGCACAGTTGTTGTGTATCAAAAGCACTTCACACTCACACATGCATATACTTTTTTCGTTTAAATGAGCTTGTTTCATGGACTTATTCCATGCTGGGCTGGCTATACGAAAAAGTACCTCTCACGTTAACTAGAGCAAGTTTATTTACAGGCTGGCTACCCTTCCTGTCAGCCATTGGACAGCATCAAAATACTGAACGAAAAGTAAATACTATCCACAACTTTCATGCAATTAATTGATATAAGATTTGACAACAACGGGTCACGACTGTTGCCACTTCTTTCTTCGCAATCCAAACTGCTTCTTTATTCACTTAATTTATTATTACAGTTGTCGTTGTCTGCACAGCTGTACTATCTGTTCTAGGCAGATAGCACTGTGCTCATTCACATTATAACAGACATGAAATGAAAACTGCATGAAACTTATTATATACGCAGCAACCTGAACTGTCTATCGGATGAGCATAGAACCAAATTTTGCCAACTGTATATCTGTATATCATCATC
>Ga0209363_1000248_pt1 | contig 19117 bp, 11 predicted proteins | sample WorMetexBAHAMAS3_FD_187385 | JGI IMG/M metagenome (GOLD analysis project Ga0209363, IMG submission 187385) | Marine gutless worms symbiont microbial communities from Max Planck institute for Marine Microbiology, Germany - Inanidrilus exumae... | ecosystem: Host-associated > Annelida > Digestive... | reverse complement strand
TTTCTAAGTAGCGTGGTCGGTCGAGCTGTCATCCTGTCGCTCTGTCGGTCGGGCTGTTGGTAACGTTGGTGAGCCCTGCAACAACGGCTGAGCTGATCTAGGTGCCTGAGCTGATCTAGGTGCCGTTTTGGGTGTCGACTCGCATGGGCCATAGGAAGTTGGAACCATGTATTAAATTTAAATGGGGCCCCGATCCTCCAAGGGGAAGGGGCAATCTTTTTTGAGTGGGACTGACAGATATGTCATCTGATATAGCCTATCGGAAATCGCATCCATAGATTCAAGAGTGAGGAGGAATGGGAGCCTATTTTTGTTGAAGTTTTTTTTGAAATACGGTTGTGAGCGTGTATTTTTGCTTTTGTAGAGACAGATATGGCTGAGTTATTCTAGTAGCAGTGGCTGGTTTAGATTCAGATGATTGGTTAGGAGGTTGGTATGTGCGTAATGATCTTGATATGGGAGGTTTATGTTTGTCGGACCTAGTAGAACGATTTGCTGATTTGATGCGTTCTAAATCAGAAGGTTGTATTTCAGGGTCAGTGTCAGTTTGTATACCTCTGTAAACAGTTTTTGTAGCTACGAAATATGTGACTTGAGTCTTAAATTTGGCACATCTGCGTGCTTCAGTGAAGGTAAGGTTGTGAGTGTATTTGAGACGTATGATTTCTTTTTCTTGATCAAAAGCAGGACATTTTTGGGAGAAGGATAAATGATTGCCTTGACAATTGGTAGTAAGTAGGTCGACCTGAATATACGATATGATACGATGCGATACGGTGGATTGACGTTCGCTCAAAAGCTGACGGGATGGCCAGCTTAATCTTCATCACAGAAACTAAGAAATAGTGTGTTTTCACCATGACGTCATGACGGAAGTAAATAAAGGCGTCCGCCATATTTGTTCACAAACACCACAGTAGTGAATGCCTACTGAAAGCGTCGAAAATGGTATTTTGTATCGTGCTTGGCTGCGGCAATCGAAGTGAACGGAATCCAGGAGCATATTGTACTGTACCTGTTGTTCGTCATCACGAGGGAGAAGCAGAACGACTGAGATCGGAAGAACGCCGGCGATTGTGGCTTAAAGCCATCGCCAGAGACGATCTAACAGAGTCGAAACTGAAGTTCCAGCGTGTGTGCTGGAGACATTTTGTCACCGGTAAGAAGTAACTTGCATTATGAGGTGTAGTTTAGTCGGTGAAATAGGTCAGTAGGGCCAGGGTTTGGTTAGGATTAGTGTCAGTAATAGCTGTAGTTGATTTAACCAGCTTAAGTGCACATTATAGCCTACATGACTATGGGTGAAATGTAGCCCCGTGCGTATAGGCGTTAAGCTTCAGAAATGAATGTAGCTGTACTTATATGGCTAGGTGAAACGCAGATGTGTGGATTTGTGAATGTGACAGTGACTTACTCGTCTGAAATAGAGGCTTGCAGCGGGGCAGGGGATACGTAGGGACGGTTACGAAGCCCACGGGGTATCCACGGTGTCAGATACTGAACTTCATTGGGTCACCGCGGGTTCGGGGGCATGCCGCAAAGTCATGCTGTGTGACGATAACTGTAGCATGTCTGACACAATGCTCTGCGGTGCGGTCTGTGTCTGTAACGTACTCTGCCCGCGTTATGTGGCCTACTTATGCAATGCCCTGGCACTGGCAGTTTAGCCGGCAGTCCGGTCTGGCACTGACTGTAGCCAAGCCATGCAGTGGGGTCGTGTTTCTCGACCCACCCCACAGTCCCACACCTCTCTTGTAATGCGGCCTAATTATGCATTAATGACCCTGGATGTCCACTGAGTCCAGTCGGCACTCTCATACAGTAAACAGCCTACAGGGCGGGCAGGCGAGAGCCAGGGGATGGGGGGATGCAGTTGACTGCTGAGGTCTACCCTGTCACCCCAATCTGTCGACGGACTGCTTTTCCTGCACGGACTGTAATCAACAAGCGATAGAATTGCCGAACCAGTAGTGCTCATAATGGAACATTATGCTCGTAGTAGTCTATACTGCATTAACTGTTTGACAGTTGAAAGTTTTGACCTGTACTTGACTACTCGCAAAGCTTTTACATCATTAAAAATGTTTATTTTTGCGCATTTGCTCTATAATTGAGACATAAATTAACATGTTGCAGGGACGGGGTGGGAACACGTTCTGGAGCGATGGGGTCAGGGTGGGGACGGGGCTATAGCAAAGACTAGCAACTGTTGGCGGGGCTGGTACGGGGCCATTTCCGCTGGGTCGGGGCGGGGCAGGGGAGAAAATTACCCGCATGCAAGCATCTAGTCTGAAAGCCAAACTGTGTCGAACTAAGCGCTATGGATATACAGTCATTATACATATATTACAGGTCCACCCTCGTTAATCTGCCATAATTCTTTTTCAGAAAATTCGGCGGATTAACGAAAACAGGCCTTTGGTGGGGGAGGGTGTGTATTGTGTTTGTGTCTGTACAGAGTAAGCCTATATGCACCACACAACATGACAAACGGTACTGAATGATCTTGCAAAAAAAACAGTGCATGTCCAGTTCAATTAAAATTTATTTATCAGTTTTGTCATTTTACTGAGCATTAAAATGGCCAGTCGTCTTGCTCTGACAGAAATTTCTCATGGCCCTATCTTTCAAAAGTTTCTGCACGTTCGTGTTCTTATTACACTAACTGTAGTGTAGTTTGGCGGATTAACGAGTGATAAATCAATAGGTTGCTATTGAAAACGTTTTGGCACATGGCGGGTGTGTGAAGTGGCAGATTAACGAGTGGTTTTAAGATGGGAATGAATTCGTTCTGTGCAGTTTTGGCTGATTAGCGAATTTGGCGGATTAACGGGTGGCTGAAAAACGAGGAGGGACCTGTTTGTCAAATTGTAACCGTGCTGTAAGTTGCTATGTTGCACATGTGATGTACAGTATTTTAGCACAAATGATGTACATATGTATGCAGGTAAAGCAGCCCCATCATGGGATACAAAGTCTATTGACTGGGTTCCGACCTTGCATCTGGGACACGAGAAATTTGAGGCTTCTTCAGCTGCAAAGACTCGAGCAGACAGAGCAAGCCGCTTGAGTAAACGAGGAACAAAAATTGCTGTTCAGGTAAGATTAATGACAATGCTATTTATAAGCCTTTGTTCCGTTTCAATTGCACTATAAAGCCAGTGCTCATATTACCGTGGGAGGGGATTTTCCCCCACTGCAGTTGTTAGTCCCCACCACTGTTTGTGTTTCTGGCACCCCCAGGGGGACAGTTGACCTCGGCACTGCAGATGCACATGTATCGCTGACAAGTAGCTCAACTTCTACGAGTCGTGTGACACTTAATGCTAATTAGCTTTCCTAAATGCTAGAATATTAATAATTACATTGGTAAATTGGTAATTGTCACAACAAGCATGATTTTCTGGGGGTGGGAAGAACACAGAACTGGCTGTTCATCTGTCTAATGTTCACCAAAATGCATTCTTTCACACAAAATATCTCAAAAATTTTCTGCAAGGGACACAGACTCCTCCCTAGACCCCACTCTTACTGGGAACGAGGACACCCCTCCCCAGGCCCTACCCCAGGGCGCCTCGACTCCATGCCATTAGCACGGCCTCGATGCCTTGGCCCCTTGGGCATCTTAGTGTCCGCGCTGACCCTTTGACACCTCAGTGTCATCCCCCTACTACTTTTTCTTAATTTGACCGATGTGTAAAGCACTAACGTGCAAATTATCAGTCTGTGCTGTGCGTCTGATTATACTCTGATATTGAGCAAATGCAGTGCACAATATCAAGTGTGATATGGAAAAGGCTCAAATGACAGCGTTTAAGTTACTTGCTATAATTACGTCTGTTGGTAATAAAGTGCAGTTTAAATGAACTCAGTAGTGACTGCTTAGTTTCACTGTCATTTGCATAACAATTGTAGCAGCTGCTTGCCAGCAGCCTACTTTGTGACGTCATTAGAGTCTGACAGCAGTAGTCCCATTTAACCATACACTGATATTATGTGGTCGTGTGATTCTCAGTGAAATTTATGATTAGCAATTTAGCATTTTGCACTTGTCAAGTCCCTGGAGCATGCTCTCATGAGAGGATCTGTGGTCACAGCCCTTCGACACATTGACCATTTTTCCTCTGTGTCCTGTTCTTGACCAGTGGTCAGTGACCACTGTAATGGTCTTTGTTGTTGTCTGTTATAGTAAATGTGTTCTTATGATATTAAGGTGGACAGCTACTTTGCTGTGTCCCGTGACAATATGACTGCAGTATTGGAGTTTCTATTTTCAATTAGCAGTCAGGAATATCTAGTGTAGTAAAGGCATATTTTGACTAACAAAACCAAATACGACAAGTCGTGCCATCGTTGCATACTGATGTGTCGCAGTGGCTGTACGGTAGTTGGGCGCCTGTTTGTAAGACAAAAACGGTTCGCCCTATGCTGTTGAATCGTTGTCTGTGTGTCTGTTCTGTCTGTGATGTTGGTGTATTATGGCCAAACGGTTTGATGGAACAAGATGCCAGTTGGTACGGAGGTAGGCCTCGGCCCAGGCCACATTGTGTTAGATGGGATTACAGCTCTACCACAAAAGGGCATCACCCCCAATTTTTGGCCTATGTTTATTGTGGCAAAACGGTCGCCCATCTGAGCCACTGCTGAGGACTTGTTTTAATTCTGTCATGGCAGTTGATGTTTGTTACTCAGTTCATCATCATATGCCTGCCATCAGTTCAATGTTATGTTTATATTTATTGTCAGGCTGCTACGGTCCAGAGTGAAGGTGCAGCAACAGTTGAGTCGGATGTTGAGCCTCAGCCACATTCCAGCAGACATGTTCCCCGTTCGCACCAAGTGGAAACAACAGTTGGAAGTCAGACTGACGTGTGTTCTGCAGACATGGATGCCATGCAGATGACTGTTGTAGAGCATGCTAGGGACACATACTTGAAGGTCAAGCACAAGCAGTCACAGTCAGTCTCAGGCTGTGAGTTTGATGTCTCTCACTTCAGAAATGATGACAACAGAGTGAAGTACTACACTGGATTACACACGTTCTCCTTGTTAATGGTTGTGTTTAATTTTGTACAAGGTCATGTCATTCCAGGAAAGTCTCTCACAAAATTTCAAGAATTTATGATTGTTATGGTTAAATTAAGACTGAATACAGGGCTGCAAGACTTGGCATACAGAGCTCATATATCAGTAGCAACCGTATCACGAATCATGCGCAAGTGGCTTCCTGCACTTGACGTTCGTCTAACACCAGCGTGTATTGTTTGGCCTGAACGTGAGACTCTGCGTAGAACGACGCCGTTGTGTTTCAGGCAGTCATTTGGCACTAAGGTTGCCGTGATTATTGATTGTTTTGAAGTATTCGTCGATAGACCAACAAATTTATTAGCACGTGCTGAAACTTGGTCACAGTACAAGCATCACAACACTTGCAAGTTTCTGATTGGTATTGCTCCTCAGGGCTTAATATCATTTATATCGGCAGCTTGGGGTGGTCGGGTATCCGATAAGTATCTAACGGAAAACAGTGGACTGCTAGATAAGCTGTTGCCAGGAGATGTGGTATTAGCTGACAGAGGGTTTACTATAGCCGACAGTGTAGCAATGACGGGAGCTAAGCTACACATACCAGCTTTTACCAAAGGTCGTGATCAACTGACAGCACTTGAGGTAGAAGAAAGCCGGTCCATTGCTAATGTGCGCATTCATGTTGAACGTGTGATTGGATCTGTTCGGCAAAAATACACCATTTTGGGTGGTCCTCTGCCAACAGAATTCATCTCGAAAACATCTGATGATGAAGTCCCACTGATTGACAGAATAGTAAGAGTTGCTTGCAGTTTAAGCAATCTGTGTGATTCTGTGGTTCCCTTTTCGTAGACCTGAACCAAGAAGCTACATTGCTATACTGTGGTCCTGACACTACTGAGATGTGACATTTTGAATGAATGTGAATTGCTATGTCGAACAAATGTAATAAAACTTTGAAAGACCTAAAAATTGTACACAAGCTCAACAATGTTTTACACTGAGTCAAAAGAAAAACGAGCCACTATAACAGGGTTCCCATAAAACTGGAATTGTTAGGGAATTTTGTAAACCTGGAAAAGTCAGGGAATTTGAAATACAGTCAGGTAATTTTTATGACACGTCACATGGTTCGCGACTTGCTCGTCGATGAGTTGATCTTTGCACGTAATGTGCTTATTGAATTACCGTAAACTTAGGCCCATTCATGATGATGCTGATTTCCTGGGTAAACATGATCTATGGATCTGAGGGGTGGCAACAGCGGCTGCTGCAGAAGCCAAAGCAATAAACAGTGAAATAGCGGATTTGGGAGAAGGTAGCGACACACTGAGGCTCAGACACTGGCTGAAATATAATGTCAAACATCTAGACATAAATGTGATGGTATGCCATGACCTTCTGTACTTTTTACCCACGCGAAACTATGCTAGCGCGGGTATTAGCCGTCTTCGTGTGTCTGTCTGTCACATGCCGGTATTGTATCAAAATGGCTCAACGTAGGATCACGCCAAGAGTCGTTGGTGGACACGCCCCCTTCCCGCTGAAATCTGCATTCAAAGTGCCCCACCCCCCTTTCGAACACCACAGTTACGACCAATATCTGCTTATAGTGCTTACTGCTTATAGGCTATTACTCGAACAACAGGATGACATATCAATCACAAAAGGGGCGTGGTTATAGTCATGTGACTGTTTTAAAATTTTGCTGTTTGTCGTGATGCAGTGTGTCGAGCAGATTTGTCAGCGACAGCTGAGCTACATGTAAGAAACGGCAGTCATATTTGTTGACGTGTTAGCATGATACATTTCGTTCACCAGTGTTGATGTACAGTGACTAAGTTTTACAGTATTACGTTATTTATGTTTAAACAATATTCTACACTGTGTCCACGAAAAAAGAGGCCAGTAGATATTTGACAATAATTGTGGCAAATATTGACCGATTTTCAAAATTCTTTCAGCGACAGACTTCGCAGTAAATTTGTAGTAAAGTGATAATAAAATATAACACCAAACCTCCAATGCATCGCTACATTACCTTGTGAAATAGTAATGTCAGAAAAACAGCAACAACCAGAAACGTGTACATTGATGAATGATATATCACAACATAGTGTATCAACGTGATTTAGGTGGTGAAATCTTTTTGCAAATACTTATCTTTGACGGAGCCAAGGTTATTGTGAAAATCTAGTGGCCTGTTTTTTTCGTGGACATAGTGTATAATGACTTTCTGTAAAGTTGACATTAATGTTTAACTGTTGGTCATTTACACATGATGTGTTAGTGTAAAAGTATTTCTTATAGGTGCTACAGTTTTGACAGTTTCCGTCACCAGTATTTGTTGCATGATGTCAGTTTGATGATAGTATTAACATGACATATTCAGTTTAACAGTAGATGAATGTTGAGTTTTCTAACATGATTAAGTGATAAATTTCTGCTTTACGTTTCATATTAACTTTCAGAACAATATTGGAAAACTAGCGAAAATGTTGAGCACGCATCGTTGTCAACGACAAATCACAAGGTAGTGTATCTACATGTATGACGTGTGTGGTGGGTTACTCATTGATTACTTTGTTGAGTTTACTGGTGAAACAATTTTTAGCGAACGTGAACTCACGTTCACGTTCGCTGTATGCTATCGCTGTTCCGTCTGTCTGTTCGTAATGATCGTGCACCCTACTCAGCCGGTTGGAATTTTGGGCAGTTTTTCTTCACAGTTTGCTACCTTGGCCATTCATTGACATCCACGGAAAATTTTATGGAACTGTTCCAATGGAACCCCTCGGTCGGGTGGTTTAAATGCAAGAGGGGTGGCCAAATATAGTGATTTTGGATATTTGGAATGGTGCAAGATAGGAGGCAAGTTAGTATTAATCCCTAATAGGAAGTCGTATATGAGCTTTTGATTGATACCATAGTCGGTGACCTTGAATGGCAAAATGACCATTATTTTGCGTTATTTAACCGAATTTGGCCGTTTCCGGGGCGCATTGCGTAAACGTGGCTGACAAAGCCATAACTATAGACAATTTACAATTACTATGTCTAGTAGTAAACATCTGCAGAGGGACCACGCGACGCCCACAGTATAAATGTTCTATTAACTGCATGGTGTAAATTCTGTATCATATTCATAATTTGTTAAACAAAGTAGGTTCTCTTGGTTGGTATTTTCAAGTACAAGTGCGCTATCATTGTAAAAAAGTTCACGTTCGCTATCTATCTCCTGATGAGTTATTATTAAAATCTATGAACATTTGGCGGAGTTACAGGCAGGAAGTGACTAACCGACCACTCATCATATGCAAAAGCATTTTGCAGCAATATTTTTTCTCTGTGTCGCAGTGGATGCATACAGTAATGCTATTGGAATTTTAGTATGGCCACACTCTATTATTTTTTTTATTCAGTGATAAATTCACTGTAAGGCATGTTTAACAACTGTTTTGATTGGCTCAGTTATGCATGTCACCTATAGCTTACATACACCTAGTTTTTGAGCATTGAACTTTTTGGAACACAGATATTTAACAAGGTAGTGTAGTAACACAATTCAGGTGTGGTGGGATAGTTAACGAAGATTTGGTTGCAAATTTACTAATGAATCTGTCAGTGAAATAACTTTGAAAGGCAGTCAACATTTGGCAAAGTTATGGGCACGATTACGGTGGCTTTTTTATCGACTCACAGTGCAATACTAATGCGAGTATTAACCATCTTATTATGATGTTGATGTGCAAGCTGGGCCGTCATGGCGCTTGTTCACATACTATTATGGGCTTATGGCATGTGCTGTATAACTGTCGACGACATGAGAGAGTGGCATGCTCATTTGTACACTATTGCATGAATGGTGACGTGCATTTTGTGGTCAACAATTTTTGAAGCTACGGTTACCGTCAACTAGTGTTTTGCAATTACATTTCCATATGTGTGAATTAGACTATGTGACTTGTGTGCTGACATGTACGTTTACGAACTTGTTAAACTATAGCAGATGTTTCAACATCGGAAAAGACAAAAGATTGTGCTCAGATATTAAAGAAAATTGTTGTCATTCATTCGACAGCAATTTTGCACATAGAATGCCGGTGTTCTTTGTTACTTATGTTGTGCTGTTTCAATTTTTAAAAAATAACTTTCCTGTGACTTACTTTCTTGCTTACCTCATACTAACGTTGGCCGAAAATCAGTCGAAAGAAGCTTTCAGCCAGTCTCAGCTGTCTTATACCATTCTCGAGATACAGCCATTTACGTTAGAAATTGCAAATTTGTGGAATTATGACCCATACATTTGCCCATCATTCCGGGGTGCAAGTTAAGAATTCGGTTATCACCAGTGTTCGTTTCCGACTAAGGCAGCGTCATGTGGAAAAGTTTAAAAAATGTCTGTTCAACTAGGTTCTGCTTTTACGAAAACCATTAATTATTGTAATGCTGACAGTTATAGAAGTGTAGCAGAGGTCATGAAAACACAATCAACATGCATAAAGTGAATTTTGTTAACCAACAGCTTTTCAATACTTGCATAGTCATTAAAACCGATCCATAACCACACACGTGTCAACTTAATGGGCTGCAAGTACAACACTGCGACATATACGGAAAAACGACCTCAGGTTAACCACTGATAAGGTAATTTCCTCATGTCAAATCAATGTAAACTATTAACAATCATCAGTGTAAAACTAATAACAACAAACACATCAATAACCATTTTCTGAAACAACTTGAATATTCGATAGTGTTGACAACTGGACCATTACTGAAACTTGAAGACACCTTGTATATATTATGTAATGTTCATTTTCACAAATAACATTTGTGAAATGAACATATATTATTTCTCATTAAAATATTATTTATAGGCTCAAAGAGCCTATCATGAAAATACTCTATGGGGCAAAACAACGGTCTTCATGCGTTCGGCTGTAACTCCACCGATAGTGAACCGATTTGGATGAATTCTTGAACAGTGTGAACCAAATGTTGGAGTCAGCAGATTTTGGACGTGATGCGCGCAGCAGCGACAATTTGAGAGGTATCCAAAATTTTATTCCTGTCGGGTAACTAATGCACGATTTACTGTCTGACAAGTTTTAGATTTTAACACAACAACGTCGATCGGATAGTCGTTGAAAACATTCGAACACAATTTTGAAAATATTGCCAAAATCTCCAGGTTTTGCGAGTTGCGACTTCAGGCCGTCATAACTCCACAATGATTACAGGTGCAGGACATTCACTAACAAATGATCCCCCTAAGGTATGTCTAGTTTATATTTTTACCGTTAGAATCAACTTAAAACTCTTTCCTTGGGCTGTATGTTCCATACAAAGGTACCTACCCATATTTTCGGCAACATCTGATGTCCGACACTGCATATTAAAACCAGTATTATGCTGCAGTGCCGTTGCGGCCTAGCGAGCGATACATTGAAGAAAAGCCGATTGAATTGGAAGTCAAGAATAAGTAATACGGCTGATAACGCTGGCATCACTCAGTCGCAGGCATGTGACACTAGGTATTGTCGAGTGCAGGAACTAAACAGCTAGTGCATCAGTAAATAAGTAAACAGTTGTGTCACCTGTCGAGTACGCCGGTGGCCTTTTAGCACAAATATCGTTATATTAGAGAAAGAAGTCATGGGTTAACAGCTACTGTAAAACCCTTTATTTTGCGAGACCGCAAAATTAAAGGGCGTGAATATAGATGCTATACCAACTGTAATTGGCATTACTCATATGTTGGAATTGTGCGGCTGGAATTCGACAAAATAAAAGGCACCGAAATAATTTCGCATGCAAAATCGCAAACTTTTAGGGCAGCCAAATTAAAGAGTTTTACAGTATCCCTACCCAGTGAAGGAAGGTCAGCGATATATTAACTTCATCTCTGGCTGCCTTTTTGTTCAGCAGCCACCCAAAAACAGAAAGAGATCGAGAGGCTCATTTAAACTATTATGCTACCGCCTACAACGGGAAGACAACTATCGCATCACAAGACTAAACTAAACCAAATACAACCAAAGACCAGAATAAATCTTAACTTAACTAAGCAATACAGATAACACAAAATGAACGCATCAAACTAAACCCAGGTTCGGTCGCCTCCTATGACCTCTGGCCTGGAAAATGAGTGGGACTTTTCTGGTAGAAAGGGAAGGGATGGACAAAAAAGATAATAGGAAAAGCAAATGAGAGAATGAAAAGGGGAAAAATAAAAAAGAACAAAAGATGAAGAACTGAATGGACAATGGAGGACAAAAGGGGGTTCCCGGCCCCACACAGAGAGCCTGTATTGCAGTGTCTCCAGATACACTGCAACCCGTCTAGTTAATATATTAAGAACACTCTTAAACATGTGAAAGTAAACAATACAATCAGTACACAAATAAATTATGCAATTTTATTGTACCACATCAGGGTTCCCACAGGTTAGGCAAAACAAAATTCCCTGACTTTTCCCTGACTATTCCAGATAACTTTAAAGTATTTCCAGGCATTTTGCGGAGCTTTCCACAACAGTAAGTAGAAATGTTGATTACACAAAAACATTCTAGTAACATAGTTTATACAAGTTAGTACAAGGTAATAAGTTACACAAGTTAATAATACTTATACAAGCTAATTCAATTTACACATTACATGCAAAGATCAACTTGTAGATAAGCAACTCGCGAAAAATGCGACATCTCATAAACAATTCCCTGACAATATCGCAAATTCCATGACTTTTCCAGGTTTACAAAATTCCCTGACAATTCCAGGTTTGTGAGAACCCTGCACATCTGATGTTGAGAAATCTTACATTCAATCTCCATTTCAAAGTTTATGAATTATCCCAATCACAACCGGGATATTCTCGTTCTTCCTCTCAATCCATTGGGTTTTTCTTGTCTGACCCTAACCATCATTGTGGGTTTTTCGTGGCTCACCCATTAACCAAATCAGGGTTTCATTAGGTTCACCCTCAACCATCATTTTCGTTTTTACACGGCTCACCCATTGACCAAAAATATAGGGTTTTCAGTAACCCAAATCAATCATCAAGAGTTTCAATGGGATCTCATAACAAAAATCTGGGTTTTACATGGCTTACCCATTAACCATATCAGTCCCCAGTATACAATGCGGCCTAACAAATTACACACAAATATCAAGACAGAACATGCAAACAAACGAAAGATAACACACCAAAATTAGCCCCATACAGGACTGACGGTTGACTCCTACTTACTGCCAACTTCAAAGTCACGTGACACAAAAAATCGGACAAAAATAAAAATCCGGACTCAATAAGCTGTAGGTATTGTGTCCTAATTTAAGAATCCATGGTCATTTGCCAGCCCCCATTGTAAAAGGGGAAGAGCTGGCCTTTGAAAACGGCCGAATATCCGACTTTCAAGGGCTCATGACCTTGACCTTGGCTCGGGTCATACTACATACCGTCATGAATCAGTCATCGACATCTACCTACATACCGAATGTCATTGAAATCAAAGAAACTTTTTGTGGACGGCTACTTACTGCCAACTTCAAAGTCACGTGACACAAAAACTAGGGCAAAAATCCAAAATCCGGCCGTGATAAGCTTTAGGTGTTGTGCCCCAATTGAAGAATTAGTGGTCATTTTTTACTCCCCCATTATTAAGGGGGAGGAGATAGCCTTTAAAAATGGCTGAATTTCAGACTTTCAAGGGCTCGTGACCTTGACCTTGGATGTACATAACAAATTTCATTGAAATCAAAGAAACTTCTTGGGAACGGCTACTTACTGCCAACTTCAAAGTCTCATGACACAAAAACTTGGACAAAAATCAAAAATCCGGCCCTGATGAGCTTCAGGTAGTGCCCTAATTTAAAAATCCGTGGTCAACATTTTGTGTTCGGACGGACGTACATTTGACACCGGCTTTATTAGGTCGACTCGGAGTCGACCTAATAAACACAAAAATAAGGCCAGGTTTAGTTGCCTCTTATGATATCCAGCCTTGAAATGGATAGGACCTAATCTTATTGTGACACTTGACAAATTTGACACTTACTTACTTACTCAGATACTTACCCACTTACAGTCCCGTTACACATACAGGGCTCTAACTGTTCACACAGACTGAGGACGAGTGAAGGCCCTACCGAGTAACTCGGGCAAGACACACTGACGGAAAAAGCTGCTCGCCCGAGTGTGACATTCGCCCCAGAAACTATCATCTCGCTGCACGCGTTTGACAAAGATGCTTGGTACATCATCCTTAAATGTACACACTACAAAGTCACAGAATTGAACATCACAAACTTGCATTTGTGTTTGTACCTGATAATAGTACGCATGGCGGGCACGCAAGTTAATGTCACTAGTTTCAGTGTCGAAACAGCTGTCCTTACTATATATATACTCATCAACTGTACTACAGCGGTGTTTGTATGGACATTTAACTTCAACTATACCAGTTCCACAACATGCACATGATACTAAACTGTCTGGTGAAGCAGCAATGTAGCAATACTGTGGATGAATTACAAGTCCACACGGATCAACAGAAATACTGTCATGGTCACTAAGATGAGACCTGTACTTGTTAATTGCTACACTCTCCTTCTGCAATCCCCATTCTGTTGCTGGATTTTTGATGGTGTAAGACTTAGGGTAACACACAGCTTTCAACAAAGAAATGGATGGATGCGACAGGTTTGTTGAGCATATACTTTTCATTTTAGAAGCAGTAATTCGCCCAGCACGATAGTCATACCATGCATTACAACGACTCTGGCCACGTGTACACAACTCAATAAACTCAACATCCTTCTCGGACAATGACACATCTACGGATTCAGCCATTGTCATCAACTCAGCTACAGTCAGTGACGCATTTGCCCTAGTGTACAATGATGTCAGCGGCAACACATTACCAAATTCTTCAGGTACATAGTTTTCACAGTAGGGATGTATGACCGACAACAGAGCCGGTTTATGACTACATTCACTAAGTTGAGAGTAGAAGGTACTCAGTTCAGCTTCAGATGGTGTCACTGGAATCACTCTGGATGACGTAGTTGAGGCTGAAGTGGTTGCACACGGTGTTGAAGAAGTAGCAGGTGCAGGTGGTGGTTGCGGTGACAGCAGTTCAACTGACGAAGCAGCAGTGGAAGTCGAAGGCTGATCAGCCTGTGAAGCAGCTATGGAGCTCTCTAGTTTCATCTTCTTCTGTCTTGGCGACACAAAGTCCATTTGTGACAACGGTCGATATTTCAAAGTACGGACGTGTGCTGGAATCAACCACTTGCACTCAGTTTGGGTACAAGCTGCTTGACCTGCGCCATGCAAACCAAGAAAATAAAACCAAGTCAGAATGCTATAAGTTAGATCAACATCAACCATTCGTTACAATCTTTTGCACACATATTTGTGGCAGAGGAAGCTATCAAGTTGTCATTTATTTTCCAACCAAACCTCACTAGTGTCTCTGTGCCACCTGAGGAAATGTACACCCATGAAATTCCCTCTTCATGTAAAAACTGTAGTGTGTGAGTCCAAACCAAAGACACTATGGCACTATTATTTTGCACATCGTGTTATTGTCAAGTCCTCTGCCATCGTTATATGTCTTCGTATTTGTAATTGTTACAATAACACTGACGAAGAAAACTAGGAAAAATGCATGAATACAGTTGCTCTGTTTAATTTTTGGCCGACCGTTAATATTTAACAGTTAATAATTCAGATATTAAATACTACTAGATGTCAGATAAGGATAACTGAATGGATAGTATTTAATTTCTTATCCAGATAAATACGGATAATAAATTATCCAGATTTATACCTATATCTGTGAACATCACTAGGCATAACTAGATGCAACTGAGAGGCTATCAAAGCTTAACACTGCTTTTATTCCTGTTAGTGTGGTGGACAGGTTCATAATCACATCAAATTTGTTTCAGATTCTGTGGACCAAGTATGCTCTTCCTACCGCCCAACCAACAGTGTCAAAACACTGAACGCACAGAAACATCGTAATAATAATGAATCACGTGCTGAGAACAGTGACATCCACAACTGAAAGATACACAGTGAAAATCATAGGTCTGAACACTGAACAACTGCAACATCATAGACACATTTGCTATAAGCCTCTCACTTAATTTAATTTTATCTACATTGTTACCTTTCAGCCGATTGTATATTTCAATGTAGAATAAGACAGCTGCCACATGCGAACACGTCTCTCCCAGGCCGGCTTTGCATTTACAGTGTGCAGTCACAATAGCACCGTCATGCTCACAAATCACCCAGCAATGTGCAGGTGCAGCTGCAAATGACTGTGAATGCTTTACCTGCAATCAACCAAATAATATTCTTGTAGCCTTTCATCATGTATACTGCAATGCAATTACTCGTATTATTACCCACGTGTCTCAAATACAATACAACAAATTAATGTTAAATCTAATGTAGACAAAGTCAATAAAACAACTGAAGAGCACTCAACGACAGTGATGCTAAGAGTAGGTCAAACTCAGCAGTTTATCAGTAAAATGTGTTAAAATTAGGCAAACTGCTGATACTAATTGTTTTCATCAGGGGTGGCGCCAGACGTAATAGCGAAAACATTCATTGATGGTAGGGATGAGGTAAGTATTACAACGTAAAACTTCCTGATAGTATACATATCAGAACAGCAGACAACTAAATCAATGCATACCCTGACATCCATCTACTAATGTCTATTTGCAACTTTTAGATCAGTAATGCACATTCTTACAGGTGTCAACAATGTGCACACGGTTCAGTATGTTTAGACTTAGGGTTAAGGCTATGGTGACGGTTACGGTTAGTGTAAGGTTTAGGGTTACGCTTACGGTCAGTTTACTTTGGCTGGTTAGTGGTACAAGTTCGGTTGCATTATGTATTGCCATCTGGTGAATGAAATGGTTCTGTCAGACGTCCAAGTCCAAAAGTCGGACGTCTACTTGGCACAACTACACGTCTTACAGTCGGATCTCCGAAGGTTAGTGTTAGGATTAGGGTTAGAGATCCGACTGTCGACGTGTAGTTGCCTGAAGTAGACGTCCAACTGTCGGACCTGGAGACACAGGGTTATTAGAAGTCTGACTATCAGACCTCGAGACAGAGCGATATTACTTAGTTACTCATTATAATAATTGGTTTAAGCATACAGTGGCCAGTGCAGCCATACTAGTGTTTTCGCCGATGCAATATAGGACGACAGTGCCGATGCATTATTAACCGACATCCAATGCACATGCATCGCACAAGCTTGTACAGTGTACGTGTCGTGCAGTTACACTATCATGTCCAGCAATTCCATGACTGGCCTCTGCTATTATTAAGTATATGCATTTTATGCAGTTAGGGCATAAGCTGCAACTAAATACATCATACAGGTGAATTTGAAATCAAGCGACATCCCTTCTCTCGTCTCTCGTCCTTTTCTCCATTTCCCGGCCCACAGTGGATCCCCGCAGAGCCCGGGCTACACTATTTAACGCATCCATGTAACCCTAATCCTATTCTGAACATTAACCATAACCCTACCTATTCCTAACCATCCCTAACCATGACTGACTACGTCATATCGGCGTATATGGCAGTGGCCGACGTCTATACAAAAAACAGACTGCTGGTGTCAAAGTAACAAATTAATGAAGATTATGACTCGCGTCAGTAGTTCCGTGCTTTATGCATGGTTCGAAGCTAACTCCAACAACCAATTTTTTACCTTTTGTGCGAAAAAATTCTTACTAGGCCTAATGAAAACCTAAGAAACGTCCAAAGCCGTAGGCCTAAGTAAGTTGTGTGGTCTCCGCACAGCGGACCAAGTATCCACAACCTAAATTAGACCGCACAACCCCGGGCGTCGACCACACATCATGCGGTCGTACAGTGTGTGCAGTCTGCTTTTAGTATAACCCACTGCGCCCATACGCCGATGCATTAACTAGTGTATGCAGCAGAACCCAGCTGCCTGAACATATACAATGGTTTGACTGCACCAATATTAAGTCATCCAATCCAATGTGAACAACAGTTTAAGATGCAACAAGCTACTAAAGACTAACCTTGCCGACAACGACGTATTTGTCACCGAGTTTGCTGCTAGCAACTTCTTGAACCCAGCCATTAACACACTGGTTGTAGGCCTCCAGTGATCGATAAGCTTTGAACTGCTCCTGGGTGTATGCACTTGTACCAAGCACAAGATAGTTCACCAAATCTGTAGCCTCCACTGGCGGAAGTGTGTCAGCATCCAATTTCGATAAAGTGTACGGATCAACACCATTTATTGTACTTATTTTCTGCAAATATCGATTTTTTGATTCGCAATCCAACTGCAAAACATACTTCGACAACATCTTGCTTGTGAACAAATATGGCGACGACTATTCCGCAGTAAATGGCCACGCCCATTTGAAAACACACTATAAGGAAAACTGAAAACAACAGGAAAACTAGAAACATTGTGTGGTCATCCAGTGTTGTGCGATGCCCTTGTTCATCCCATCTCACCTCTGACAAATCACATATATCAACTCCCAAGATCACAAGACTGCAAGTACGTAGCAGTTAAGAACATCATAATTATAGTGTCGTTTTTTCTACGCTAATTAATGCATCGGCCTATCCGGCGCGGCCGACGGCCTGAGCCAGCGGCGCCGATAGGCATATAGTCCGATAGCTGCCTGTAGGCCGATGCATCAGCTAGCGATATCGTTCAACGTAGAGTAGAAAGTATGACTGATGATGGCGTTGTTGACGAGATCGTTACAAAATTTCTTCTTAACACTTGTCGACTTCGTCCACTAAGTGAACATGCTGTACAGGCTGCGGTGACGTGCGCTGTTGTAGCGAGTTTTCCTCGAGAGGAGAACGCGGACGTCAAATGTTTAGTTCCGCTAACAACAGGAAGTGTGGCTGAATTCTATATTGAACCGATGCTACCACATGTCGGTGATGTCGACATAATGCATCACCAGAACAGCGGGCTGTCAATACCACGAGGACATCCACCTCCATCACAGCTACCAGCTGTGTTTCACAACTATGTCCAGGTGTGTGAGATAATTGATAGTCACCTCTCTGGTTACGTGTACTTGAAGTTACGTTACCTACTGACAAAATGCACGGATAGTGGCAGGTACAAGGCCATAGAGTATGAAGGGCGGCATATGTATATGCCGATAACACCTAACTTCGGATTTGAACCTCATGGACCAGCGCGTATTCCTCCCAGACCAAATGTAGAGCACTTGTCAACTGACCTAGTACCTTGTGTCCGCTGTTTGTCGTGGCCGCCACAAGCCGGTGATTGGCCAACAAGACACCGAAACTACAGTTGGCCAGACTCAGCAACTGCAGATCGTGTTGTTGGCAACGGATGTGATGTGGTTGGTGTGGTCCATCGTCAGTGTAGGGAAAATGAATGGATGAGCAAATTTCAGTGGAGACTGTCATTCTCGCGAGCAGAGATTGTACTGATAAAGAGCTGGATGCCAGCACAACAGATTGTCTATCACATGCTGAGAGTTTTCATGAAGACCGAGCGATTGACAGAAAATGCTGATATCTCAGGAGTATGCACACTTGGCAACTATCACATTAAAACTCTGATGTTATGGGCATGTGAACTTAAACCGAAGAGTTGGTGGACTGATGATTTAAGTCTTAGCAGAATCTGCGTCGAACTACTGCACACTTTGGCTAACTGGCTGACTGAAGCACGATGTCCACATTACTTCATCAACAGCTGCAATTTAATTGACAAATTCTTCGCCTCGAAGGTGACAGCAAGCCGATTACTGTTAATAAAAGAGGAATGGTTGTCATCATGGTTTGTAAAAAATTATATAAGACCATCTGTTCAGATTTGTCCAGAGAGTGTTTCACGGTTGTTTGATGACATCAGTACAAGAACAACATTAGAAGATGCGGTTTCAGCGGTTGCCGACTGGAGGCGTAACTCAGCAAAGGCGGACATGTTCAGTGCATTTTGGTTTGCTCAGTGCCAGATCGCAGGGTGTGTGTCCGTGGTATCTTTTACTCCATGGTCATGTG
>Ga0209363_1000247_pt1 | contig 19122 bp, 12 predicted proteins | sample WorMetexBAHAMAS3_FD_187385 | JGI IMG/M metagenome (GOLD analysis project Ga0209363, IMG submission 187385) | Marine gutless worms symbiont microbial communities from Max Planck institute for Marine Microbiology, Germany - Inanidrilus exumae... | ecosystem: Host-associated > Annelida > Digestive... | reverse complement strand
AATTATATATATATTTGCGCCCTGGTGGCTGCTAGGTCCCCAGAGAAGGAGTCGGACACTGTAAATATTTATCCATAGGTAGACATTGAAGTAATTTCTTTTTTTTTGTTATCTATGCCAGCAGGTTTGGCCGCCATGATGTGCTGCAAGTAAATGCAAACATTTACAGTCAGATCGCCGATCTGGCGCCAGCACTAAGCTTATCTTAAACCTACCGATTTATTTTTATTTAAATAACGTGACAAATCTTCCCATCCAGTTAACTTGCAAAGTACCTGTGGTCTATGACATCATGCCCCACAACATAGAGATCGAATCGTGACCAAAGATTACTGTGGGGTCACTTCAACCTACATTTTGTATGTATACGCCGACATTATAGGGGTGTAGGATATTTTAATGCAATATGCATAGCATGCCCACGTTTAATAACTTCTGGTGAACGTGATTGACCGCATACGTTATCAGCAAATAATTTAATTGTCCATTGAATATTGGCAATTCGTTACCATAGTCATGTAATTGTTATACAACTATTACTAATTAATTATTAATTTATTTTGTCGTTGTATTTTATTACTTTATTTCATGCACTAATTAATTTAGTTACCTTATTTAGCCCTCTTGCGTTAATTACTTTTTTCTTTTTAGGTCGACTCCTCCGAGTCGACTTAGTAGTGGGTCTCAAATGTTCGTCCGCCCGTCCGTACGTCCGTACGTCCGTCCGTCCACAAAAATTTTTTTGATTTTAATTAAATTTGGTATGTAGGTAGAGGTCCATGACTGATGCATGACGGTATGCAGTATGACCCGATCTAAGGTCAAGGTCAAGGTCACGAGCCCCTGAAACTCGGAAATTCGGGCATTTTCAAAGGCTATCTTTTCTTCCATTTATAATGGGGCTGGCAATTAACCACATATTCTTAAATTAGGACACAATACCTACAGCTTATTGGGGCCGGATTTTTGATTTTATCCTACTTTTTGTGTCATGTGACTTTGAAGTTGGCAGTAAGTAGGAGTTGACCGTCAGTCTCGTATGGGCCTAATTTTCTAGTTTTGTAGGAAATGGAAAAGTTAGCCTGTTTCGCATGCTTTTTTCTTGTTTTTTTTCCCCACAGATCTAAGTACTGTTATCACTGGAACTAGCGAAAGGCCAATCAACCAACGAAACATTCTGTTTACTTACGATATTACACATCCTATTAAGTCCAGGACTCTAGAGATTATATTAACCCATTTTTGCCCACAGTTCCATAATGGGGACAGTGATTAAGGGATTCGACGTCAGGCTGGCTAACCGACCATTTATAGTTTTTTTAACTTTTGGGCACTCTGGCGCTCAGCTCTGAGTGCCAGAGTGACCGAAAGTCCCTAACTAAAATGGTCGGTTAGCCAGCTTGGCGTCGAGTCCCTGAATTGGTGTAGCTATTTTGGAAACACTGAGCTAAAGTGGGTTAATATGGACCAAGAACGACCACATCACAAGCACTTTCCTTGATCCTGAACACAGCAACAATGATGATGTCTAATTATTGTTTCATTGTCATTTCGTAGCGTTTATCGTTTATTCCGTTAATCTGCAGGCGAGGAATTAAAGCCGTCTTCATGCTCGTTCCGTTATTCGGCTTGCAACTGCTGGTGACAATCTACAGGCCAGACCCGAGTTTTACGAGCAATCAACTGTATGAGATATCAACGGCCGCTGTGGCTAATTCGCAGGTACAGGCCTATATTCGTCGTTTTTGATAGCTCATTTCATGTCGTTTAGTTGAGCCAGGCAACAGTGGCACATTGCACATAAATTAGTAATAATTAACTAAATAATTAATTAAATATGTAAGTAGGCCGCATCGCATGCACTCAGTGCATAAGATGCGGCCTATTGCTACAGACGGAGTAGTGTGGTCTGTCTGTAGCTCTGTCTGTGTCTGTCTGTTGGTCGCGTTCATGAGCCCTGCAAAAACGGCTGAAACGGTCTAGTTGTCCTTTGGGGGACTGAGTCACATGCGTATAAGGAACCATGTATTAGAAAGGAATCAAGATCGGACGAATCCATTTGCACCACGAGGGGTGACAAGGGTGCTACGTACGATACGACAGAAATCACTATTTGATACTAATGTATTGTGTAAGTCATTCACACATCGACTGCATTGTGATGGTCAATTCTACTGATAGAGACGGAAATATAAGTAATATATAACTTTTATTCACCACGAAGGTAGATAAAATATAAAAATGAGATAACGCAAGCAGTCAAATACAAACACACACACATACACAGAGCATATCTACTCACAGACAAGGAAGTAAGACATTAGTTTAACCACTTAATTATTTATAATCAAGCAGTAGAAACAGATGCGAAGTAGTTAAAAACAGCACGTTTCATGCTGGCAACACTGTTATTATAACCGTATGTCAAAGACATGTCATGTAATATACGGCTTTTAAAATGGTACAGAATAGCAACTCTAGCTGGAGCAATGGCTGTGTTAGACAGATGTTTCCATTTCTGTATGTCGTATATATACCCGAAAGGCAATTCTGAACAATAGTAACTTCACGGACTCGTGCCTTTTGTAGCCAAATATCTTCCTGAAGGAATCATTCCAACAAACATCTAACTCCCTAATGCAAGTAACCGTCAAGTCCAAATTACCAACACAGTAAGTAAGAAGTGGTAAGAAAAAGGCTTTGACAAGCCCAAGCTTAACAAATTCAGTCACTGTAAGTAATGGCAATATAGGTACTCAAATTGGATAGGAATAAGAATATGACTAGGAATGGGAATGGGAATTCCCTGATGAGAATGGGATGGAACGTGAGTACTAATTGCATTCCGCTCTCTCCTACTACAAGGACAACAAACTAAGCAAATACACAAACGCTTTTCGAGCTAAAAAAAACTAAACTATATGACAACAAATGTAACTAGAAGTATCAGGAAAGCAGTCGGGGCAGGGAGCTGATATGGGATCTGTTGATAACGAAACTAACAGATGTCAGAAAAACGTTAAAATTAAAAACAAGGTGTCGCCCTAACGGGATGTAACCGTACTGGCCCGCCGTGCAGTGTCGGTCGACCGACCGCCCAAGTGCCCGGCACAGCGGCGGCCGACCGCTTACGCGCCCGGTGGCCGGCCTGCCCTCCCGCGGTCAGCGTTACAGACAACGACAGACGACGACGACAGAAAACAGACGCCCGCGAACCCTTAGGCGGGCCGGTAATAAAAGTAGCATTAAAACGTAAAAGGCGTGGCAAAGATTTTGTAAACGTTTGTAAACGTTGCACGAAAAACGTTACCTTTATATTATGTTCAACTTACGTGCGCAATGCGTAAGTACAAATATAATTATGATATAAGAAAATATTATTTTTTCCTCACGCATAGTGAACATGTGAAATAGTTTACCGAATTTCGTATTTGACGTTAATACTGTTGACCCGTTTAAAGCACGTCTGGATAAGTTTTGGTTGCATCAAGATGTTAATATTATTATGATTTCATGACCTACTTGACCGGAATCGGTAATAGATCTGTTCATGAAGTTTTTACGTAATAGTACTATTTATTTATAATTTGCCGATATTTTGATGCGGACATAGAGGTGTTCTCACCTGCGTCCGCTGTACACTTTGTGTTGGGTTGAGTTGAAATATATTAATTATAGGTCCGAACCCGGCCCGTAATACGGCCCGGCCCACACGCGCCGGATTACGGGCCTATCGACCAGTGAAGACCTGTAACAGCTAATAAATACCGTTAGACCTGTGCGAAAAGCTTCAGGTGAGTTGCGGTTATTGCCAATGTGGTCATTTTGGGCATCGACTCTAAATATTACTATTTCGTTGCCGTTTTTTTCGAAAGAGCGAATCATTGGAACTTTCAATACATGCACGTTACTTTGACAATGCTTTCTATCCACGCGACGCTATGCTAGCGCGGTAATTGCCGTCATCATGTGTCTGTCCGTCGGTCCGTCCGTCCGTCTGTCACAAGTCGGTGTTCTACTTAGACGGCTAAGCCTAGAATCACGGAAACAACGCCACACGATAGTCCAGGGACTCTAGTTTTCTGACTCCAATAATTTCTGTGAAATTCCAACGGGATTGCCCCAACGGGGCGCCAAATATATGTGGGGTAAGTAAAAATCGGCGATTTTCGACCAATTTCTCGCCATAACTGAGAAACAGTGCAAGATAGGGACATAGTTACTATGAAAGGCTAATAGGAAAGTGTATGCGCTCTATCAAATGACGCTATTTTCAGTGATCTTGGGTGACCCCTAACTACCCCAAACCACCCACCCCATTATTTCACATTTTGTGTCTTTTTATATCTTTGTAGTGGGCGGAGACAGACTTCAACTTTGGTAGGCAGGTTGATCGTAGCAATTGCTAGACCACGGATGACAATTAAATCATCCATGAAAGGTCAGGTCACGTGAAGTTCGTGAACCATTTATATTTCGGTGGGCACCAGTCATATCTCCGGAAGAGCTGAAGCTAGAATTGTCAAATTTTGAACACAGGTAGGCTATATCAAATTCTAGCATATGGCCGACATATCACTTTTAAAAAGGGCGTGGTCAGGATCACGTGACCATTTTTATACTTTTGGGCCCAATGATGTCTCTGAAACGTCTGAAATAAGAATTGCCAAGTTTTGTATACAGGTAGACTATACATCTTAGCTTTCGGATGACAAACAACCCCTAAAAGGGGCGTGGTCAGGGTCACGTGACCAATTTTGGACTTCGATGCCCGGATTGCCCGCAATCATATCTCCCGAACGGATAAAGCGATAGACGCCAAATTTTGTATGCAGATAGAATATATCAAGTGTTAGCCTAGGGATTACAAACTACCCCCTAATGGGCGTGGTCAGAGGCACATGACCCATTTTTTTAAATTTTGGCCCTTACTCATATCTTTGGAATCGCTGAAGCTAGACACTTCAAATTTCGTGTGCTGATTGATACAGAGGAGTACTAGGGCACGCATAATAGATTACCCCTGAAAGGGCCGGGTGTGTTTAGGATCACGTGACCTCTTTAAGTTTTGGGAAATAAGTGATACTATCTCAGTAACGGTGCAAGATAGACATATAGTTGCAATTGAAGACTAATAGGAAGTCATATGTGGCCTATCGAATGGCACCATTACCGGTGACCTGTAGTGACCTTAAAGGTCACTTTTGCTGTTTGAAACCTTTGTATTCATCCGCCACGGTGGTTCGCGTCCATCATTGTGCGCAGCACAGTAATACGCGGTGACGTCAACAACATTGGTGGTAGTCGACGTTGGTTGATCACAGTTACGGTCCAGTTGACATCACTCAGAGTGGGTTCTACGGAAGTCTGTTGGTAACATGTACGACATTGCATGCTCGCTGCGCGATATTTGTGCCTAGTGTAACGATGCGTGTACAAAACTATGCAGGTAGCCGAATAAAATGTGGCAGTGGCTGAAAGTGCTCCTGAGGCTATCACGTGATCCGTTTGCGTTATGCGTACAACATTATAGGCCAATATTTCAACCGATACAGAGCGTCGCGCGGGTCTCTCGGCGATGGCTGAGCGTCTTGTTGAATGAAGAAAACGTCGACAAAGCAAAAAGAAAACGTTAATAAAACTTAAGAACTTTTTACACCTCTAACGTGACGGCCACACGTTAGTGTCTGGCCTCCAGAGTTAACGACTGCGAGTTAACGGGGAATTTATGATCGTCTCGTCTAGACGGCAGAAAAACTCCGAACGAAGACTAATGTGAACGACTTATCGATTCGTTCGGTCGTGATGGCGCTATGTTCTGTTCTTTAGCCGTCGTCGATCCGAGGGTTGGCCACATCATGGACGTACTTTCTTAATTTATTTCTGTCCTTCGTCATTCTGATTGATTCTTTCAAGGGGAGTCTTGTCCACGTATTGATGTTGTCTATCCAGGCCGTGCGTGGTCTTCCTCGCCTGCGTGCACCTTGCATTGTTCCCTGTAGCCAAGCATTATCTGTGTAAGCGACACCATCACACAAATAAATTATCCTAACAGGAAATCGTATGTAGCCTATCGAATAGCATCAATATGGATGACCTTGAGTGACTATGAACGTATTGTACATTTTGCTGTCTAAACAATGTTTAACTCCCATGTCTTGGGAAAATGTAGCATCGTCTTAACTACGATTTGTTTACACATGAATCGGAAAGCGCACGTGGCCTGCAATTTTAACTGTCTTATCAAAACTAAAGGACTTCTCAAGGCCACAGACAGTCACGTACACTGGAAATGTGGTAGTGTGTCTGAAGCGGTGCAAAACAGAGATGATGTTACTACAGACCACTAATAGGAAGTCATATAGCCTATGGCCTATTGAATGGCGGCAACAGTGCCGCATTAAGCGGGTGCTAGGGGTGCTCCAGCACCCGGGCCCGCAGTTTTGGGGGCCCGCAATTGGTGGGAGTGGTAACCTGGTTATAGGTCTGCAAGGGGCCCGCATTTGGCACAGCACCCGGGCCTGCACTAGCCTTAATGCGGCCCTGGGCGGCAATTCCGATGACCTTGAGTGACCTCCGCGGTCATGTCGTTCACCTATTTTAAGCCTTTTCGTACAGTTTTGCGGCAGTTGACAATATTTTAACTGACATAGAGAGTCTGCGGTACCTCTGCAATAGCTGATGTAATTGTTCAATTTTGTGTGTTTCAAAATGTAATATTGACGCCGATCTTTCATAGCAGACTACAGATACATATACAGACAATAAAAATATACTGATGTTTTTTTGTCCTGCAGGGCATTTTTGTCGCGTTCATCTTTTGCTTCTGCAACAGCGAGGTAAGAATGGTTGAGAAGTTCAGCCAATTCATAACGAAGTTCCAAAAAAGATGGCAGTTTCGTCGAAAAATTGTCGTAGTCGTATGTTTTAACTAATGATGTACAAACTACATGGCGTATTGTACACAGAAGAACACAATGTGCTGCATCGAGCTATTATTTCGGTTATCGATAAACCTTCACCAGGTGGTCTAAACCACGCATAGGCTATCATGCATCTACCGATGCTTGCCGACAAGTGAGATTAGTCCCTAAACCTCTGCAATTACGAAGAAATAACTTTCATAAGAAATTTTTGAACAAATTTGTATCCATCAGAACTGCCTCCATCATCCCCTCCCATCCGAACATGATTTGCCCTCTCTATGTCAGATTGCGGCATTCTACAGTATACTCAATTCCGCATGTCAGAACTAAACGATACCGTCCATTTATTATACATCCTTATTCACCATAAACGGTACACATTAGAAAGATAGAAACCGGAACTTAACTATAGTAAACAAGAACAAAAACAATCTGTGAACAATATATACATGTAGAAGCAGTACATCACACATATAATTATAAAAAATTGCTATAAACGGTATTGCGCAAATGACATGCAGTTTGAATATTTTGAATAATTTTATTAACCATGCGTTACATAACCATCAGTAAACTATTCACTTGTGCGATGTTTGGGTGTAAATTGGTGACGGGACAAAATTGAACGTAAATTTGAACGCATCTGCGGGCAAAATGTTGACCAGACCAGTTTATCGAGCGACGCTGTTACAAATTGAAAACTGTATTAAGCGCAATTTGCCTATTAGAAGCGATAAATTTCTCGGTGTTCGACGGAATTACGGAAATGTCCTGCGAGACACGGCGCTCATAGGCCTACCTCTTGATAATCAGATGTGAGTCATAGTTTTTCATATTGTGTGCTATGACCGGGATGAAAAACTTATTTATCTACTTGTTTGCTATGTGTGTTGGTCATTTTACGCCTATAGGCTATTGTATGGATCGTGTATTGTCTACTAGGCCTATAAGTTCTATTTTTTATTCGTATACACATAATTACATTTTACTCTGTTGTAATTGTATGTAATTAATCTAGTCGCATAGCTACAATATACCAATAACTTATATTTACTTACTTACGTATACACGGTCCAGGTACCGGTACTTCAGTTGGTCTGCTGTGTGTTCGCACGACTACTATCGAACGAAATGACCTTTGACTTAGATATCCTGACAGGGTGGTTTATCTTGACGCCATCTATGTCAAGTACGTAGGTCAGGGTCATAGGAGGAAAATGTTCCTTCGGCCGAAAGTGAACGAAACTCGATGGAAAAGCAGACCAGAATTGTAAACTGTAATAAGTAACACCAGCCGCAAAGTGGGCGGTCGGTGCTGTCTCGAGTGAGGCCTGTGAGGGTTTTTGTGGTTCCGGGAATATTTCATTACCGATCACTTTAGTGGTCTAGGTAGAGCACTCGGGTCGCGATTCGCGTGTGTGTTCGCACCTTTGAACAAAATGACCTATGACCTAGGCATTTGGCATGCTGGTTCTTTGTTGTTGCTTGAGCCTTGCTCGTGGCCCACGCAAATCACTTAAACGCCTGTAACCTCCTGTATCTATGCCGTGGAGCATACCGTCCTGCCGACACTGGGCATCAAGGGGCGGTGATGCTCTGCAGCTGGGAAGGTAACCGCAGGCATGGCGGAAAGTAAAGGCATGTGTTCGCCTGTGGCGGCGCCAGGTTATACAGGTCACCATAAGTGCAAGGCAGGTCAGTGGTCATTCACAACAGCCCTGCAGCCTGCATCCTAAAGCCCCGTCCACACCAGCAACAATGTCGAAGAACGTTTAAGAAACATTGTCGAATGCTACAAGTCGAACGATTCTTTCTACAAAGTCGAATGTTGCTTCCACATCGTTGCCATTTTGGCAACAATGTTGCCGTTTTTGGCAACAAAGTAGAACGTTGCTTCGACATTGTTTCTGGTGTGGACGGGGCTTAAGCTCGCTCACGCTTACTCACTCAGCTTTTAAGCAAGGTCATTTGATCTGGCGCGCCCTGATGTAGCTCCGCCACTGATGTACGCAAGCTTAATTGGATATAAGGCCCTCAAAAGAGCCAAATAGGAGACGAGGAGAGGACTGTCTGTTATCTGTGTGGCATTCTGTTAACGCAATTGCGACGGCAGGTCGTGTCGCTGATCTGTCGCCGACCTGCCGCGTGGTTGACGAGTCGACTCGTAGGCGGCGACGTGCGTCAGATGCCAAGTCACGTGACACAGACGTCGTTCGCCGACGACGCCCAGCAGCAGCAGGTGCGCGGTGACGTCACGCATGACGTCACGCAGTCTTCGACCGTGACGGAGCTGCAAGAGAGACGCCAGAATCAAGTCGTCGGCGACGAATGGTACGGAGGAGGTTCCGGTGGACGCAGTGTGACCTTAAGTGACCAGATGTGATTTCGAACGCGGCAAAGAATAATATCGGACTAGAGACAGTTGTGCAGTGCACACGTGTAATAAGCGTTCATTACGCTGGCCGCGTCTATCGCGTAAGCGAAACGTAACGGTCTGGAGTCCGTCCGTCTGTCTGATTGTCTGTCCCGTCTTTTTATACCTTCATATAGGGCGCACGGCGCATACTCAATGTGACTCACCAGGGGGTAGAAAGCGACGCGGCCAGCATACATTTCCGTCCGAGTATTAGGACGGACATACTTGTTATTCTTCATTTTAAAACAGAAACCTTGACTATACACATTTTACGGACCACGCTAGTGGCTCGGGTATATACAACGATCGGTTTGTTGTCTTTTATGTGTCCGCCTGTCTGAACAATAACTTATAAACAAATGAAATTTACCTAGATGGTTAGCATGCTGCTTCATCCTGACTCTAATTAAGTAATTTTTTATTGCACAAATGACGAACGCACTTGTGTGACAATTAACAAAAAATACATGCAATGTACAACATATATAACAAACACGCTATCATTCATTTACTAGATAATACTGATCGGTACATATCAACGAATAACATTCTAGGAATAAAGTTCTGCTTGGCAGTTTAGGTGGCCTGTATCATTTGGTTGGGGACTTGGGGTAACAGCCGGTATAAAACAAACGCATTTGTCCTTGAAGTATTTTTTATTTACGGCACTTTAAACTTGACTTTTTTACATTACATTACATTACCTTACATGGTGGGGTTTGTACCTACATGAATGGAAGAAAGTTTTATCTAACTCCTGTCTCAGCTCATCTAGTGTTTGGAAAGGGGTAGGGGTACCCATACCGTTGAGCCTTTTTGACAATAGACTGAAAACGGGTTTTGTCATCTGGTTTAAGAAACCCCCACCAAGCAGGGTTAGCGTACAACAGCCGTGCAACTTAGGTCACTTCGAAGGACAAGGTCACAGGTCAAAGTTCACGGTCACAGGCTGCAACAACAACAGGCAGCGCAGTCCATAGTGCAAATGTCTATGGTCTGCCTTCACGGACTGACACCACGATCAAGATAATCACTGCAAGACTGTTATTATTATTACAACAAGCCGTCACGCCGCTGTGCGGCGGGATGACTTGTACCCGTCCGTCCGCCCCCGTAAGCTACGCCCCTGGCCAGATTCACAATCCGATTATTATATATGGATTACTAGGCCGCCTTGACTGCATGAAATGTGGCATATTGCTACAGATGTCGCAAGTAACGTGGTCTGTGTGTCTGTCTGTGTTGGGTACAAGGTACAAGGCTGAGCTATGCAAAAATGGCTGAACCGATCGATATGCCGTTTGGGGGCGGACTCATGCATGACGTGGGTCCAAGGAACCATATAGGCCTATGCCAATCGTGTGGGGGTTCAGGATCGGACGAATCCATTCGCCGCCGTGAAGGGTAACAAGACGGCGATGCGGCCTCTTATCTTATCCTTGCCTTGTTGCTGTCATGTTGGACGAAATTTCAAGGACATCACAGATGAAATTCAAAGATTTTTAAGGACAAGGCCCTGTTTTCAAGAACTTTCCAGGCCTTAAAAATGAGAAAAATTGCAGCAGGACTTTCAAGGACTTTTATTAAGTAGGCCTACCCGTGGAAATCCTGAAAAAAGTCATCATAGTTTATCGATCCCATACCACATGTTGTTGACTTTCTTTTACACAAACGATGTAGACAAAGAGCACCACAAGCTGAGATCATATAAGTATACATCATGTCGCGGCAGTGAAAAAGGTTAATAAATATTTACAACAACATTAATTTTAAAGTACGACAACGATGATAAAAACAATAATTTAAAAATCTAATTTCTAACACACAGTGTCCAGGAATATCAAATCGGAGAAGTGGGCAGTCGCCAGATGGACTGAGACGGACTAAGACAGTGAGTGGCCAATTGACTAGAGAGCGACACTAAAATTGATTGATTGAGATAAGGTTTTACGTCCCACCCGACACAAAATAGTAGGTCAGTTCAGAGACGTTTTTTCAGCCAACCTCTTGGCTTGGTACTAAAAAACGAACACAAACACAATAAAACAAACATGCATCCATAACAAAATATACAACAACATAAAAATTAACACAAAAAACTAAAGCCAGGTTTGATCGCCTCCTACGAGCTCCGGCCTGGAAATGGAATGGGTCTATTCCGGAAGGAGTAGATAGATAAGTCAGGAAGTAAACAAGTAAGGAAGATAACATATGGAAAGAAGAAAGTAACGAAAAAAGTGAGGAATAAACTTAAGTAAACACAATAACAAGCAATTTATATAGTCAACATATAAACCACGGCGCATTACAGCCCCAGAACGCATACGGGGTATGGTATTGTAGGATTTAATGTCCCACTCGACACATTACAGGTCATTTCGGAGACGATTTTACAGGTCAGATGACCCAACCAACAGTGTAATAGCACTGAAGGATGATAGTCTTCCAGATCAAGGGCCAATCCCACAGGCTCAGCACACTAAAAGGTAACGAAAAGGATCTAATAAAATTATTTTCTACATATAGCACCAAGTACATTGAAAACACAGAGGTGCTTGGAAGACAGCTAAGCCTAGCAAGATCAAAGCCCGATCCAGTCGACCATGTACAAACTGCTCAGTGCATATGATGTGCACAATTATGATGCACAACAGCACAGAGCTGGTCAAATAATCTCCCCTCTTACCATCCAGACAATCACCATAGCTCAGATTTTGTCTGTTGGAGAGGAGGGGGAGCGCATACGGGGCCCACTGGAGATGAATTAATCGTGAATGTGATGACAAGAAGTAATGGCGATGCGTAAAAATGTTGCCGTCAATATGCCACGTAACAGAGAGTTAGCATGAAGGGACAACACCAGGATGCAGCTATCATCGCAGCAACAGTCTCAGACGTTAGGTCAAATACAACACGAGCAGCAGTGGACACTGCTAAATGTGTTCATTTAGCACAATTGATTAAATTAATGTTTTACGTCTCACACAACACAAAATAAATCACTTCTGAGACGTTCTTCCCAGCCAATCTCTTGACTGGTACTGAAGAAACTAAAACCAGCACAACAAAAGCAAGCAATACAAGAACAAAATGACCTAAGCTAACACGAAAGACACACAAAGGACAAAACCTAAATAAACACACAAAGAAAAATCTAAACCTAACTAACACGCAAAAATTCAGAATAGCTCACGTGTGTGCGTATCATTGTACACAACACAGCACAGAGCAGTTCTGATTATCTTCCCTCTTATCCTCCACACAAGCACTAGAGCTCAGATGCTGTTTATTGGAGGGGAAGGGAAAAGATTTAGCATAAGATTTGTACCTAAAACAGTCACTGATTGATTGATTGAAGGTTTTATGTCTCGCTCGACACAGAATATGTGGTTTTGGTGGAGATGTTCTTCCCAGCCAATCTCTTGGATTGGTACTGAAGAAACTAAACCCAACACAACAAAAGCAAGCAACATACAAATAAAATCATCTCAGCTAACACAAAAAAAAACAGTTACTTGCAGTTTAAAGTCCCCTTTCAGCACAAATATGGCTATATCAGAGACGAAAGGTCAGGGGTGGAGAGCTATCCCTACCCAGTGAAGGAAGGCCAGCGATATATTAACATCAGCCTTGGTCACCTTTTTGTTCAGCAGCCATACAAAAAGGGAAAGAGATTGAGACGCTCATTTAAATTATTATGCTTGCGCCTAAAGCAGCGAGATACAACTATCACACAGCAAGACAAAACTAAATCAGATAGTACAAAAACAAGCATGCGTCATTAACTAAAGAAAAACATATAACACAAAATCCACACAAAAAACTAAAGCCAGGTTTAGCTGCCTCCTACGACATCTGGCTTGGAAATGGAGTGGGACTATTCTTGTAGAATGGGAAGTGATGGAAAAACAAGAAAATAGATAAAACAAGTAAGAAAGGGAAAACAGAAACGTAAAAGATAGGCTACTAAAAGATAGAGTAGAAGTTCCCCCGGGGAAGTGAAGAAGTGAAGGGATAAGGGGAGGGGAGATTGCCCCAGGCCCTGACGGTGCAAGCTAACACAAAAGAATAAAAAAACTCAAAAAATGCATAACGTAAACAAACACACAAAAATGCAATTTAAACCTAAACAATATGCAAATTTAAGAACTGTTCGCACATGTTCATATCATTGTGCACAAACGTCGCACACAGTACAGCACAGAACAGTTCTGACTATTTTTGCTACTAATCTCCAGACAATCATCACAGCTCTGATGCTGTCCGTTGGAGGGGAGGTGGAGTATCTAAAACAATGCCAAAAATCTCGACCACGCTACGAATGGTATGTGCCTGTCACTAATGGCACGTTTAGTGACAGATGAAAAAGTACAAATCCTCCAATAAGTTCCACATAAATGGAATGGATTCTGTTGCTACTGACAGTGAGATTATTATGATAGAACACATTACTTAGCTGACAAACAATCAGCAAGAATTACCAGCCGTACATTCAGAATTACATAAAGTTACAATCAAAATAAATAACAAACATCATTCTCAAGTCCACAGCATAAAATGACTGTCAATTAGTCTGCTGATGATGATAAGCTGTGTAGAGATCACAACATGGCAAAATGTTAAAGACTAAAATATCCAGCCAAAAGTTTCATCAGGCTGACTACTTAATATGAACTAATGATTACTTTTTACATCCAAAAAAAATTAGCCCCGTGCGTGACTTACGGTCGACTCTTCGCAGCTGACGTTTCTGCCAAGTTCAAAGTCACGTGACACAAAAACTAGGCCAAATATCAAAAATCTGGCTCCAACAAATTCAGATATTGTGTCCTAGTTTAAGAATCAGTGGTCAGTTGCCAGCTCCCATTGTAAATGGCGGAGATAGCTTTTGAAATAGAAGTATTTCCAACTTTCAATGGCTCGTGACCTTGACCTTGGTCATACTGCATACTGTCGTGCATCACTCATCGACCTCTACATACATGCCAAATTTCATTGAAATTGAAGAGACTTTCTGTGGACGGACAGCCGTACGGACATTTGAGACCCACTTTATCAGGTCAACTCAAAAGAGTCTACCTAGAAGACCAACATACTTTTTTATCAACGTTTCAACCTCCAATATGACGTCTTGTTCCAACTGAGCCACGTATGGTACAAATGACTTACTGATGTCAAAAACTATCATACGCTGTCTTTTGGTTGTAAAAAGTAACTGGTTAATATCAAAATATTCAACGGATATCAAAATTCACATATATCCCAACATTCAAGCATTAGTTCAAATGGCCTTCATATTGCCACTCTCACCCTGTATGGGAAATAACGGCCAGGGACACAGAAACACAACCGGCCAGTAGGGCCCAAAAACACAACGCACATTTCTCAAAACGGCTTTCTGAGTAAACGAGTGGGGATTCCACCATCGGCATGTCATAAATTCGTGCGAAGTCTGACCTCGGACAACCAAAAACATCTGCCAAACGACAACAGCAGTTGCACCCAAACATGATGTGATGCATACGTAGGTAAAGCCAACAAAAAGAAGGGATGATCCTGACTGCCAGCCAAAGATCCACCGAAAAACGGCAATGGGAAACACGAGATAGATATAGCTGCCATCACTGTGAAATGAAGACACATACAGGTACGCAACTTGTACGGCGTATGCCGTGCCGATGGCACAGTCGACGCAGAACGCGATGAAGTGTCTTTGATTGTTGCGGCCGACGCACGATGCGGTGAAAAAGCAGTGGTGGTCGCGGACGGCAATGCAGTGCCGACACAGCGGGCAGTGGTGCGAACGAGGCGGCACATTTATCCCACACTCGGCACAGTGCCGCCAGTCACTGCCCGGAAGCGTGTCGTTAGCGACATGCTCGCAGTAACTGTTGCACCACAGGACGAGCATAAAATTCCCAAAAACCTGCAAGGCACATAAACACACACATTATTTCTGGTTTTTCCGTCGCTGGACCATGTCTGGGAACTCTCTGCCTGTTACATTACGTGACAGAGACATCTCACTTTTACAGTTTAACAGAATTTTAAAGACAGATTTTGTCCAGGGCTGCGGCGCATAGTAACTGTTGCTTTTTTGCGCCATGTACAAATACTCTTACTTACTCACTTACTAGACACCGGCCACATTCCGGGTGAAACTGGGTTAGCCACTTTTCCCGCCACTTGTGCCAAAAAAGAACAGTACAGTATGGGCGATGGCAAAGTAAAGTAAACAGTGTATAGCAGTTAGCATCAACTAAGCTTTCACCGCTACGAGAAACTCACATGCCATATAGGATCACAGTGTTAACCTGCCACCCGACAGAGGTGAGAATCCCGCCTTTACCCCCAGCCGAAGCAGGTACTCGACGGTGTCGGTGACACTGCTGAGGGGAAATCCAGCATCTAGCATCTTTTGTGGGATTTGAATAAGCTAGCTGTCACCAGCAATGGCAAACGGACAGCAAAACTTTGGTCCAGCAAAAATCCTCCAGTTCTTAGTTGAGGGTGCTGGCTTACAGGGGTTAAACTGCATAACTGCCATAAATTTTTGCAAAAAATGGTTGTTTTGTTCCAAAAGGAGAACCTCTGGGGACAAATAGTGTAAGGACTTTTACATACCGGTTATCTTCCTGTTATTCACCCAACCCAACAGCGTAAAGAAGAAAAAAAAGATAATTCCATAAAGTACCGATTCCAATTACAGAAAATTAGCCCTGTACAGGTAATGACGGTCGACCCTTCACAATGAATGGCCCGTGCTAACTTCGAAGTCACATGACACAAAACTAGGCCGAATATCAAAAATCTGGCCTGATCAAATTTAGATATTGTACCCTAGTTTAAGGATCCATGGTCACTTGACAGCTCCCATTTTAAATGGCGGAGTAGATAGCTTTTAAAAATGGCCGGATTTCCAACTATGAAGGGCTCGTAACCTTAACTTAAGAATCAGCATCCTTTCAAGATGATGCACTATCTGACTCCTAAGGGAGAGGAATTCAAGCTCCCTTTACACTGACCAGCCATTGCTAGTACCCAACAACACAGAAACATGAATACATATTCTGTCTCCATTCCGTGTTTGAGAACTCATGTGTCAACATGTAAAGGGAACTTCCTCTGGAACAAGGAAAACACTAGCTGCATAAATGACCCGAGACTACCACTGACTCATCTGTAAGGGTAATAGCATAAAAAGATGCAATTTCCTGTTTTTCATGCTAGTGCAGAAAGCATCAATTAGGTGCGGTGAAAAAATAAATCAACCTCTGATTGCTTACACTTGTAGTAAGAATTTCTGCTAAAAACTATCAACATTGGTTTATGCAATCAAAGTTATAGCAAGTCAAATATAGGACATCTTTGGGGATATAATATAGAATAGATTTTTATTGGTTTCTTCATCTGTAGACAGAGCGCCTGCTAAATTTCAGCCAGACTGGTGTGATGATAAGTTGAATAGGCAAGCACTGCATAAAACACTACTGCCAGTCTGATAGCTATAGATGAAATAATTTATTTAATTATACAAAAAAATTAGCCCCGTATGGGACTGACGGTCGACTCTTCACAACTGACGTTTCTGCCAACTTCAAAGTCACGTGACACAAAAACTAGGACAAATATTAAAAAGCGGCCAGCTCCCATTGTAAATGGCGGAGGAGACAGCTTTTGAAAATGGAAGGATTTCCAACTTTGAAGAGCTCGTGATCTTGACCTTGGATCGGGTCATACTGCATACCATCGTGCATCACTTATCAACCTCTACCTACAAGCAAAATTTCATTGAAACTGAAGAACCGTTTTGTGGATGGACAGACGTACATACGTACCTACGTATGGACAAACGGACAAACATTTCAGACAGGCTTTATTAGGTCGACTCAGAAGTTCAATAAGCCAAAGCTCTAAAACAGCAAAATATAAAAACTACTACTACTGTTACTTCCCAAGTTGAGTAGTCGACTCAGCCTTCTACTCTCCGAAAAAATGAGTACCAGTCGACGGGCGGTGATGCTGTGCAGCTGGGAAGGCAACAGCGGGTGACTATAAGTCATCCACACGGCGGTAGGCTGCCATGACTTTCTGCCAGGCCTGCGGTCACCTTCCCAGTGGTATAGAATCAGCGCCCCTTGGCCGGTACCAAGTTATACTGCTTGGTAACAGAGAGACATAGGTATGAACAACTTGCCCAAGGTTTTTACGCAGCTTTTGCCCCCGAGTAGGACTTGAACCCACCACGACCTGTTGATCGCAAGTCCAACGCTCTACCCGTCGCACCACCGGCGCGCCACCACAGTAACACTACAACAAGCTATAAGAAATTTCATTGCAGCACGGTACACCCTACTACCTGAAACAGTATGAAGAGAGCAATGACAAGTCGAGTCCAGAAAGCCAGTCCACTGTACAGAGCTGGGAGTATTACGGTGAAAGACGTGGTGACAATGAGTATCGTGACAATGAAGAAGTAAAGAACACCGGAAAGATTTATGCACGTCAGCATTCCTGGAGTTGTCTGCAGATTCATTGCCGGGGTCAGCGGCTCGTGTGGAATCTCATGGACTTTTCTCATCATTATTGTTGAGTTCTCATTGTTGAACATCATCAGCCCGCCAATAAACCTGCAAAAAAGCAAACTAATCTGAGTCTGACAATAGTTCCCTTTAAAAGTTGTAACACCATGTTACCGTATTAAAGTGCTCTAGCCTACTCGTGCACAAGACTTGAGGTCTTTAGGTTCAGTCGTTCCAGTGATATGATTGGAGCCCCAAAAAATTTGCAATGTGTCACATGACCTGACCACACCCCTATCAGGGACAGTTTTGTCGTCCGTAGGCTGTGACTTGCACATTCAAACTGTACATCAAATTTGTAGTCTTTGCGATCAGTTCACCAATTACGAAGACACATAAGGCAATGCAAAAAGAGGCTATCTTGTACCATTTTCGAGATATTATTGCTTATTTTCCAAAAATTAAAGAAGTCACGTGACAATGACCACGCCCCTTTCAGGGGCAATTTGTCATATATCTTCAAGTGTTCCCATCAGACCGCACCACAAGCTCTGCATGATCATCTTCAAGTGTCATCATCAGAGTGCACTGCACCATAGTACCTCAGCAGCTGTGCATTCAAGTTATGACTAGTACAAGTCGCCGCCACCGACGCTCTGCTGCTCGTGGTGATCTGCAAGTGCTAGCCTGCCGCAGTTCCAGTTTTGGACCACACAGCTTTGCTACTTGCGCCCCAAAATCGTTGAACTTTCTTCCATCGTCACTTCGGGATCCAACAATTACACTGACATTATTCTGTAGGAGGATGAAGACACATCTTTTCGGTTTGGCATGCACTCATGACTGCTTAGGCTGTAACTTGTAAGAGCGGCGCATTACACATGCTCTCATACATACATATATACATACATAATTTCTTTTGTTATTGTTTAAAACATGCGCATTGTCATTAGCTTTAGATGTAGCCAAAACATCGGCGTGAATTGCTCTGTATAAACGGAACAGCGTAATGCATACGTGGGTCTGCCTAAAAATCGAAATCCACGAAATCCACTAACTGTACGAAATCCACCTGCCTAAAGATCGAAATCCACAATTTCAGTGTTTAGGCATGTGATTTCGCACAGGCGCCTAAGTGTTGTGGTCAACACTTAGGCCTGTACGAAATCCACATGCCTAAACATCGAAATCCACAACACATAGGCCTGCATGAGATCCACGAAGTCCACAAGCTGCTGTGGTAATTAGCGGCAAACGA
>Ga0209363_1000246_pt1 | contig 19153 bp, 14 predicted proteins | sample WorMetexBAHAMAS3_FD_187385 | JGI IMG/M metagenome (GOLD analysis project Ga0209363, IMG submission 187385) | Marine gutless worms symbiont microbial communities from Max Planck institute for Marine Microbiology, Germany - Inanidrilus exumae... | ecosystem: Host-associated > Annelida > Digestive... | reverse complement strand
GTAAAAAATATACTACAACATAAAATTAACACACAAAAAACTAAAGCCAAGTTTGGTCGCCTCCTATGACCTCCGGCCTGGAAATGGAACGGGTCTGTTCTGGAAGGAGTAAATAGATAAGTCAAGAAGTAAACCAGTAAGGAAGTAAATAAGTAAGAAAGAAAGCATAAAGAAAGAAGTAAGGAAGGAATAAAGTGAGGAAGGAAGTTAATCAAATACACAAACAAACAATTTATATAGCGCCAAAATCAACACATGAATCACAGAGCATTCCAGCCCCAGAGCCCGTACGGGCAGACAAACTGATACATTTTTGTTGGTCTAGACCACTGTAACAATACCATCGATGATTAGACTTGAGACAAAGACAGCATATTACGGAGTTCTTGCACACTACCAGGAAATACCTATCTGTAATGGGCTTTGTGCTGAGTGTTTAACTGTAGGCCAAAAGTTCTGAAATGTAAAATAAATGTCTGAATATTATTACTTACTGTTGTATTTTTATAAATATTAATCCTGGAACTCGTTGAACAACTCACACACAGGCAAATTTCATCGCAAACAGTTAGTTGGAAACTGCCACACACCGACAGCTTACAGTTTTTACTAGATGAAACTCTGCATTTTCGGTAAAATTACTCTTCAAATGATATAGTGTGCAAGAAGGAAAAGAGAAAGTGCACAACCACATAAGCCACTCAAGAAATGCCCTGAGCAAATCAACCACAACTAAATATGAGCTGGAATGTTTCATGCCTACAACACTGTGTGATATGTAGCACTATTCACAATGTCTACTCACCAACAGTGACAGTGATAGGTGAATAACTGAACTCAAGTGACAATACCAAAAACGTAAGAAGAACACTGACTGAAAACTGCATCTATGGCAATATAACAAAACTCCTACAAACCACCCAAATGTGTCTGTCACACAACCATCAACGTTGGAGGACTGCACACAGTCGAGTTGTTCCTCAGATCCACATTCACGTTATTTGACATGCTCAGTAAATCAACTGGTTTTTGCAGACCATCGGTAACTGCACTGTCTGTCCTAATGTCCGCAACCGGGGTTTTCTCCAAACCAATAACAGGTTCTGTTGCAGACCTGACACCACACTCCATTGTTGGCTTGGTTTCACACGCGTTGGCAATTTTACTACCCTGAAGATCGGAGCATATAGAGTACTCGAGTGTTGTTTCAAAAAGTGAATCCACTTCACTGCTCATGCTATCTTCTACATCTTTGTCAACCTCGCCGGTATGATTATCTTTTGATACAATGCCAACGTTATTATCACTTTCTTCTATTTCATGATGAGCAGTCACACCTCTATCAGTACACGGATTCACCTCTGAGCCAATACTATGCAAATGAACCACAGATTGGTTATCAGTTAAACACACTGAGTCGACAACAGAGCAGACACTTTCAGAGATGTACACTGCTGTGGCCGAATGTTGTGCATCTGTAGAGGAACCTAAATCCACGGCAGCAGATATAACCTGTACAATTACACAACACAGAAATATGCAAATTGCCATTAATTTAAACTGTACTGTTTCAAACAACAAATAACCACTACTGAAACAGTTCATCTCTGCAGTAACCTGTGATGTAACATAATATTACTATGATACTGGGTTATTAGCCAGTGAGCAAATTTAACATCGTTCTCAACACATGATAGGTCATTCTGGAGTAGACCTGTAAGCGACTTAGCCTAGCTTTTCCGGCTGGGATTGAAATTTTTCCGGCTCGCGCCGGATTTTTCGACTTAGGTGCAGCCATAGAGCATACTACGCCTATAGTATGGCGTGACAACTGAACCATTAAACAACTGAAACTTGTGTGCGTTATTCTTGTATCACGCGGTGTGTCTATGATGTCAGCAACAGCATGAATCTAAATCAAGCAATATTCAGCAACAAGTATAATCGCTTCGTTTTTTTTAATTTCAGAAACTGAAGTAGACGCCTTTTAACATTGTCAAGTTAAACTACGTTAACAAGTAATTTGGCAACCTGGGCATTGCCATCCGCCGAATACAGTAGTAAAGTTGAACAGAATAAAGGAAGTAACTCTTATTGATTCTGTGGCATTGGTTGCCTTTTCTTTGTCATTCTGCAGTGCAATTACTATCGTCTAGTCAAAATTTGACTCGGACGTTTTTGCGGCTCGGCTCAGACATTTTCCAGCTCCAGCTCAGACAAAATCCGGCTCGGCTTGGCTCAGCTCGGACATTTTCCGGCTCGGTTTTTGGGGCTCCGGCTTTGTCCTACAGGTCTATTCTGGAGACGAATATTAGCCAGAAACAGGGCATTTTCTGCTTTGTGATCAGTCAGACAAATTACAAGACGTTATTTTGCAGTTATAACAAGACATTACCTGCTCAAAATGACAGTTTTCACTGACAAGATTTTCCCCCCAACATTACAAGGTTTCAAACCATCACGTTTCTTCCTTGAACTAGTGCACCAACAGTAGAATATCACTAAGTATATCATTGGCCACACAAACAAATTAGCCTACCTGTTTTTTCTTTGGCACCCCTTTAGGCCAGCCACGTTTCCGACGTCGTCGTGTTGGCTGTATTGCAGCTAGTTCAGCAGAATCAATCAGTCTGTCATCACTTTTTGCAGACTGTCTTGAGGAAAGCACAACAGGAACACCTGACTTTTCTGTAATGTCGTTCACGCAATGAATCTTCTGACTTCTTTTAATGATACCGTTTCTGAGCTGACAATGATGCTCTGCTTGGTCAATCTTTGAGCCAGTAACCGATGTAAGATTCCTATTACTGTCTGCCTGAACAACACTGCCATCTGCAGATGTCCGTCTCAAACTCCTACGAGATCTGTGAGATGGCTTAGTAGATGTTTCATTGTTACCGTCAGCCGATGTTGCTAATCGAGGACTAGATCGCCGCAGAGGTGTACTGCTGCTTAATGGAGGCGCACCTACAACAGTGTAGAATCGCTGATGTGAAAAACAACATCGACTTAACTGCAACACGATGCAAGCAAAATATTTTTTACTGATAATGATGTGTCTTAACACGCTAGTTGGTATGCAGAGTCTCACAATCCAGCAAGCTAAACAAAACCCAAATAATAATTCATGCCAGTTAGTTAGTTGGAGTTTAACGTCCCTTTTCAGCACAAATATGGCTATATCAGAGACGAAAGGTCAGGGGTGGAGAGCTATCCCCACCCAGTGAAGGAAGACCTGCTATATATTAACCGCAACCCTGGCCGCCTTTTTGTTCAGCAGCCACCCAAAAAGGGAAAGGGATCGAGAGGCTCATTTAAATTATTACGCTAGCGCCAACAACAGGGGGAGACAACTATCACACTGCAAGACAAAACTAAATCAAATATGACAAAAAAGAGCACGCATACATAAATAACAAATACATATAACAAAAAAGCCAAAGCCAGGTTTAGTCGCCTCCTATGACATCGGGCCTGGAAACAGAGTGGAAGCCACTTCGAATTCAATACTTTTGATCTGGTCAAACTTCTCAACATCACAAATCAGATCTACGTACAACATCAATCCAAAACAGCGGTCAGAAAAATTAAAATTCCAAATATGCTGGTTTTCTCGTCGAAACTAGATACAACTCAGCAAAACCAAAGGACATGATATGGTACAGACAACGGTATGAGTATTTCTCACCAAACAGTGCAGTTTCATCATCACGTTCAGCTGCTTTGACGTCATCACTATCCAGGCGTTGCCGTCTCTGCAAACCACAAGAGATGACTTATGACAGTATTCACAAAAAACAACAGCAGCCACAGCTCAGTCATTCAGACAAAGGATTCTTGATTTGAACAACCTTGGTATAAGGATAAATTAGAAACTGTTACTGATTATGTACAAGACAAAGGCAATGGGCACTGCGCTGTATCAGGCATGTCTGCTTGAGAGCTACAATTCAGCATGGTTACGACCCTTGCAATAAAAACTTGCCAACCGTACCTCAACTGTCTCTGACTATCATCAAATGCTTACTGCACTTGTGCATATACAGTATGGAATTTGCAGTCTGGTAACTGTAAATAGGCCACACTCGTTTGTACTTTTAGAAACAGACTGATAAACCAACTTATTTCATGCAGACTACCCAGAGCAACTCACACATAGTTATCGCCAAAAAGCATTGCATCTATCATTCACCCACAACTTACAGCACTATTTGGTTTGAGGCCACTAGAAAGCTGTAAGCATCGCCAAGTTGCTGCAAAAACGGCAACATGCCGAGCTACACCCACCTCTAAATTGGTATATGCTTCCATGCCAAATTTCAGCTTGATCACCGATCAGTACATACTGTCTTCCTGTGGGGTGAAAAACTGCCCCAAAACACCAAAAAACTCAGTTTTTAATCAATTTTCAAGTTTGGGGCTCCTGTACCCTTCCCCCTTTCCAATTAGGGCCAAATTGGGCATGAGAGCGTGGACCCAAGGTGTATCGCACCATGCCAAATTTTATCGTGATTGGTGTATATGGATGCCCATGCCGGGCAAAAAAAACGCCAAAAAATGCCTAAAAACCATGATGTTTACTGAATTTTCGAGATTGGGGGCTGCTGGTCTCACGCCCTTCACCAATCAGAGCCAAATTTTGCATGCTAGATGCCATGGTCTACACATACGCCAAATTTCATCTGCATTGATATATTCTGTCGCCCATGTATTTTCAACTTAATTCTGTGGTGGTGCCACCTGGTGGCATAGAGACAAAGTGGAACGTGAGTGCACATCTACAAATCTTCCCATATTCAGTGATAACAAAATCATTTTTCAGTTCAAAATTGTTTAATGGTGATAACGTGTTCACAAACTTTATTGTTAAAAAGCACAACAGGCAAAAAAGCAAAAAATATCAGACTACCTACGGCAGTGCGCGAAATCTCAGCCCTCACCAAATTAGCATGGTGATAGACAAGGTTTATACCATTTTGGCATCTCTAAAAGTGTATTCTCATCCGACGTATAGTTTCGCCATGAGGGGGCACGAAAAATTTGGGGACTGCACCCAGTAACTTTATACCCCTATATCTCTGGAACCCCTGAAGCAAATCCACCCAAATTTTAACAGTTAACTGAACACAAACTAAAAATTCTGTAACTATGGCCCAAGTGACACGCCCCTGTGTGGCATTTATATTCCAAAATTGTGTAAATTTTCAGTTTTGGGGCCACATATCATACCCCCACATTAATGAAATTTGGCACGGAGCTTCAGTCAACCACTCAGCACCATATTTAACCCCCAATGGTTCAAAGTTGTCGCTCCTGCTGGGCAAAAACCTCAAAATTACCCCCAGAGTGACCGGAATACCAGCGTATGCACTTTGCACGTGCCACTGGTAAATATACGAGTTGCTAGTTTGGTCGTGTCAGGAAAATTATCAACTACAATATATTCAGCTCAAAAGTGCAAGATTCACCTCACATCTAAGCCCCTAAATGCTATTAAAAGGCACTGTTTATCTGCAGAAAACCAACCACAGTCCAATTGCTTATTACTTGAGGTTTCTGTTTAACAGATCAATATTTCCAGATTTACTGTAGGTCAAGTCCGGTTTCTGAAAATGAACGCTTGAGATTTGTGGAGCAGATTTTCTATAGACACATATGCTCTTCCTGTGGTCCAAATGAGAATGTCACAGTGCTTAAAGATGATATGCAATAATTTTTTGGTTGTTAAAGTAAATTGCCCATAGTATGTCTTTAATATGAGCAAATCTATTTGGATATTAAGGAACATCAAAGAATTAGGAAATTTCAGAAAAAGCGCAAGAAAGTGATTTGTTTACTATTGCAAGTGATGACGTCATACCAGGGAAACGAACAAGGGAACAGGCTATTGGAGTGTTGAGTGAGACATTACACAACATATAGGCATAACGACGTAGAAATAGGTTCTGAAAACATAAAATGGTATAATAAATAACTTCTTATCTAATCTCAAACGCATAACAACGCAAACGAAACAAGCGTATCCTGGCATGACGTCACGCATGACGGAAAAAGCCAAAGAATAACTATACCAAAAGACCTATAAACTTGTACTTTTTTAGCATTTTACGGCGTAATTTATCAAAATTTGTTACACAGACGGGTTTATATTGCAGTAAGCAGCAAGAAACTACTTTTAATCAATTCGGTACAAAAAATCGTTGCATATCATCTTTAAGAAGCATTCTCTTCTCACTGCGGCCGTATCACGCGAGTAACTTGCCGTAACGTAGCTTCATCCTAGGGGCGTCGGCGTTCGTCACGGAGTGTGGGGGTGACTGAAGCACCCGTTCCCACTGTCAGCAGCTGTTGGCAGTGTGTCGGCAAATCTGGAGGGCATTTTATTATCATATTCCTAAGAGTGAATGTGATTCTTTTTCGTTTATTTTCTACATATGAATTAGTATGATTTGTTCACTTGACTGACACGAGTTGGATCTGTTTCACCCATAACTAGACCAGATAGCTGCATTGTGTGGAATGCCCACAATACAGTATTCGGTCCGAAGAGCATTTAATGATTTACTGTACATAGTGCACAGGCCAGGAGAATGACTTTTAATTGATGCCAACGGTAAAATGGAAACGGAACATCCCGTAGAAGCATTATTTGGTAGTGAATTTCCGGCGATCTGTAATCATTGCGGAGTTATGATGGCGGCAGGAAGTCTAAAAACATCAAAACGCCATAAAGTGAATCCAATATTCGGCAGAAGCCTAGCTTCGAGCCGAATGAAAACGTAAGCATGGACGATGAGCGGCTACACAAGAAATTCAGTTATGATTGAAAGACCGCGCAACGCGCTATATCAGTTGAAATCTTGTTAAATGCCGCGCAACTGTACGAAAACATTCGAAAAGGCATGCAGTAGGTGAGTGACCTTGAAGGTCACTCAAGTTCATCGGGATTGCCGCTGTTCGATGGGTCATGCATCACTTCCTATTAGTGGTCTGTAGTAACAACTACTCCATCTTGCACTGTTTCCGAGATATTATTAGAGTGTAAGTGGCTGCGTGTGATATTGAGAAGTCCATCATTTTTGAAAAGACAGTTGAAATTACAAGCCAGTGTGCTTTCCGATTTATGTGTAAACATGCCGTGGATAATAGGCCTACACACTACATTTACCGAGGTCTGGGAGATAGATAGGTTTCAGACGGCAAAAGTGACCTTCAGGGTCATCCAAGGACCATTGCCCACCAAAATTAAAATGGTTCACGTGACCTGGCCACGTCCCTTTCATGAACGTTTGTCATACATACACTGTAGGCTAGGACTGGCTATGATCAAACTATCGATCAAATTTGAAGTCTCTAACTCCATCCACCACGAAGATATGAAGGATGATAGAAAATGTCGAAATGAAATGGTTTCGGGTAGTTAGGGTCACTCAAGTTCACTGAAAATAGCGCCACTCAATAGAGCGCGTACGAGTTTCTATTAGCGTTTCATAGTAACTATATCCCCGTATTGCACTGTTTCTGAGATATAGCGAGATATTGGTCGAAAATCGTCGCTTTTAACCTACCCCACGTCTATTTGGCGCCCCCGTTGAGAGTAACCCTGTTGGAATTTCGCCGCGATCTTTGGCATCGGAAAACCAGAGTCCCTGGGCTATCGTATGGCGTTGTTTGCGTGAACCTACATTTAACCGTTCTGGTACAATACCGGCGTGTGACGGACAGACGGGACACACGACGACAACATATACCGCGTTAGCATAGCGTTGCGCGGTAAATAACAAGTCTCCGCTGACGCTGACCCGCGCGACGCGATGCCTCACGCGCACCGTGTTGTACACGGATGTAGACGGTCAGTGTGATAAACTGATGACCGACGACCGTCACCACTTTATCACATTGACCGTCTTAACAGCACCTGAGACGATCGACGTGACAAGTCTACCTGCAGTCGTTTCAGAGATATGGTTGGTGCCCACCAAAATTTAAATCGTTCCCTTTCAGGGATGGTTTGCCATCCACAGCCTAGCAGCTACTACGATCACCCTATCTACCAAATGTGAAGACTCTATCACAACTCACTGTGAAAATATTAAAGGCGATATAGAGTATCGAAAATGGGGTGGTTTCGGGTAGTTAGGGTCATCAAGGTCACAGAAAATAGCACCATTCGATAGAGCACATACACGTTCTAATTAGCCTTCCATATAACTCTGTGCCAATCTTGCACCGTTTCTGAGATATAACGAGATATAGGTCGAAAATCGCCGATTTTTACCTACCTAACCTCTATTGGGCGCCCCCGTTGGGGGTGACTTGGTTGGAATTTCGCCGAGATCTTTGGCATCAGAAAACTAGTGTCCCTAGGCCATCTTACGGTGTTGTTTGCGTGATCGCATGTTTACCCGTTTTGTGCCGGCTTGTGACGAACAGACGGGCAGATGGACGGACATACGACGACAGCATATACCGCGCTAGCATAGCGTCGCGTCAGTAATGAGTGACGTGACCCTGACCACGCCCCTTTTAGGAGTGGTTTATAAACGTAGGCTAGAACTTGCCATAGCCTACCTGTACATAGAATTTGATACTCTAGCTTTAGCCGTTTACGAGATATTCTTTCTTTAATTGTAATTCACCAATAAAGGTAGCAGTATAAAAACTTAACTACTTAACTAAACTTAACTAAATATCGGCTAACAATGTTGCCAGTTCTTTCTTCGCACGATCAGTAAATACCTTACACAATTTATTATTAGTAACAAAACCTATTCAAAAAATTCCTTTTGCAATAGCAATAGCCTTCTCTGCGGGTAGACAATTAAACATATGTAAGTATATATCCACAACTTCTTGTGATCTCGTGTTGAAAACTTTCTAAGTGTACTATTAATGACATAGTTAATACAATTATATTGTGACTTTCGCAGAGGGCAGGCTTCCGTTGATGCCCAAAATTTTTTAATGGATCACGTGACCTGACCACCTCCTATCAAAGATGGTTTGTTTATCCGTGGGATAGGACTTGCTACGATCAACCTGCCTACCAAATTTGAAGTCTCTGTCGCCACCCGTTATAAGATATGACAGGCGATATAAAATGCGGTAAGTGGGTGGTTTAGGGTTGTGGGTCACTCATGGCTCAAGGTCATTGGAAATAGCGCCATTCGTTCGACACAGCGCGTATGAGTTCCTATTAGCCATTCATGGTAACTGTGTGCCTACCTTGCACCGTTTCTTTGATATGGCGACATATTGGTCGAAAATCGCCGATTTTTACCTACCCAACCTGTGGTTGGCATCCCCGTTTGGGGTGACCTCATATAGGAATTTCGCCCGCCGAGATCTTTGGCGTCCGAAAACTAGAGTCGCTGGGCTAACGTACAGCGTCGGTTGCATGATCCTAAGGTTAGCCATTTTCATACCATACCGGCTTGTGACGGACAGACGGACGGACAGACTGATACAAGACGACCTGCCGTCATAGCGTCGCGCGGTAAAATCTAACCTATAGTCACCCGTAATAACTGCCGTTGTATGACTGTCATTGTGGACGATATTGAAGTACAAGTACCGAACACAGACCAGTTCTGATAATGTTCCCTGTTGTCACTCAGACACGTGGTGATAAAGCGACGCCAGTGTGTTGTTGACTTGCTATTTATGTTCATTGGTGTTTCATTGTAATGAAGATGTCGACGCAGGCATGACATTGTTGTGTACGTGTAATTGGCAGATGTTTCAGCTGGCCACTGCGTCTCATCACCTCATCTATTCCGGGTCGCTGATGCTCGCCGATGCTCGCCGTATGACGCCACTCTTTGCCGTCCTCATGAGTGACCTACTTCTGCTGACCCGACCTGACCCAGATAACGGGTCACTGGTCGTATTAGCTGAACCGTGGTCGTTACAGGATATCGTCGGTAGCAGCTTCCAGTGTACTCATCGTAAGTAGCCTAAGTCACTGTATGGTCGCAAGACAAATTCGACACCGCACTGGCATGTTGCCATTGCACGGACATAGACAACAGTAACTTTGTTGTCACCAACAGATGTCGCATTCTTCCGTTCAGTTCTTCTGATGCACAACTCCGTTCATCCATAACTCCCTCTCTTTCACTCACGGCTTAAAATCTACCTGTTTCACAAATCCTACCCGCCATAGTTTCACTTCTTCCTCCCGGACTGCCTTCACGGACTATTGCCCGGACCGTTTCTTCTTAGCTAATCGTTTTTTTTTGTTTTTAGTTTTTCCTTAATATTTTGTTTCTGTGCCGTGAGCTAGACTAAGCTGGTCATATCGTCAGCTTTTGAGCGCACGTAAATATATCGTATCATATCGTAGGTTGTTTGCGCGACAGGAAGTAAGTCCGTCCACTAGTAAAACTACTCCAAGATTCTCTTTTAGGGGACTCGACTCTACCCTGAGTAACTCCATAAACGAAGGATGGTTGTACAAAACCTGACAGCAGCAGCAGCAGTAGTAGTATAGGTCTGTAGTGAAAGTACCACTACTTTTTCCGTTCAGCGGCCATTTTTCCAGGTGAACCTGGATCAGTCGGTATCCCCTCGAATCCTCCTCCCCCACCTGTTCCGAACAGAACATCTGGGGATTAGTGGAACGGGTTTGGTTGTGGGCCGGATGTGCTTCCTGTCACCCAACCATCAGTGTCAAACAACTGAAGGAAATGCACAGCAGTAACCCTAACCAATGGCCTGGTCTCGTCCTTTCTTTATCTACCACATGACTCCACTCTAACTCTACGCTGGCTCTCCGACACTGCAACCTTTACTACTACGACGACGACGACGACGACGACTACTACTACTACTACTACTACTTGTTAGTTGCGTGGCACAGTGGTAGAACGTCGCCCTTTGGCCGGCACACTTTCCCTGTCCTGCGCTCGACCTGTAGCTGACGGGTATCCTACTCGGGACAAAGCTGCGTAACAACAACCTTGGTCAAGTTGTTCACGCCTATGTGAGGACATTTTGGCCGATTAGGGTTAAGTTTCGGATTAGGGCTATGGATAATCCAGTAGTCAATTGATGTGAAAAGTTAGAGTGAAGTTGGGAAAACCAGTTACGGCGCAGTGCAGAAAAGCGTAGACTGGTGTAATCTGATGGTTGATGTGACGACTATACTGTGGCATGTCAGAGGTGTGCATTCTAACGAGTGCCGTTCTCGTTATTGTTAATTTCATGATCATCGTATCAGAAACTTGCGTGAAATGCAATCGAGTTGTGGTCACTGTTAACCGAAAGATGGATTTATGGATCTCAGGTGCCGTAGAATATATTATACAATCCACTATAGGCCTAATGCAGAAGCACCCTAGTCATTGCCAGGCCTACACGTTAGTAAGTCAGATCGACCGTGCATTACAGTATATCAGTGAACAAAATGACACATTAAAAGCACTTTTTAAAAGAATAGTTCTACTGTTGTTGATAATTAATTATGACAATGTATGATAATGTATGCGTGGATTGGTGTGACAGCGTGCGAGTTTCAGTTGTCGGTGGAGACACGAGTTACCAGCTTTCACGAGGCGTGGCAGCCTCACTCACTGCTACTTCGAGCGCCCTCTGTCGAACTCAAGTGCACCTGGAAGAATATCCTAGAACAACGCATCTTGACATGCAAAGCCCAGCGTCAGCAACTCGTTGAGAGCCGCAGCGTCGACAATATCGTCTAACAGACATCGCGTGTGCAGCCTTGTAGCATATTCAGTTAAAATAGCACTTCGATCACTGTCGAACTGTGTTGTATCTGACTGTTTCGGTACTAATATATTGCAGTTTGATAGTTTATACCGTCGCCAAGTCATGTTCTGACAAGTTTTGTGACTAACTAGTCGTTTCTGTTGGAAGTTCAGTTTAGAAGTTGAATACGTCAAAGTGCCTGTACTGTAAAAAAGTGTGTGTAAATAAATTATGTGAGTTTTATATTCTGAGTGCACTCGTCTACTGTACATTACCGCAATCTACACTGTGTCCCGAAAAAAAACAATACACTTGACTTTTGATTATAACTTGGGCAAATGTAGACCGATTTTCAAAAATCTTTCACTGACATAACTGTAACTGTTGCACTGCCTTCCACATCACCTTAACTATAAGAGGTAAAGGCTTCCCATACTCGTTACCAATCGCTGGGCCCGGAGCTGATCCCAGTGTAGGGGCAGTCAGACCGCAGGTGACGACTATAAGTTATCCACCCGGCAGTAGGCTGCCATTACTTTTCGCCAGGCCTGCGGTTACCTTCCCAGCCGCAGCGCATCACCGCCCCTAGGCCGGTACCAAGTTGTACTGCTTGGTGACAGAGGCACATAGGTGTGAACAACTTGCCCAAGTTTGTTACGCAGCTTTTGCCTCGAGTAGGATTTGAACGCACGACCTGTTGATCGCAAGTACAACGCTCTACCCGTTGCGCCATTACGCCTGCACCTAGTTGCACCTACAGTTTCAAAATCTTTGCGTTTAGTTCGACCGCCTCAACTTCGGCCAGCTGAGGCCAGTGCTGCTGTTTCAGGGCTCCAATCTCACCCGGTTCTGAGTCTGAAACGACGTATGCAACAGCTTTAACTTCAGCATCGTCAACGTCAAAAGGTGTCACTTCATCTACATCGTCTAAAGTTGTTCAGCAGCGTTCTAAACTGGCATCTCAAGCGGTTGAGCAACATCTGAAAAACAAAGTTCAAATGTCCGAAGGTGAATCTGTTCCTAGTTTAGACGTATGCATCTTATGAACACACAGTTTTAGTGAGTCAATTGCTGCAAAGCTATACGAACAATCATATTTGAAAAGGTTTGCAGTAGGTGAATGACCTTGAAGGTCACTCAAAGTCATCGAAATTGCCGCTGTTCGATACGTTATAGATCACTTATTATTAGTGGTATCTAATAACAACGACCCCCATCTTGCACTGTTTCTGGTATATTTATTTATTTGGTCACGTGACTGTCTGTGACCTTGAGAAGTCCGTTTACGAAAACGTAACCTTCAAGGTCATTCATGATTACTGGTAACGGTGCCCTTTCGATAGGCGGTATACAATATCCTCTTAGTCTTCCATTGCACCTATGTCTCTGTCTTGCACCGTTTTTGATATACTATCACGTTTCCCAAAATTTAAAGGTAAGGTCATGCGACCCTGACCACATCACCTTCCTCGTGTGCTTGGGAACCCTTACTACAGGAAGGATAAGAAATTGTTAGACAGGATACAGCGCAAATATACAAAAATGATAAATAACATGAAAGGTAAGATGTGTGAGGAAAGGTTACGATGTTTAAGGCTCTTGACCTTGTCACCTTGAATGAGAGAAGGAATAGGCAGGATCTTATTGGGGTTTTCAAAATGTATAGAGGGATTTAAGTAGTACAATTTCGTTACATAAGCTTTTTATCTTGGATACAAATAGCAAAGGTACTAGGGATCATACATGTAAACTGGCTGAGACTCGGTGCACTAGGGATATTACCAAATATTTTTTCAAGCGAGGTCCATAATAGGTGGAATCTGCTGGACCAGCGGACGGTGGATGCACCCAGCATCAACGTATTTAAGTCTAGATTGTGCTATATCAGGGACAACCGGATGGGCTTTTTCATGGACTAGTCCACAGAGGCCTTGCTGGTTGCATCGTCTGCCGGTGAGGCCGTTGCCTACAAGGTAAATTACAAGGTACGAGACAATCTAACATGCATGCAGTAGTAGGCCTACTCCTCAGTATAAATCAGCACGTCAAATTTGAAGTACCTAGCTTCACTGATTCCAAAGATGTGATTGGGCGCCAACATGTAAACAAGAAGCTCAGCTATCGCAGAGGGACCGCGCGACGCGCTATGTCAGTTGAAAGCCTGTCAACTGTTACACAGCTTTACGAAGAATCACATTTGAAAGGCTTGCGGTAGGTAATGCATCTGAATGTGACTCAAAGTCATCGGAATTGCCCGAGATAAAAAGGTTTCAAAAAGCAAAAGTGACCTTTAAGGTCACTAAAGGTCACTGGTAATGGTGCCATTCGATAGACCACATACGATTTCCTATTGGTCTTTCACTGTAACTATGTCTCTATCTCGCACTGTTTCCGAGATATTATTACTTATTTTCCAAAATTAAGGTCACGTGACCATTAAAATATCCATTTTGGGGAAATATCCATTTTGGGGGTAATCTATTTTGCATGCACTAGTACTCCTCTGTATCAATCAGTACACGACATTTGGAGTGCCTTGCTTCATAGACTCAAAAGATGTGAATAGGGCAAAATTAAAAACGGGTCACATGACCCTTACCGCGCTTATTACGGGGTAGTCTGTCATCCTAAAGGTAGCACTTGATATATTTAACCTGTGTACAAAATTTGGCGACTTACGCTTCAGTCCCTGAGATGATTGCGCGCGTCGAAACTGAACATTGGTCATGTGACCCTGACCACGCCCCTCATCGGTATGGTATTGTCATCGTAACTTCATAAGGTAGGACTCGATATACTTTACCTGTGTGCAAAATTTGAGGACTCTAGCTTCAGCCGTTCCAGACATATTAATGGTGCTCACAAAAATTTAAATAGTTCACGTAACCTGACCACGCCCCTTTCATGGATGTTTGTTATTGGTGGTTCAGCACTTGCTATACAGCCAACCTACCTACCAATTTGAAGTCATCTCCACCCATTAAGAAGATATCAATCAAAAGCGATACAAAATGTCGAAAATGGGGTGGTTTGGGATAGCTGGGGGTCACTATTAAAGGTCACAGGAAATGTAATTTCTCACCGGTTTTGTCCGACTATACGTCGGCGATTGCTCGGGTCGTTCCCTGGATCGCCCGTTAATTTCCTCAACGGAATTCATTCCTCGCTGGGACCGTTCGGGTTGGAAGCCGCGATGAATTGTATATTCTCACCATGGGGCATTCGGCTTTGGTCGCTACTTTATCACCATGGTTGCTTCGATCGTGGTCGCCCCGGCTATCATTGCCGAATAGTATGTTCCCCAAGGTCGAGGGTGCGTGGGCCAGTCGAGCGGCAGAGTCGGGATATGCGCCGAATGGTTTCTCTCTCTCGAGTACTATTCGCTGGCATTCAAATGGGGTTAAGCCCGTCGGTCCTCTCTATGAGCGCTTCGGGGCTTCGGTTGACTCCTAACTATTGGGGACTTCGGTCGATTCTTTCCACAGTCATCTAGACCTAATGGGTACTCAGACGTTCAACCATCGCTTCGGATCCTTAGCGCTTCGGTTGGTGACTTCCTATTAATGTCCTTCGGACGCTTCCGATAGGTCTAAGCTACGTAGGCCCTATATAGCCATTTCGGTCGCTTCGGCTAAACTAAGCATCCTGTTCGGTTGATTCAAGACACATCGTTTGCAACTTACGTACGGGAACCCGCTCTCGTAACGCGAATCGATGTGTCGGGCGAGTTTCCTCAGTCCGAATGCTGAACCGAAGTGCTTCGGTTCCTTTTACACCTCTCGCGGAGCTAGTGTCATATGAAAATTAGGTGGCTCTTTGAGCGAGTCGAATTTTCTATTATCCATTGAGCGTAAGGAGGACCGAAGTGTGGCGGATCTTAAGCCTAATGGATGTCCCTTCGGATGCCTTCGGCGGACTTCCGGTCGCGACACAAATAGCACCATTCGATAGGGAGCAAACGAGTTCCTATTAGCTAAGTGAAATCAATTAAGCCAACCTAATTCGACTATAGGCCTATTGAAGACACCGCTTTCCACTAATAAAACTTAACCGCGCAACAGTTAATCGTACGAATCAACAGCTAAGCTACACGGTGCGCCGACGTTCAGAGAATAAATTCAGCCTTACGTAAAGACAAGAAATTAAGTTAGAGGTTCAGTACTAAGTAGACCAAAGCCCTTGTTGTCGACATCACTCTTCAGCGTTATCCCTGTGCACAAATTAATCAGAAATGGCTGATGAACAGACCAAATCTATGGAAGTCGACCTCAGAAGCAGGGCCACCGTAACTTCCAGCGTCCCAACACCACGCGATTCTCCTGAACCAGACACAGCTCTCAAAGGTTGCACAGCCGAACGATGGGTTTCTGGAGTCTGGCCTACTGAAGCTATCCAATTCGCCCCATCCCCAATGAGAATGCCTCGGCTTTTTCCCCATAGTGGAAATGGAAGCTGAAAGTTAGACCTCTGGGTCGTCAACGATCCCACATTTCGTATCACATTTAAGTAGGTATGATTAACCGGACTTACAAACAGACACAAATGTGTTGCTTGGTGGCTTAGCGGTAAAGCGTTGGACTTGCGATTTACAGGTCGCGGGTTCAATTACCGGCCGGTGGCTTTTACGTAATATAGGTCAACTCAGCCTTGCATCCCTCCGGGGTCGCTAAATCGAGTACCTGCTTCGGCTGGCGGTAAAGGCGGGATTCTCACCTCTGTCGGGTGGCAGGTAACACTGTGTGATCCCATATGGCATGTGAGTTTCCCGTAGCGGTGAAGAGCTAAGTTGATGCTAAACTGCTATACACTGTTTACTTTACTTTACTTTACTTTTACACAACCCGGACAGCCGACAAACACCGCAACAACGCCAACTACAACACAGCTTTCAACAACCACACGAACCCAACCAAACCTCCGGAAATCCGCACTAGATTACTTAGGCAAAAATATACTTTTATGATGCTGAACATTTGAGGATGCCTCGAGTAAAGCTGTGGTCAGTGACTTCATTATGACATACGTATACCGCGTCAAGGATGCCAGCGAGCTACGAGAATGTATCGCCCCACAAGGAACGAACTCAATCAACGACTTCTCGCCATAACAGTCACGCAATGGCGTACACGGTATAAATTCCTAGCAGCTTCATAAATTCAAGACTTGATGCGCAGTACTTGTCTAGCTATCGTTTTGATAAAAAGTCGTATATGAGCTTTCGATTGGTACCAAAATCGGTGACCTTGAATGACCTTGAACTGCGAAATGGCCCTTCTTTTGCATTATTTCACCGAATTTGTGTACGATGTCGTCGTAAAACAATAATTGTTAGGCTTATTTCGGTGTCAAAATTTACTTTTGATAGTTTATGACCATATTAATACAATAATCTGCGCAATTATTCAACAATTATTTAGGCAAAACAAACTCTGATAACTCGGTTTGATGGGCGTAGTTGCATAGATGATTGAGTGCACTGCATAGATTACCATTGACGCTTAGTTATAGTAGAAATTAGTAACTCAGTTTAAAGGTGATATGCAACGATTTTGTTTTACCAAATTAATTAAAAGTAGTTTCTAGCTGCTTTTAATTTACTGAAATATAAACCCGTCTTAGACGGGTTTATATTTCAGTAAATTAAAAGCAGCTAGAAACTACTTCTATGTAACAAATTTTGATAAATTATGCTGTAAAATGATAAAAAGTACAAGTTTATTGTTTTTTATGGTACAGCTGTTATTCTTTGGCTGTTGCCTTCATGTGTGACGCCATACCAGGTTACGCTTGTTTTGTTTGCGATTAGATAAAAAGTTATTTATTTTACCAGTTTATGTTTTGAGAACCCATTTCTACGTCGTTATGCCTATGTGTTGTGCAATTTCTCACTCAACCCTCCAATAGCCTGTTCCTTTGTTTGTTTTTCTGGTATGACGTCATCATTTGCAAAAGTAAACAAATCATCGGGTGCGCACTTTCTGGCGCTTTTTCTAAATTTTCCTAATTTTTTATGTTCCTTAATATTCAAATAGATTTGCTTATATTAAAAACATACTATGGGCAATTTACTTTAACAACCCAAAAATCATTGCGTATCATCTTTAATGGGCGTAAGCTCTGGCCTCTATACATGTACGATGTTGTCGTAAAACGTTCACGTTCGCTATCTCATCTTCTGATGAGCTCTTGTAAGAATAAGGCGACGTACATGGAAATGAGCAATCATACGGGCGTAATCTTATAACCGTTTACTTCAGCTTCTACCCATACAAGCAAATTCTGAATTCGCCACCGAGAATCTCATGGAACACACACGCGGAGGTTTAGTGCATGGTGGTTGGTGCATTCGATCAGAAAGTACTGATAGCAACGCGAATACATGTGCCACTACTTGTCCTATCGGAACAGTTTCCGAGAAATATGGCGCCTGCACATGAACGTATTGCACACCGGGCAAAGATAGCAGATAAAGCCGTCGAACACCGAGCAACGAGCGTTCGATCTATCGACGGCGAGCATGATGTATGTTTCCGTCGACAACACTGCGCATTGGAACCGCACTTTCATTACACTGCAAATTCTCTCATCACCAGTTTTATTACACATTCCTCGTTCGTGGCGCTGCTATGGTTTGGTCTCCAGCCGTTCAGCATCATACCGAGAAGAGAAATAAAATGTAGCAATAAAGCGACAAATGTAATCGTCGAGCGTCGTCCACGAGATCACAGTCAGCCTAGTCAGGCCTATATGCGGAACTGTTTAGTGTCACGTTGCATGGTAACTGTGACAGTACGAGGCATAATTCTAAACTATTACAGTCGTTTGAGCAGTGTTGGCCTATAGTTCGACGGTATCAATCATCAAACATCTACCAACTGGTAGCCCCACCACACTGGTTTTATAATAATAATAATAATATAAATGATAATATAGTATATATATAATAATAAAAAAAATGCGGGATGGCTATGTCCGGTGCGGTTGTTGATATTTTGCTCCGCGTGTTTTTACCGTATTTCTTATGGTTTTATTCGATTATTTCTTTAATATTTGATCCGTATGCGTTGGGAAATATTGTCTGTTCATAATTCGTGCTTTGTTTCTCGCTTCTTGCTGATTTGGTGGTTTATTTGTGTAGCGGTGCTATAGGGTTGCTGGCTATACAGGCGTGCTAGTACACTACAGGTGCGCTGTAGGCGGCTATAGCCTACAGGTGCGCTGGAGGTGCTTGCAGCGGCTATTCCAAACTAATTCAATTCGATGTCACAGCCTCGCTCTTGGCCTCTTTCACAAGAAGCAAATAAGTCAAATGGTGTCTGCAGCGTTTGTAGAGCGACACGCCAGCTGCACCTGAAGGACGGCACGGTGCACAAGCATGGGCCTCGTACTAGACCATGCGCGGGCTCTCATAAACCACCTCTTGGTGTTTCCAACCTTTCTCGAG
>Ga0209363_1000244_pt1 | contig 19173 bp, 13 predicted proteins | sample WorMetexBAHAMAS3_FD_187385 | JGI IMG/M metagenome (GOLD analysis project Ga0209363, IMG submission 187385) | Marine gutless worms symbiont microbial communities from Max Planck institute for Marine Microbiology, Germany - Inanidrilus exumae... | ecosystem: Host-associated > Annelida > Digestive... | reverse complement strand
ATCATATGGCGTTTATAGCAAATTTCATACGCTTTCCAGCAGTGCAAAAATTTAGAAAATCGATTAAGATTTGATAAAGTTAGAGACAGTCTAAAGGTGGGACGTTTTTTGAGACACAGTGTATAGTTACTTTGGCCTACACGAATCAGCCCCCAAACGGCATCTCGATCGGTTCAAAACCGTTTTTGCGTATACCACAGCAAATAATCACCATGCTTTTTAGTGGGGCGGACAACCCAAAAATTGCCCCTTCCCCTTGGGGATCTGGAGCCCATCTAATACATAGTTTTGTGGCCCTCCCGAGTCAGCCCCTCTCCCCCGAACGGTATCTCGATCGGTTCAGCCGTTTTTGCATGGCTCATCCCTGTGACCAACAGACACGCATACGCACACAGTCATAGACTGACCATGCTACTCCGTCTGTAGCAACAGCCCGCATCTTTAGCAATGCATGTGATGCGACCTAGTAATATTAAGCAGCATTAACAACAGCGCGTGCGATAAAGTTCTGATTCTACTGGAGTCGACTTGATGAGATTGTGGTGGTCTGTCGAAGCTTGAGGTAGAAAAAATTAGCCTACACCGGTAGTAGTTGTGTTTGGGGTGAATTATGGAGGAGGAGTTGGTATTGACTGTTTTGGCGTCAATGTAAGGGCGGGCGGACGATGTTCACGAACAGGATAATAGCAAGATTTGGAAAGTGATGAATTTGGTCCGGGAAAGTGCAGTGTTTATCGACAGTACGTGTGCAATATCGCCGTAAAAAGATTCACGTTCGCTATCTCATCTCCTGATGAGCTTCTTGTTGAGATATGCGACAGACAAACAGACAAACAAACAGACACAAAGACACGCTGATCAGCGCACCATTAATAGCGGCAAAGTAACAAATTAAGGAAACAGACTACAGAAACAGTTCAGATATAATTGTAACATTCAAAAATGTCATCGTTTTAAAACATCTTTATTGGCATTTTTGTCAAGATGGTTTCAAAAACGCATCTTGGAGATAGTTTACAAGATACGTGATAAGATACTATCTTGTATTTTGAAGATAGGCCTACTATCTTGAAGACAGTGTCTTGCACTACACTGGAATTACTCACACGATTAATCCGCATGTGGAATGTATCATAGGCCCTATACCTGCCTTTATTTTCCTACCCGCAGATCATCACCGCACTTTGACGAATAGGCCTACACATTTCCCATCCTGCTGAGGCTGAGTTCTACTAAGACGGTACACCACGAACGGCGTCCATCTTAGTATAATCGACGTAGACAAATAAATTTTGATTTTGATCTACGCGCGCAATACCGTTACTATACTTGGTCAAATCTTCACTGTAACGCGGCTGCAACGCGCAGCTCGCCTGAGTAACTATTGCGTCACAAAGTTCAACAAGTGAAACTGACTGAATAATGGCGGGAACATCTCGCACAGCAAATGACGAGGATGGGGCAAAAAACGTAAGGCATCGTTCGTTAGTCGTTACCCACGACGGCATAGCCGTCGGCGTGGGTAGAGCGTTCAGTCGCGTCTGTTTGTCGATCTGTCTGTTTGTCCTCGCTCTAACAGGCAAACGGCTTGAGCTATCAACACCAAACTTGGTACACATGTACTCCAGAGGTCAAAAGGTCAAAGGTCACACGGTACGAAAACCATCACTAGCACAGCGGCTGTCCCGTAACCCTGTGCTGTGCTACCTGCAGCCGTTGCCGGCGTGGGTCTGCATGTCGATACGACTGCCTATGTTTTCTAGTCCAATCTGCGTCGAGGGTAGGTAAGATATAGCGTCACTCGACGTCGGCGACGTTGTTACAGCAATTTGATGTCACTATAACACACTGAATGGACGACCTGGTTAACTGCTGTCACTCCGTGTATCACGGTGTAGGCCTATGTGATTTGTTAACGGTTACGACGCCGACCAGTTGCAACAGCAGTAGCCTATGGCTGTGCCGACGACTGCACGAACTCATCAAGCTACAGTTCGTGTGATCGTACAGCGCAACTGTCGAATAGCACGCAGTCTGCACAAATGCATTCGAGTGCCTTTTGACACATTTTGTTGACTGCAAACACCCAATACACTTTCACTGCAATAAGCTTATTTAACGTGTTCAAAATCACCTTAAAAATTGGGTTATTATTTTGGTTAATTACTTAGATGTAGTTGCAATTATGTAATAACCATAAAGTGTTATCACCTTGTTAAAGCTGGCCATTAAAGTTATATCTCGTTAAGACCGTATTATTGCTGTTAGCACTAACGCATAATTTAGCCCGCGCGGCATGCCCTCTCTGCGGGCTATGTTTTGCTTGCGTTAATTTCTTTATTTTAAATGGTCATCCTAGCAAAGCTATCTCAGGATCCACCAGACAGATTTTTATCAAATTTTCATCGTATGATAGGTATTTGATCGTAGATTACCTATCTGACCGTTTTCTTCCGATCGCTCAAGGGACGTTGCCATGGCAACCAATTTATGGTTAAAATGGGTGAAATCGGCCGACTCTTTTTTATTCGTCACCTTGCTATGCCGCGCGGGCTACACGCTGGTCGCTGGGCTCTGCTACACATTTCTAGTTGTTTTAGTTATTATACTAAAGTTACGGCTTCAGATAAACGCCTACACGTTGATCGTACTTTGCTCATTGCCTAATAATGTGTAGATCAGTCTATATCTGGCACTCGTAATCTAGGACTATGTCGTGTTAAGGAGGTTTCGAACGACTAACTGAATATGCTTAGTCCTAAACGCTAGGTGACTAAAAGTACTGTAATCGTGTCGAGCCAAAGAGTGACTGGCCAAAAGGTTTTACATAGACAAAAATATTTGGCATCTTCGATCTTTCGCCGTTGAAGCGCATTTTTCAAGAGTTTCAACCGCTTAAAACCGCGGACAATTTCAGCGGCGTAGTTAGAACTTGTGACAAAGGCATGCACCAATCCCTCTAAAATTTATCATAGTCTACGCCTACTCATGGTTGTTCACAGTTGAGCGCGTTGGAATGATTATCGCACTCGTCATAAGGCACACAAGTGTCCTCTTTACTCGACTTAAGCTTATAGGGCCTACTTCACACATTGTTGGAACAGTAGGGGGTTCACTTTTTGGCCCACCCTTCATTTCTATCAATTAATATCTGTTAGATGCAGGATGGCTTACGCTAAGTGGCGAAGTTCGGAAGTTATTGTGAATAACAGTTTTTTCGTCCAATCACTTCATAGGTGTGCGCGGTTGTGTCAACTCAGGTGCATAATAAAGCCCCGTCCACACCAGCAACAATGTCGAAGCAACATTGACGAATGCTACAAGTCGAACGATTTTTCGACAATGTCGAATGTTGCTTCGACATTGTTGCCGTTTTTGGAACATTGTTGCCGGTTTCGGCAACAATATGGAACGAAATTTCATCCTTTCGACAAAGTCGAAACAAATTGAACATGTTCAATCAATTTGTTTCGACTTTGTTGCAAGGACGAAATTTTACGGTGAACTCGTTTGACATTGTTGCCGTTTGTGGCAACAAAGTCGAACGTTGCTTGTTGCTGGTGTGGACGGGGCTTAACAGACACGCTTCATACATGAGCAACCCGACGCAGTTATGAATGGCACACATTCATTCGCACTTAAATGAATGACAACGCCTTCGATGCACTAGGCCTACATAACATGTGCAGACTAGCGGACGAGAATGTCGCATCAGGAAATTTAAAAAATCGCAGCTATCTATTATAAATCGGGGAATTTTAATACAGTCACTTCGCCATTCGAGTTTCAAGAATACCGTGTGTACTGCTCTCTTCCTGGATGATTGCTAATCTTTTTACTCTTAACTCCTCTAAGACTGAATTCTTGCTCATGGAACTCAGAAACCAACTTGCCAAAAAACACAACTCTTCACTTGACACCTCCCACTCGGCTCAAAATCTTGGATTCATCTCTAACGAAGACTGTTTAAGATAATCTTTCTTGGGAAGTGGTTGAACGCGGAGAACGTCCATTCCTCTGGCCACTCGCCAGTTTCCCAGACCGCCACACATATTCTGTGAATTCTGTCCAGTACTGTCTCTCCAAATGCTTTGAACAGTTCTCCTGGACCTCATCAGGACCTGTGGCTTCGCGACTTGCTGAAGTTGATGTCTGACGGATGGCACGAGCAACCTCTGAACGAAATGGTGAAGGCTCTTGCTCCCAATATTGGACGAGATACTGAAAACGACGACTGCCTAACATAGCTCAGTGGAGAAGCCAAAGCAGGGCGGAAAATAATGGGAGAAAATAATGTTTAAAAAATGAAAAAATTGCTTATTGCAAAGAACTGTTTCGAATCCTTGAAGACATTACCCAGTGCCGTCGGGACGTTAGCTACCTAAAGTACGACGACTTTTCGCCGATCTGCATTCAGCAACAAACGTCGACGTTAGCACATTCAAACGTTTTCGCGCGTCTTCGCCTAACCGAACGGACCAAAACAAAGCATTCCTGCGCAGCATCTCTGCGTCGCCAGTCTGCAAGTCTCATCCAGGGTGAACACTGCCTGGGGACTGGGACGTTCAACCCTCTACCAACGTGCAGAAACGTGCTAGAAAACCCAAGTCGAAGTAGTCAACTCCACACAATTCATACAACTGACAGTGTGTCTCACGCAGAGTACAGACAGCGACTAGTAGACTATTAGTTGTTTCCTATAAGGCGTCGGTGGACGTCAAGACCACGTCTCGGCCTGATAGCGTCTCGTTCGGTCCATGTCATCCACATATTTCTCAGCCTCATCCTCTGTTTTCTGTCCTTCGCTCATGATAATCGTCTTCAGCGCTGCTCGCACGCTGTCCGGCATGTTCCTCGCGTTTCTACAGCAACGGTCAACAACCAGCAGAATTACAGAGACACGCACAGACAGCGCAACATTCACACACGACAGTGCAGTTATACAGAAATACACAACAACCGTTTTACGCTCACTACACACGTCAACCAGCATCCATGTTAAGATCTCGAGCATTCGTTGGAGCAACGTTTTACTTCTCGCAAGCTCTTGCTGACCGCATCTAGTGCACTCGGATTACCGATAAGACGCCCGAGTTCTCAATCAATCAATCAATCAAAACGATTTTTAAAGTGGCCTAAGTGGCACAGCCACTGCAAGGACCACTGTTTGGGCAAAGTCAGTAAACTACATCAGGACATAATGTAGTTTATATGACGTCGCTGTACTGTCAAATACAACGACTGCTGTGAGATAAGCAGAACATTTCATTTTTAGGGTTCCGTCCAGACCTGCGTTTCCCAGCGCCCCACTTCGCATCACAGACTCCGCTCCATGACGCTATAATTATATGATGATCAAGATGAGCACACGCCTTTGAGTCCTTACGTGTCAAGGGCCGCTAGGAGCCAAAGAGGCCATCGCTAACAGTGATGCTTTTAGTCCGATAGAACTTTGTATACTATTTGCTCGTTAATGCTACTTTGATCACTCACTGAAATCACTTAATCTACGCTAATGTTTCATTCCAACATGACATGCCATTACTTATGGCAGGTTTTTCCACCGCAAATTAATCTTCCATTAACGTTAACGGGAGATCTCCCATTAATTAATGGGAGTTAATCTCTCACTAACGTTAATAGAAGATCAATTAGCGGTGGAAAAACTGGCCCTTACTAAGTAAGTGTATTTATAAATACGCTGCCCGCTGCTAGCGATACGCGTGTACGGTAAAGGTCTGGGGTCCGTCCGTCTTTTTAACCTTAATAGAACGCGCGGCGCATAATCAACGTGAATCACAGGGGTCAGCACGCGATGCGGCGAGCGTATTTCGCTCAGAGTACTGGGAGGACGGACAAAATTGTTTCGATAGCACACAGCAGCACTGTCGGATCCACGGCTACTAAAATTTATGATGATTTTGGAAGTGGCCCCAAAACCACGGCGCCTACGGCTGCTAGAGCATGAGTCTAGTGAACAGACGGCCCGGCCGTCACACACCCAGCGACGTAGAAGCAAGCACGTTGTTGGCTGACGAGGGTCCATAGGAGACGAGACTGCTGCGCCAACACATCCTGTACGTAGACCTTGTGATCCTAGTTCAACAAAACAGAAATGACCACTCCACTCAGTGACACAGCACGAGATGGGATGCGAGTTGAGGGACTAAGGCAGGCAGCCCCATAAATCCACTACTGCAGTGCCAGTTTTCAAAATTCATACAGAAAAAATCTTTAGAGGTACGCCAAGTACACATTTTTCAAGGAGAAGGTTTTGTGTGTTTGGCCAATTTTTCTTTCGTATCGCTTTGGCCTTGGGTGTCCTGGAGGCCGATGTCCACTGAACCAACTGAATGACCAATGGACACTAACACTTCCGTGACAGCACGTGACATTGTTCAAGTAATATGAACTGTGGTAACTCCAGTTTCAAACCATCCAATATTTACAGAAAAAAGGTAAAGTCTTTCCATAGTCGTTACCGAGCATTGGGCTTAGAGCTGAACCCGGTGTACAGGCAGTCAGCCCGCAGGTGACTACAAGTAATCCACCTGGCGGTAGGCTGCCATTACTTTCTGCCAAGCCTGCGGTTACCTTCCCAGCTGCAGAGCATCACCGCCGCTTGACTGGTACCAAGTTATACTGCTTGGTGACAGAGGCACATAGGTGTGAACAACTTGCACAAGGTTGTTACGCAGCTTTTTTCCCGGAGCAGGATTTGAACCCACGATCTGCTAATCGCAAGTCCAACGCTCTACCTGTTGCGCCACCTCGCCACCTACAGCCAACACTTAGATTTTTAAAATTGGAAAGTTTACCAGCTGGTAAAATTCTAAGGGTCAACGAGTGTCGCAGTGCCAAATTGTGCAGCAATCGGTCAACCCACTGCCGACATAGTGATTTAACGTTTTTCAAAATGGCGACCATTCGCCATCTTGGATTATAAATTTATAATTTTAATGGCCGATAGAGTGCAGAGGATCAAGATGAATCATCATGAGAAATACTGTGGCAATCAGTAAAACCATTGAGCAGTTATTGATTCTCCAATATGGCGGACATCCGCCATGCTGGATTTATTACATGTGCGTTCTGACCATCTACAAGGAGTAATTAGTAGCCATGACGTTCAGTGTACAGGAACCTGATCACGAGAGAAAGCAGTGAACAGCTTCAATAATGACTTTGTCTCCAGCAAACGCCATTCATCACTGAAGTAAAAGTCTTTGTCTTTGTTCCGACAGCCAAAAAACAAGTAGTTGCCTGCAACAATAAATCAATCAAAATAAATTTACATGACACTGTAAGTCATCCGTGCATCAATGCGTATATATAAGTTTTTCACTGTTCTTTCCCAGGTTATCTGACATTATTATTATTATTATTATTATTAGGCCCTACTGCATGCATGCAATGTATCAATGCATGACACATGTAGCATGGTCTGCGTGTCTGTCTGTGTATTGGGCACACGGGTGTGCTGTGCAAAAACGGCTGAACCGATCGAGATTGAGATGTCGTTTGGTTGGCTGACTCATGTGGGTCCAAGGAACCATGTACCAGATGGGTCAAAAATCCATTCGCTGCCACAAGGATGACAAGATGGCGATGCTGCCTTTTACCAAATGACTTTTGACAGTTGTTATTATTTAAAACGTCAACAGGGACGGCATAAAAGGAAACGACGATGAAAAGCAGACTATGCATATCAGCATAAGTGAACAAAAATTACATCAGACTGTTAATGCTATAGTTTGTGACCTGTAACCAAGGTCGATGCAAGCAAGTTTAATAAAAAGCCAACCAAGGTCGATGCAAGCAAGTTTAATAAAAAGCCATACACATATACACACATCCAAGCATGCACTGTCAATTTCTTTTTATAGTTGTGGTTAATTAATGATTAATACAAAACACTGTTTAACAACGTTCCTCTCTTGTAAACGTCTGCAATTTAATCAAGGCATGTCCAGAGTTCTGGCATCTAACGCACTGCCAACCAGTACCACCATCACACAGTTGGTTCCACTGTTCCCCCAACTCAAGATCAAGTTCACATATCATTATCTGGAAAAAAAACACACACACGACGAGAAGATCCGACTGACCTGATGTTTCCCGCGACGTTCTGTCGTGTATGAAACTGCGGAACGGAGCACAACCGGTACCAGGTCCGACCATAATCACCGGCACGTCAGCAGACTCTGGTGGAAAGTCAATTGTACCACGCTCAACCCACACCGAGATCTGCGACTCGGCACCTAAATCAAACACATACAATGAAACCGCAATGAATGCAGAGATGTTTGACAAAAATGACAAGTGCGAATGTGCTGGAGGACCTCGCTGCTTTAGGGCAAGGGCACCTGCTACCCCAAATGGCTCATGATAATAATCAAATACGTCATGTAGTGTATTAGTTAGTACAAAAAGATCATAATAAACTGAAAAGATAAAATTTACAGACATTTACGGGAAAGAAAGCTGTCAGTCAGAACACCAAAGAAGGTATCGAAAAAGTCAACATTTTGGACTAATTCCAAACTACGACAGTGACAGCAGGATGTAAAAACAACAACTAAACACAAGACAGAAAATAAAAATTAGTGCACTATGGGAACTGACGATCAACACTCCACAACTGATGTTTGTGCCAACTTCAATGTCACGTGACACAAAAACTAGGCCGAACATCAAAAATCCGGCCGGAACAAATTTGGATATTGTGTCATAGTTTAAGAATCCGTGGTCAGTTGCCAGCTGCCATTGTAAATGGCGGATGAGATAGCTTTTGAAAACAGCAAGATTTCCAATTTTGAAAGGCTCGTGACCTTGACCTTGTATCATACTGCATACCATCGTGCATCACTCGTCAACCTCTACAAACATGCCAAATTTCATTGAAATCGAAGAAACGTGTTGTGGACGGACGTACACACGTATGGACATTTGAGACCGGCATTACTAGGTTGACCCTGTCGAAGAGTCGACCGAACTATGTACAGAACATGGGTAGAGAATAATGCGAGTAATACAGAAGTGGGCTGGCAAAACTGTATCCATCAGAAGTAAAGCCTGGTTTCAACACAATTTTCTGGATGAACCTGTTTTAGATGGCTATCTCATGGATCTTCTTCTTCTACTACTTGTTCTAATAGAAAACATGGTGCAGGGGGGCCAGTATTGTCTTGCTCTCTAGCGTCTGTTGTCTTAGTCTGTAACACTCCACGGCTGGCCTGCAGGCGGCTTCACCCGAGCAGGCCAGGCGATGACGTCATGCCGCCTCCAGTCTAATCATAGCTCCACGGTAACACTGCACGGCGGGCCACTAGTGTTATGTCTCATTAGGGCGACACTTTGTTGTATACTGACCAGCATTAGGCCTCACGTTAGCAAGATATGTGGAACAGACGCCGCGACGTGGTTCAATGAGTAGCTTTGACTTGTACTTGACCACTGCAACTAGCAGCTGAATTTGATCTCTGTTTACCTGCAAGTCATTAGCACACGTTAGCAGTCAGCATAGTGCACGCAATGTAATACTCATTTCACTATGGTGTGCACAAATTGTGTTATTTTATCACATTTCTTAGCACCAGTGCAAATGACTGGATCAAAACGTTCATCTCCAAAATGATTATCACGTTATGAGTGGAATATTAATCACTGCTCACTTTAGTCTAACTCTCTGTAAAGTGCCCATTTTTGCATTGCTGATTTTCCAATTTGCAGCATACACATTTTTGTGATTTTGTGAACAATGCATACAGGCGAGGAAGTATTATCATGTGGTAATGGGTAATGGACAAGTGCACAAAGTTCAGGTCAGCCATGCCAATATGGCAATGTTTTTCAGGAGACACCTTTGATTTGGAATTGAGTGAATGACTGGCGTCTATGATAAATGTGGTACAGGCTCACCAGCTTTGACCATAAATGAGTTTGTTGTCGTTGATTTTCTTACAGATTATTTCACGCCATAATTCTTTATCAAATAAATAATATGTAAAGTTAATAACATACCATTTCCACTTAACCTTCTAGCAGTAGTAGTACTCGTTGTAGTATTGTAGGGTTTAACGTCCCACTCGACACATTATAAGTCATTTCGGAGCTGATTTTACAGGTCAGATAACCCAACCAACAGTGTAATAGCACTGAAGGATGATAGTCTTCAAGGTCAAGGGCAAATCCCATAGGCTGCAGTGCACTACAGTTATTAACTGACTTTGGCACTATATTCTTACTTAATTAATTGCTTACTAAGTGCCCAAATTACAGACATATTGCAGTTATCAATCAGAAATCTGACATCATACAGTTATGCCAATCAAAACTTGTGCAATCTACAAGATCACTACAGGCATGCAGTTTTCACTTTAAACTCTTTTTCAGTTATTTTTCCATTTTGTTTCCATTCAGCAGGCAAAGTTAGCCGGCTGTCAGCTTTGTAGTGTATCTTACACATTCACATTATTATTATTTATTATTATTATTATAAACGTTGATGTTTATCACACACATATCACACTGTATAGTTGCATTTGTTGTGTGTTAACGACAAGACAAGACAAACCTTCTGAGATGATGCAATACTGAAGGCTCGAGGCCGCAGTGGTCCTATCATGTCAAACAAATACTCCGGCACAATGTTACTAGTCGCATGTGGAAAGTCACGCAAAACCTGAAGAAACACAGATAGATGCACTTCTCAGTTAGCAGCAAAGCAACCCCCAATAACACTGTGCTTGTTGTTAATGACAGCAGCAGCAGCAACAGCAACTAGAAGGGCTCAGGCGAGCGCATACCTCCCCCACCGACCTTGACCTTCCAAAATTTAACCACCTTTCCCCTGTAGCCAAGAGTATGACTGACAAAGCTTGGCAACAATTGGACTTGAACTGGTGATAGGAAATTGTTCACAAACATGCCTATATATACCTACCTATATATAACCTACAATATCTACCGACGCTGGCAAAACATAACCTCCCATCATCTTTGGTGGGAAAGAGGACAACAACATCAACATCCCTTATTTTCGGGTTATACTTGTTCTCCAAACAGAGCCGACAGAAACATCCAGAAATTTTTTATTTTTACAAGCTGGATAACCTGCCTGTCATGTAATCTTAACAGTGTCAAACATTGAAGGAAACTCAAAGTATTGACATCAACCACAAAAATCACCCTGAAGAAAACTAAATCAAACACAACAGAAGCAAGCAAGCAAGCAACACAAAAACAAAGTGATATAACCTAACACAAAAAACACAAAACGCTAAACACATGTACAAAGACAAAATCTAAACCTAAAATGACATTGACACGCAAATTTAAGACCTGTTCACATGCGTGTGTGTGTATCACTGTGCACAACTGTCGTACACAACATAGCATAGTACAGTTCTGATTACTTCCCTCCTAACCTCTAGATAATGGCAGCCATGACTATACTGTGACGTATAGTCACCTGCGGGCTGACTAATTGTACACCGGGATCAATTCCGGGCCCAATGCACGGTAACGAGTATGGGAAGCTTTTACCTTTCTGTTGGTAACCTCCAGATAATCATCATCATATGGTAACTTATCTAATAATAATATCACAAACATTTGCACTTGTGGAACACAAATTCAGCAATCATCAGTTGTTAGATGGCAGCACTGCTAGGAGTAGACAGGCCGTGTAGAAAGGTGATTTGTAAGATGGCAGAAGTTACAACTACACAAGAGTTTCAAAACAAAGCCAGACGTTGTCAGAAATCTAACATGAAACACTACTGACTGCAGGCACTTAACCTCGAGCACTGTCCTTCTTGGTCTGTTGCAGTAGCTATACAGTTCCTCCTAAAACACAACATTACATCAATCGACACACTGCAGTGTGGAACTCCACAACAGTGACGATGACATGATGATCACCAGTGTAAGTTTACAGCAGATGAATGCTCACTCACCATCATCAACAACTGCGTAAACATGGCTTAGCTGGAAACCTTCCTCCATTTGTTGTGGAAGACAATCATTGTGGATTGGCAGAAGTTTTCTATTGGCTGCATGTCCTTCCTGTCACCCAATCAGCATCGTCAGTGCACAGAAGGAAACTCAAAGCGCTGACCCTGACCAGTGAAGACCTCATCATACCTTCATCCAATGCTAGACTCGCGAGGAAAGGGGCGTTGTTCCCTTCCAATGCCAATACTCAAACAATATGTGATACCAACCGACCACAAGTGGTCAAAGAATTTTGACGAAAGGCTGCATCGCACATCATGCCACTACTGCGCATTGAATAATCCCTTTTGCTGTGTATACCACAGAAGACTCCCAATGATTTCCAGTGGGCCGGACAACCCACAAAATTGCCCAATCTCGTGGGGATCTCGAACCTCGTGTAATACATGGTTCCTTGGGCCAGCATGAGTCAGCCCCCAAACGGCATCTTGATCGGTTCAGTTGTGTTTTGCACAGTACATCAGTGTAATCAATACACAGACAGACAGACAGACAGACAGACAGACACACACACACACACACGTGCAACATCTGTAGCAATAGGCTGCATCAATGCACTGCATTCATGCAAAGCAGATTAAAAATTAGAGGAGCAATAAACAGTTCATACATAACTCCATGAAATGACAGAAAAATCCACATGTTACAGCAGACATCACTACAATTCTCCCTGTATCTTGAAGACTATGGCTGCTGTAATTGTAAAGAGTACAGTTAGCTAATTAAAGGCCGTTTGTTGTTCATTAGTCTACTGACATCCACATCAAACAGAAATTTGCAACACTGATAACTGTCACTGGTGTCTCCGTATCATAAGACATCACATCACTATGTGAATGTTTATCATTACTGTTATTACTGGCCCGCCTAATGGGTCAGTATTGTTTTGCTTGCTGTCGTCTGTCATCGTCTGCAACGCTGCCGGCGGGCGGGCGGGCCGGCTGCCGGGCGGTGGGCTGGCCGGCAGCCGGGCCGGGCGTGTGGGCAGTCGACGCTGCACGACTGGCCAGTACGGTTACGTCCCATTAGGGTAACGCGTTGTTATTATAGCAACAGTTCAGTAGGGCCGACTTACCTGTCCCTCTGCTGTGCTGAATTCCTGTAGTTTCTCTCGTTCCAACTCATCATCAGTGAACTGTGACATTAACTCCCAGAAATATCTCCGTGGAACAGCATTAATATCCAGATATTTAGTTATCAACTCTCGCACGGTGCATCGGCGCGGCAACATATGACAATATGCATCATCTACAATCGACAGCTTAGCATATTCATTGTCGTCGTTTCAAATATGAAGATCAGTAATAATTATAATTTTAAAAACAGAGCTAGACAGTAAGTTGTCTACTGTCTAGGTAAATAAAAAGACTGTAATTTCTAATGTAGAATTATGTAGAACACCATTCATTCCCTACCAATGATGTGACAACACCAAACATAGACATATATTCAGATACAGCTGAAACTGGTCACAAATGGACAAACTGTCAGGTAATTTAATCATTTCTAGACTTGGTTCAGCAACAGGTCCTACCTGCCATGTTAACAGCACTTAACAGCATGGAATATTATATGATTACAAATATGCAACTCCACCATATGATGGTTTGTTAAATCTGCATGTAAAGTTGGCCTTGTTGTGAAGCAATGCAGCTGTTTTTATATGATCAACAACTGGCATAGGTCTCAGAGCAAATCAAACTCCGCATCACCCAGGCAAAAAGACCACTGCAGCTACTACTGGATGTACTCTGTTAACTCAATTTAAAATCAATACTCTTTGTACAGAATACTTCCAACATTCATAACATGTAAATTCTAAAAATTGATATGTGAATAAGAAAAATCAACAACTCGCCAGGAGATGCTGACTTGAGTGTAACGAGTAAATCTGGACTGAGGTGCAGTAAGCTGACGAATGAAGACACTGTGTCGGACATGTTGTGTGGTTGAACCATTAACACATCACCGGCATTGTAGCTACACAGTCATACCTGCAAACCGTTACGCTTTCACAAATCACCGAATCACTTCATGGTCACTGGAATGTGCAACTAAACAAATTGCCTCACAATGGCACAACGATTTTGAGGAAATTTTCGGAGATGGCAATAGCACATTTACGGGCCGGATGCTCTTCAACATCAATAACAGCGGGCTGAGACATCACAAACACTGAGTACAACCAGCCACAATGTCACGTACGTGATATGGGATCCTGCAATGTCAAACGTCAACAGTCGCACGTCCTGCCAGTGACCAGTTGCCGTTACTCGCTCATTTCCAATCACTGTTGCGAGGAAAGGCTGCCGCTCACTCAGATAAATCATACCCAGCTCACTGTGCTCAGTCATACCCGACTTGCTTGGCTGAGTCACGCCCGACTCACTGTGCACTGTCGGGTCCAACAGGCACTTAGTGTGACCATTCTCTATCACACCAGATACTGTCTCATGTTCTTTGTCAATGACGCTGACTGAGTACTTTGGCGGTAGGCTACAACATGTCACCATAATAGTGAAACTTTACAGCTCTGAACTACTAATTTTGCAAAGTATGTCACAATAATAACCTATGGATCTATTTGCATTAAGTAAGTAGGTGAGTTAATTGGTATATTGGAGCCATGAAGCTAGATTAAAACACGCATTCACAGCAGAGTAAAATGCTAACACACACATATGATTAAAATAGAACTAGTAGATAATACACGATCTATAAATAAATTAACCCAGTACGAGACTGGCGGTCGACTCCTACTACAACTTCAAAGTCACGTGACACAAAAACTAGGACCAAAATCTAAAATCTGGCCCCGATAAGCTTTAGGTAATGTGGCCTAATTTAAGAATCCGTGGTCATTTGCCAGCTCCCATTATAAACGGGGAGGAGATAGCCACTGAAAATGACCGAATTTTCGACTTTCAACGGCTTGTGACCTTGACCTTGGATCGTATCATACTGCATACCGTCATGCATCACTCATTGACCTCTATGTACACACCGAATGTCATTGAATTTGAAGAAACTTTTTGTGGACGTACGGACGTACGTACAGACGGGTGGACGGACGAGCGGACGGACATTGAGACCCACTTTATTAGGTTGACTCGGAGGAGTCAACATAAATATAAGCATAAAATAACCAACACACATATCAAACATCATACTCTGAGGGATACAAATGTGTTCAAACAATTTCTTCTAAAAGTTATTTCTTCACAATTTTGGGGTTCAATCTCACATACTACACAGCCAGTAGTAATGAAAGTCACAGATACAAAGCCAGCATCTGTGTCACGAAATAACAGAAAGGTGCATCGGCAACATCAGAACATTTACCCCACAAAAAGCAGTAATGTGGTGGCATTCAAACTTATTTCCATCATTCAATGTTGAGACAATCACCAAGTCCCACCTCTGGCTATGGGCCTGACAGTCAGCCACAGCTAACACAATCTCAGAAGTTCACATTGACTCCATGCTTGACAGTGAAACACTCAACTACAACTACTAGTGAAGCAGGTAGATAGTGTAGAGCAGATTACTCACAGTGTTGTATGAGGAATAATGCTGAGTGGTGGAGTAAGTGGGTGCAACCGAAGAACTTCCTTCCATAGTGAATCAACCCACCCATCAACTACAGCATTGTAACTGCAACGACAACATCCGTATAGACACACACGTTAAAGAAAGCAATCACCAAAGTCAAACAACATCTCCATTTGAGCATATAATAAATAACAAATTTGACAAACGAATACAAACTTACAACATGCAATATAATTCAACACTCAAAACAGAAGAAAATAAATAACATGACCTTCAAACCATCAAGTTCACTGAAGGTCACTGGTGAAGCATTATATGATAGACTGCAAAGGACTTTCTACTATTCTTCCATTGTAGCTATGGCTCTATCGGCTATCACTTGGAGCTTGCACTATTAGGATCATACATGACCATGAATTACGTTAACAAAAGTACACTGGTTGAAATACAAATAGTGCTCAGTGACTCATGCCCAACTTGCAATCTGTGTATTTAGGTCTGTATGCAAAAACATGCTGTGTTTTAAAACTGGTCCCAGAGGTTTTCAGGAACTGAAATGACGGTTCAATATATCATGTATGACTTCCTGTTAGTGCTCCAAACAGTCGATGCCATGACAAATGTAAGGATGGTCAGACATACAAATGGACAGATGGTATTATAACAGCATAGACTTCACTTGTATACAAATGCTGCACAGTCAAAACCGGCTGATGGTTAAAAATTAATCTCTAAATTAAAATACTAGTTTATAAAACTTTTATTTTAAAGCTTGTGACACTGCAATTATTAGCAGAGTGATTGGCACACCCAAGATCATGCTGGTCATCAGCAAGACCCAATGGCACCAATGCAGTCGCACCAAGGATCAGCAGTCGCCTGTATAACTTCTTCGCGACAAAGTTGAACCTCAGCACAACAACACAACCATCACACGTAATCGCACCAGCAACAAAAAAACCAGACATTTTCTGGTGACACTTCAGAATGCAATGCAACAAATAAAAAGCAACGGTCAATTAGAACACAGTTTCACGGCACTTACTTTTGATACGATGAATCTCCCAAGCCAAGAATTGCAAATCTCATGTCACTTAAAGAATCTGTTGGTAAACTGCGTCGCCAAATAAACCGCCAAAATTTCTGCAACATTACAACATCTTCCAAATCTTACATACTTTGGTAAACTTGTGCATAAACCCCAATTTTGTAATTCACGCTGCTGCATGCAGTAACATGCAAATTAGAGGTACACATAAAATACAAAATTAGGAACTGAAAATTCATCACTACAACTAAACACTGCATAATAATTAAACAAGAATAAAACTTTTAATGTATACATTGTCCCTTTCATCAGCATTAGTCATCGATCATCAAAAATGAGTGATCAAATACCAATATTGTTTTTAGAGTTTTTATACAACGGTGCTGTAGCCTGTACATTGGCCAAGTTTTCAGAGCAGTTAGATGGATCTGAGTTGTGTCACCTCACTTCTACATCATTGTTGTGTCATTAGTAACCTAGTGATGGCACACTACATCACATCGTATAGGATATCGCGATATTGAAGGTGTATCGCATCATATCCATATTGTGACAATTTCCTCTCAAACAAATAGATATTCTGCACTACTCTAATAACGGTCCGTCACAGTGCTGTCAGCATCATCAAAAAAGAGTGACGGGTGGGGAGTAATTAGTGTCACATTACAATTGCAAGCCGATGTATTCCACAGATCATCCGGATGTGTGAAGTGCCAGTAATTGCCCAGTACAGGGGGGTTGATGTTGTTTAAGCATCCTCTTCTGTCCACTTTGAAGGCCGTTGCCGGCTCACTTATGCATTCATTAGGTCTATACTTCTTCATATTACTGCTGCTGAATTACGTTAAACGAAGTCGGTGGTGTGGCTGCTTGGCGCCGGATGGAATACCTGGCACTTGTTGTGGGTACCAAAGTTGTCGTCCAGGAAGCGTGCAGTCACACCCATATACAAGCAGTTGCTGGATGCCATCTGCATATCCATTGTGATAGCGTGTGTGTAAGCCTGATGGAGTAAAGTCTTAAGTGGACTTTTCCCGGACACATCTGAATGTTGTCAACGGCATGCGAACGTGGAGGACAGTCTAAAAAATCTGGAATTGCTAGATTTCAATATAGCATTGTCACTGACGCCTTCAACCTTCATCGACCGTGGTTGATGGTGTCAGCGAGAACGCTCATTCTCACGCGGGTAAAATCAACGTATTGAACATCGGCGTCGACGTTCAAACGCCGTCAACGGTGGTCCACAATGTCAGTGAGAATGATACTCACATCTAGCAATGCTACATTTTTAGGCCGTCCCCCATGTTCGCATCCATGCATACATGGGAGACGAATGACGTTCGAACGTTGTTGAGACGGCGTTTGACCGCCGTCCATTGCGGTCGACCGCAGTTTGAACACTGCTGAAATCTATCAATGCTAAATTTTTGATACAGCTCCGTACCCTGCATTCGAACATCGTCGAAGGTCGTCGACGGTGTTTGAATGCCATGGATGCGTGCAAAGGCGTCAGTGAGAATGCTATGTTAATGTCAGACTGTGTTTACAGTAAAATACGGCAGAGCATTTTTGGACCGTATTGTATTGCATCGCGATATTTTGTGCAATATCACTATCACACTGTATCCATCGTTTTCCCCCACGACCGTATCCTGCCAATCTCTAAATATTTCACAGTTCTTGAAGCAACCTAAACTTTAAAAACAGTGCATGACTGCTGTATCACATCATATAACATCATTAAACAGGGAAGCAACTACCAGCATTGAACTTTACAGTACAACAAGCTACTAACAACTCAACAGATGTCTAAGGCTGCTTCAGTAAACATGAAGCTCACCTAACACAGCCTACATTCAGTCAATAAACCGCATTTCTAACAGTGAGTATCCTCAATACCTTCATGTTGTTTGGCGGATCACCTTGTCCTGTAGTGGCTGTGACAAAAACCACAAGTGGTTCTGACACCAGCTGTACCTACACGCAATCACAAACAAGTCCTGGCTCACAAATTCAGCTACCTACATCAATGTTCAACATTTCCATTAACAATATGCAACTCTGAGACAATACCAAATTAACTTAACGCTAAGTCCGCTGTTATGGTATTGGTATTGTACGGTACCGGTTGCGAGCTGGCATAAAAGAAACTACTTTTTCCGTCAGGTGTCTAAAGATGGACAAAGAAAGGCTAAGGCCAGTGTATCGAGGCCAAGGCTGAGACCTATGCTTATGCCTTAGCCAGTTGTTATGAGACCAAGGCCGCATTTTGTGGCCTTGAGGCCAAGGCCACAAAAAGGACTTAACATCCCAGGTGCTTTGTATTGCCTTCAGCGCTTTGATGCTGGTGGCAGGAAAAATATCCAGTCCATAAAAAGCCCTCATTCCACTAATCCCCAGAGGTTCTATTCTGGAACAGGTGGTAGAGGAGTCCTGGCCGCAGAAAGGAACCAACTGACGCAGATTCACTCGGAAAAACAAAAGTAGCAGTAGTAAGTAAGTAAGTAAGTAATTCAGTCGGTCAGTTGTTATGACAACCAATGCTATGATAG
>Ga0209363_1000243_pt1 | contig 19174 bp, 13 predicted proteins | sample WorMetexBAHAMAS3_FD_187385 | JGI IMG/M metagenome (GOLD analysis project Ga0209363, IMG submission 187385) | Marine gutless worms symbiont microbial communities from Max Planck institute for Marine Microbiology, Germany - Inanidrilus exumae... | ecosystem: Host-associated > Annelida > Digestive... | reverse complement strand
GAAAAGCATCGTCTCCTGTGCGAAGATCATTCAATACTCAATAATAGCATGAAGAAAGCAACTGCAAAGTTCGGTGCTCCCAATTGCTTAGTCATATCAGCCTACATGTTCCCTGTGAAAAATCAATCCCCTGCGATGCGGCCTTTCGTCAAAATCCTTTGACACTTGTTGCGAGTTTTCTTTTAGTTCCTTGCGGTATATTAAGCTAAATACCGTGAGCTTTTGGGTGATATATTGCATCATGCTGCACATCAAATGCTGTTAAATTTGTCCATGATCTAATAACAGCAAAACACCGACCTGGGAGACTGTACCCTGGCAGACCCATACCAGTGCGGAAAACTTTGCGAGGACAACTAGAGTGACCTCCCCTTCACAAGACTAAATACGCCACTAGCTGATGACCGTAACCGACCTTGACCTCTAAATAATGTATGTATCACCGCCAGTGTTTGTTACGAAGACTACTGGGATGGCATTTCTCAAACCATTCAATTGGCAAACGCTGGTACTTTGTGTATATACAACAACCAAGAAAATGAACTACGGTATTTGTTTCTATTATTTAACAGTATAATATGACTGGGGACTTTATCTGTATAGCAGTGTAATCAAGGATATTTTTCACTGTATAATGTCAATATCATTTCGAATGTATAATGATATCATGACATGATAAAAAGGGGGTGCGTGAAGGAAATAGGTTGGGAACCATTACGTTATTAACTTATGTTGTAATTGTTCAATAATAACTAATGAAAACAATTATCAGTATTAATGCTGCTTGGCAGTTAAGACATTTATACACATGCTAAAAGAACCTAAGATTTGTACAGAAAATGATTCTCCTCCAGCCTTACAACAGTAAAACTCAAATATGTTAATGTAACATGATTACAAAGTTAACAAAAGTAAGCATATTGTCGAAATAATTACTTTCAAACAAAAATGATAAAAACTAAACCTTAACAATAAAATAAATAAAACTAGGAGGAAAACAACAGCTGCAAAACGTCACACACAGGCTCACAGTCACAATCTCACACAGCCAATACACACAGTTCACACTTCAGACGCTACAGTTTGTAATTCTATGTACAAGTTAAGTCTGTTGATCATAACAACGTTCACTTCTTTGCTGCTTTCTTCGCCTTCGCCGCCGCCTTAGGCTTCTTAGCAGCAGCCTTGGGCTTCCTTGCTTTTGCTGCTGCTGGTTTCTTTGCAGCTTTGGGTTTCTTCGCCTTGGGTTTCTTTACCTTAGCCTCGCCAGCCTTCTTTGGCTTCTTCACCTTCTTCACACCAGCAGCTTTCGGTTTCTTGGCCTTCGGCTTCTTGGCACGAGCGGCCTTCGGTTTCTTTTCGGTCGTCTCCTTGTCGCCGATGCGGAAGCTGCCAGATGCACCAGTTCCCTTGGACTGTTTGAGTGTGCCGTTCTTGACACCAGCACGCAGAGCCACCTTCACGCGAGAGTTGACCAGCCGCTCATCGTGTCCCACGTTGTAGTGCTTCACAATGTACTTGAGAATGGCCTGTCGTGAAGAACCGCCTCGCTCCTGATACAGACACGCACAGAGCTCTTCAGTGAATTGCCGCTCTCACACAATACCCTAACACCTAAATATGCACAGGAATAATGGATAAAGAAACCAAATGCATTGCCTGCATCCCATCATCATGTCTTGTGGCTTAAGATACAACATGACTACAATACAAACCGTATGCATTGCGTTTCCATTATTAATTTTCGTCCTCCATTTAATGCTAATTATACAACTAGGGCTGCCTCTCGAGTACTATGCAAATAGGTTTTTACGTCTTGAGTTCCATTTTGCTGACATTTTCACTTCTGGTCATCTATCTGTATGCATTTTCTGAAGTGTTAATGGGCGCTTTTAACGTAAACTTAGCCTATACCGCCACTTCGCCATTACCATTGCCACAGCCCAACCACTGATACTAGCTAGGGCGAGCGGGTATTAGCTAAACCTGTATAACTCCTATATTAAAGTAATTTTACGAAACGTTACCTAGCGCGATCAGTACGTCGGTGGGAATAAGCGGTATTTGAGGGATGAATACATCGTTACACGCAGCAACTGGTAATAATGCCTCAGTTATCACTTGGCGTAAGTTTCTTCCGTTTTTCTCCCCTGTCCCTTGCCACCACCTTCGACTATTGCTGGTCTACAGTTCCCGATCTCTTCCTGTCCTGTTTCCTTCACCACTCCAAACGCGGTAACGCCAGCACTGTTGATTCCTTTATTCCACCCTACAGCGCAACCAAGATCGGCTTGCTTTACAGGGGCACGCTGTCCAGGGCCTGGATACACCACGGATGAACACTGAACAGTGACCTGAGATACTTCAGCGGTTGCTGCTGCCAGTGCCGAACGTTGTACGGACCGCCCACAGCGGCATTTGACCGGCCTATACAACTGGCCCGCTCAGCTGCTGCAGGTGCTGTTGCTATAATTGAGACTGTGACTGACGGACACCTAACGGAAATTAGTATTATAAGATTTGATGAAGCACTGCACTGTGAATTTACGCTCAGAAATTAACGCCTCGTGAGTGATGACCGTCATGTTGGACACTAAAGGTGTCCTTATTACTCCCTGACTTAGCCCTTTACTTACTCAAATTTTCACTCAAGTACTCAATACGCAAGTACTCAATACGGCATACTTGTATGACGATAACGGCAGCCATAACTAGAACCTTTGGGAATAAATGGTGCAGGTAAGGTACTTTTTACAGACAGGCCAGCACTTACTTTCCAAACAACAGTGACAAAGCACTGGAGGAGGTAACTCTACAAGCACCTGGTAAAATCCTATTAACATCTTTCTCGATCTACTGCCTGTCATGCTACTCCTTTTACCTTGGCTTTCCACTGGCAGTACACAATGACATCATATGAACAAAACAATCACATTTTCATATAGCTTAAGTAGGCTACTGATTTCTGAGGCTATGAGAACCCAACACACTACACACACCTTTTTTCAATCACTGTCACAACAAGGCAATCGCTGACAGCGAACTTCGCGCCCGGTTTTGCCATCTGGTGAACTCAACCAAACATATGCTAGCATCGTCGTCGATTCTGCTCCATAGGCTCTATTACGTGAAAAACGTGACGTCATCCATAAAATCGAACAGGAGGACCGAGCCACGTCCACAGTTAAACACATACAAAAAAATTCGTAGAGGATGAAGGGAGATGTGGTTTTGAGATGTGCGAGCAGACAGACGACCAGTAATACTAAAGACATCAGGCGACGCGGGCGGGACTCGAGAATGCTTTGTAGGCGGGTGACGCAGTGCGGTCATAGCATAATTTTCAAAGAAATTGGCGCTTTCTCAGATGCCTTTCAGGCCGATGCGTGAACTTTGCCGCAACCTGCATCTACTTTTAGGTTGTTTCTTCAGTCTATCACTGCCAGACACTGAACTGACACCGCCCGCGTAGTGTCATCGCTGCCTACTTCAAACTTAATTACTTTAGCTTAAGGTTCCACAGTCGCATGTTTATAATGAAACAATTTTTGCCAATTTAGAACTCCCTTTGCACGCGCAGCTGTCAAAGCTCCCGCCTCCAAAGCATTCCCCGAGTCTCGCCCGCGTCGCCTGATGTCTTTAGCATGACCCCAGACGACCACACAGACATGATAAAGACAACTTGAGACAAGCTTATCACAATACTTCTCACCCTCACCGGGAACGAAGTAAATAGTCACAGCACGATACCTGCATACCAATCACTCACAACAAACTTAAAGCTCATTAATGCAGATAATTTCTGCGTACCTTGAGTGCCTTCAAGGCATCGTTGATCATCTTCGAGTACTTGGGATGACTTGCTGGCTTCTTCGCCTTCCCTGCCGACTTTCTCTTTGGTGCTTTCGCGGGTGTTGCTGCTGCTGGTGCATCAGACATGATGAAATTATCTTGATCGACTCTCACAAAGAACAAAAAATCTCTCAACTTCTGAAACAAACCACAACGACCACAGACGTTGAATTATTATAATAGCGCATCGGACGACGCGCGGTTATAAAGCAAACGCGCGGACCTTGTTGAGGCGACAGCAGTTGCGCGTTCGATCCCGCCGTTATTTCTGGGCCTGATGACGTTCAGTTGTGTTTGTATGCTATAATTCTCGCTTTAATTCTGTTAGTCGAGATTATCTTTCCAACTTCGTATAATTTTGTCCAGCTACTACGAAGACTTGCCTATCGTTGACGACTATTGTCAAGCTCCTGTCACCTGCTGTCGTTGCTACATAACCGTTCAAAGCGAGTTGGGTTAGTGTGTCGCTGAACGCTCTCGCTCGGTTCAAACTAATTTTCGCTGATTTCTGGAAGAATCGCTACAATCTAACTGTAGTCAAAGATAGAGCGATCTTTCGACTACGTTTAGACATAGATTTGCAAGAAATGTAGCCCTCTATGAAACGACTACGGTTCTCTGAACTGGACTACACAAACACAGAATCGCCATTTTGCTTACAGTCAGGCAGCATCGTCAGTTGTCATATCTCGTACAAATGCAACCGTATTTCACAGGAAATCGATCTGTAGAATTAATCACGTTTGCTGTAAAACATTGTATATTGAACATGCAAGATGGTAACGTTTTTTGAGGTGGTGCATATACCATATGTACGCCAGAAAGGCAGAAAACTAATTCATCTTGTTCGGCATCAACGTTGCCCTTGACTCGCCGAGCGCATCTATTCTCAGACTGTCTATGAAATTTAGGCCAAAAATATGTTATTGTTTCGTTGTTTTATCGAACACCAATAAGTACGATCTACAGTTTTTGTTATATTCTTACCCTAATAATTCAAAATTACTGCAGTGAACAATAAACTGTAGAGTTTGAGGTTTATAGACGCGAGTTTGGCCCTGTGTATGGCCTATCATTTCGGTCATTCAACGTAGTGACTTACGTGCCATGTTCAAGTTGTTCTGCACAATATGCCCTGTATGAAGTATTTGGAATGTAAAAATGTTAGTGTACTTATAGATAGGACATATTATTATTCGGCTAGAATCTAGGGGCTTTAGCGGAATATTGGATTCACTTTACGAGCTACGGCGCGTTTTGGCGGTGTTCACGCGTTCGGCTAGGCACTATATGTAACTCCGCCGAAAGTATTTACAAACCAAGGAGCTTCTCCTTGGTATAAACCTATTTGATATTCACGGTTCACCTGATGAGGCATCTCCACCATAGACGATCTCCACACAGGATCAGCTACCTCCGGAGTTTATTGGACTATAAATGTCCAAACACAAACTCACCCGTGTTCCATGCCTATCTCATCCAAATGCAAATTCATTCTTGTTCCACATCAGTTGTAAATGAGTTTTGAAACTATTGACCGATGATGCACAAACTGCAGAATTTTCCAGACCGTTTCACCAGTTGATTACGGTACTCTTTCAGTCTTTCTGAGAAGAAAATGCAGACGGCCGTTCGTATTATTTCTCTTCTTTTTAAGTCTCCAAATGTGTCCATGTGTTCTGCTGCCATAGGCCTAATCCATCTCGAAAACCCACAACTTCATCGATGACAATTGACAAACCATGGACCATTTTATATACTTCTATTAAGTTGAATTCACACCGAACTCGCCAGCAGTCTCACAGACACGACTGGCGTGAGTAAGCACAGGCTTTCGCCATATAACGCCTACTATAACAATAACAAACTTAACACTTTACGGCTCCCGATTTCAGCTCGGACGAAACATGCATTTTAAACGTGTTAATAGTACTAGAATTGATACAATGACAATGAGTAGAAAGTGAGTTCCAGTTGTCAACAACGCATATTTCCTGCTGTCAAGTCTAAATCGTCTTATTTAGTTACTGTGGAAGGCTTAGAATCTAAGCCTTCCACAGTAACTCCCACTGTCCCTGTCTTACACCGTTTCTGAGTCTCTGAGATACAGAGAGATGTAGATCGAAAACTGCCGATTTTAACCTACCACACCATGTGTTGTCATCCCCATTCGAATTTCACCAAGATCTTTGGTTTCAGATATCTTATAGATCGTGCTATCGTGGGATTTTGATTGATTGATTGATACTGATTGTTCGGGTGATGACTGATATCTTTTTAGTAGTTTTGAATTTTGATAGAACATCGTGACTTGTGACGTCAGACGGACAGACACTGGGCTATATAGCATATACCGCGCGAGCATGGCGTTGCGCGGTAAAAACTGAATTTCATTCTGATCCACGTGGGGGCGATTGACCCCTGTGGATCCCCTACTGCAGGTGGCTGAATGCTACATTGCCTTTCTTGGTTGTGTTTGTTGCATACAGTTGATCATCTTGTGAATTAAGGGTGGTTCAACCGTGACCCATGTGATAATTTTATGTGTTCTGTTTGTCTTTTGGCAAAACAACATAAAGTTAGTTAAACAGATTCAATTTCCGTCTTTCCTGTTTTGCAAGGTAGTGCAGAAACACAAAACATCAAAGATTAATGAAGAACATGTATGTTCTTGGCTGCCATGTATCTGTAAACAGACAAGTGTCTCACTTCTTTCGGATCCATCCAACCAAGACGACTGAAAAGTATATATTTCTTTGATCACTGATGTTTTGCTTTTAATTATTTTTGCATCCATCATCCAGTTCACATACAAATGGTAATAAAATTGTTGACTCTATAGATTGCCCTCCTCTACAACAGGCTATTTTTGCTTATGTATACTCTCACTCTGCGAGGAATTAAAGAATTACGTTTTGAGTAATAATGATACAAGAAACAGCAATATGTTCAAGAGTTACTTTTTAACTACTTTTTGGCTTACTGGAGAGTTTGCAAAATACTGAGAATGGGGCACACTATGCCTTCCATTGGCCGTCCAAGGACAAAAAAGCTCTGTTTCAGAAGGATATGCTCTGACCAAGGCTCTGCCCCTGGACCCGGCTGGGGTTTAACGACGCTTTCAACACAATTTAGATTATATCGCGCCTATATATTATAAATATTAAAATGTAATAAGTATTAATGCTTCGGGCAATAAAAATAACTGAACAGAAAAATTAAAAATTAGCCCCATACGGGACTGACGGTCGACTCCAACTTACTGCCAACTTCAAAGTCAGTGACACAAAAATTAGGACAATCTGGCCCCGATAAGCTATTGGTATTGTGCCCTAATTTAAGAATCCGTGGTCATTTGCCAGCCCCATTATAAATGGGGGAGGAGATGGCCTGTGAAAATGGTCAAATTTCCGACTTTCAAGGGCTCGTGACCTTGACCTTGGTTGGGTCTTCTTACTGCATACCGTAATGCATCAGTCGTCGACCTCTACCTGACCTGTACCTACATACCAAATTTCATTGAAATCGAAACTTTTTGTGGACGGACGGACAGACGGACATTTGAGACCGGCTTTATTAGGTTGACTCGGAGGAGTCGACCTAGTAAATTAGCCCCGTACGGGACTGACGGTCGACTCTTCACAACTGACGTTTCTGCCAAGTTCAGTCACGTGACACCAAACATAGGATATCAAAAATCCGGCCCGATCAAATTTAGATATGGTGCCCTAGTTTAAGAATCCGTGGTCAGTTGCCAGCTCCCATTGTAAATGGCGGAGATAGCTTTTGAAAATGGCCGGATTTCTAACTTTCAAGGGCTCGTGACCTTGACCTTGGATCGGGTCATACTGCATACCATTACGCATTACTCATCAACCTCTACGTACATTCCAAATTTCATTAAAATCAACAAAATTTTGTGACGGACATTTGGGGCCCACTTTATCAGGTCGACTTAACAATAACAGTACAGTTAAGAGTTAGACTGAATGGGTAAACTGTAATTAGGTAAACTATTTCATTGAAAAAAATATAATTTGTGTAAGATTTCTTTTTTAAAAGAAATTATAGCTTGATCATATAAATTGATCATAATAAAATTTAGTATATTTTGACTGGGTGTAGATGTTTTTAATAATCAGTAAAGGAATAGTATTGACGTCGTGTTTGACCATATGAACTGTACATTGTTAGTATGTTTGACACAGAGAAGCTAATTACAGTTTGTACGTTTGGAGGATCTGTGTGCCCAGATTCCAATCATAGGCTCGCGCTCGCACCCTATATTAAAAACTGTCATCCAACCAATAGTTTCAGATCACTGAAGGGAACTCAAAGCGACCAGGGTAATTTACCCGTTAGCTCATCGTTATGCCGGCTCTTCCAGTACTGCAGACGTACAAAAGCATAAACGGACTGTACCAATATTACATCAAGCAGCCACACACACGTACAAACTATTTTATGGCCATTATAGAGGTCAACCTGTTTTTAGCCAGCATCCCCAGTTTTTAATAGTTTTCCCTCACTTTTTTGTTTCTGTGCCGTGCGGTAGACTAAGCTGGCCTTTTCGTGCACGTAAATATATCGTATCGTATCGTATCGTTAAGAACTGAAGATTTTGTTGAAGCAAAGTTTACTGCCCACCATGTCCTTGCTGACGGCAAACTGCATATTCAGGTTACGGAGAACACGTCGGTGTTCTGCTCAGTGACGCTACCTTTATCATCTCCATGCCATTAATCAATTAAATTAAGCAGCCACATAAAAATTAAAAACAAGTTACTCATTAAAATTCTTTTCTTCTCCAACAGTCAAGTCAGCAGCTCCGAACTCAAATAAACACAAATTTGACTTCTTACTTTTGCAAGAGAGCCAATGGAAACTAAAAAAAAATAAATTAAGAGTACTCAGAACTGCATTTTGTCATGATAACAAAATAAACTTTTGATTTCATCAACAACATGATAAATGCTTGTTTGTGGCTACATTTACCACAACCACATCTATGACAAGAGATGAGCAACTTCTGTGAATGACTGACCATCGCACAGCAAAGTGTACAGGGTCCACGTGACAGCGTATCAGAAACACTGAACAGTGCAAAAACACAACACTCACTTCTGGATATGTAACATGGTTATTTGGTTGGTTGGGAGATTAACGTCCCCTTTCAACATAATAGGCTATATCGGGGACAAGGCCATGGGTGGAGATTTAGTTCCGCCAGGTTAAGGATAGCCAAAGATACAGTAACCTCCCGACCTTGTTGCCGTTTTGTTCAGTGACGACCCAAAACGAGAAAGGGTAGGGGAGGCTCATTTAGGTTATTACACTAGCGCCTACAACAGGGTGGAAACTAACAAACCAGCGGTGACAAGACCTATTTATCAGTTCAATGTGACTTGTGTAACTGCTGTCCTTCAGTTCCTAGAACATATCAGTGCCTAACAACCCTTGTTGTATAATATCTTTTCTGTCTTGGACTGGATGTAGAATGCTTCTCTTACGTAAAACCCAAAAGAAGCATCCAGGGGACCTCCCAACCACGGTACCAGACCTGCCCCCTCCATCCAAGGATATGTAACATATGAGCCAAACATTTTTTCAAGTCCAACACCCAACTCTGGACAATGTTCTCCGTTTCCGTGGGTGGATCCGGCCATCTAATACAAAGTACTTGTCCTCCATGCTAACCCCCATGACAGAAAAAAACTCGATCTGTTGAGGCATTTACCCACAGTACACCAATGTCACACACACTCACATGCACACACACACAGGCACAATCCCATAGGATAAGCTGGACCATGATTAACACGGTCGGCTAACAACCTACTCCAACAAAAAACTGTTGACACATAAAACTATTAAAAGCCTTGAACAGAAATGACCCAAATTACATTGCCAACAGTATTAAAAGCATGAACAACAGTCTTAGAATAGTAAATAAACAATGCAAAATTAATTAACAACAGAAAACAACTATAACAAGTATGTCTGTCCTCATAATACTCGGACGGAAATGTGCACTGGCCGCGTTGCGTGCTGCCCCCTGGTCACTTGACTGACTTGAGTTAAGGTTCTACATCCCACCCGACACAAAATTGGTCATTATGGAGATGTTCTTCCCAGGCAATCTCTTGGCTTAGTACTGGAAAACCAAAACAAACACAACAAAAGCAAACATGCGTCCGTAACAAAATATACTACAACATAAACTCGACACAAAAACTAAAGCCAGGTTTGGTTGCCTCCTACGACATCCGGCCTGGAAATGGAACAGGTCTATTCTGGAAGGATTAGATAGATAAGTCAGGAAATAAACCAGTAAGGAAGTAAATAACTAAGAAAGAAAGCATAAGGAAAGAAAAAAGTAAGGAATGAAGAAAGTGAAGAAGGAAGTTAAGCAAACACACAAACAAGCAATTTATATAGCGCCAAAATCAACACATAAATCACAGCTTATTACCGCCCCGGAGCCCATATGGGGCTGCCCCCTGATGAGTGAACGATGAGTATGCACTGCGCACCTTATATTGGTTAGAAAAAAAGGACAGACAGACGAATGGACGGACACCAGACCGTTACATTAATAATACTGCAGGCTATAAAACTGCAGGCAACAGAAAATGAATATTTAAATGGAAAGTATCACAAATCATTCATGCGCAATTAAACATAACTACAGCATTTTTATACGCTAAAAAACAGCAGAACATCGATATCATTGTGACAACATCAGCAAATAGAAAACAAGTTTCTCAAAGCTGCAACACAACGATCTGATGCGGCTTTTGCCTCCTGTGAGACAAGAACAAAGTTGAGGAAGCCATGCGGCAAGTCAGCAATGAACTCAAGATGCACAGGACTGTGAACGTGTCGAAGTCGGCGTGCAAACATGACAGAGTCATCAAGCATCGGGTCAAGATGACAAGCCTGCAACACCAGTTGTATCAACATTATCTGTCACTACTGATAACTGTCTACAATTAGGGTACGGAGACTGTGTCAGCGATGAATACTGTGTAGTTTACCAAGATGGTGTAAGTAAAATTCCTTAGAAGAACTCCAGCATCTTCTGTCTAATCCAAACGCATTACTATAAAACACTATATTTTCACTGCATCTTAATTTCACGAGTTTCTTATGCATAACATTCGCTGCAGTATTTTCCTGGTGTTGACATCTATGAAGATAAAGCTATCGTAAAAGGCAAATTCCAGAAATTTGTGTGTATTTAATTTTGTGACTCTAGTCAAGTCTCAAAAAAAATCGCGAAAATTTGATGCATGCGAAATACAGGTGCTTTAAAGTAGCTGCCATCAGCAACGACGCTCACAGTAAAACTCTGCTCCAACAGTTCTCCTGTTCTTAACTGAAGGTGCCAGCTAACACAAGTTGCAGGCTATCAGTTTTGATAGTTCATGAACAAAAAATGCAACTGTGAAGTATTTGACATGGCTGCTATATGTCTTGCTAAAACAAGCCCCATCTTGACACCATTCAGTCACAGTAAGCCATCAGGCAAGTTCTGGCTTTGCAATCTGTTTACATAACTCACATACTTGCCTTAAATTAACTTATTTAATTAGCAGTGATATAATTGGCACTTAATGAGTCTTTTTAGTCCCTTTTCTCAGTTTTCTGCTATGGTTTCACCCAGTAGACAAAGCCATCATCTTTCTGTATTCTGGCATACCACGGTGCAGCACCCAGGCATACCACCACCCAGTCAGTCTTACTTTCCAGCCTCACAGCATCACCGCCATTTGACCAGTATCACATTATGATGCTTGGTGGCAGAGACTGATGAGTGTGACTGTGAACAATTTGCCAAGGGTCGATATGTGAAAGTGCAAAAGCTGAGAGTCAAACACACAAGTCCACACACACAAGTCACTGTTTCAGTTTCTGTATAACATGCCTTTTTCCAGAGTTACTCCACGTTGGGACAGCTTCACTAAAAGAAAACACCCACACCCACAGACAAGTGAAGAAAGGTTTTAACACACGGTATGCCCTTCCTGTCACCCAATCAATAAATATCAAAGAACCTAAGGATTAATAATATAAGATAAAACATAATGTAAATATGATTAAAACATAATAAGAATAATATATAATACACCGTGTTTCAGAAAAAAAACATCCACTTATATTACTGGCTATAGGTTGAGGAATAGTTGTCTGATTTTAATAATTTTTGACATCAAAATTCCTCACATAATTCGACGTCGCATGACAGCTTAGTTGTCCAGCTCGCCTAACTAATGTGTCTACACTACCTTGTAAATCTTATCGCACGAGTTATGTTGCCGTACATTACATACTTTTCCATACTTTTGCAGGTTGTGGACTTATGGCTTCAAATTTTCACTAACTGTCGAAACAACAGTTTCACCAGTCAATAACTGTTTCCGTCGTGTTTACTGATATACATTATATATTCTTAGCTAATGATGCTTATAACATTTGCCGTGACTGTTTTCAGTGTTCTTTGACTCTTTCAGTCACATGCAGCGTTGCAGCTGCTGTGAAGCGTTATAACGCATTTTGTGTACAACTTACTGCAAACAGTGACACTGAACAAAATAACATCAGCTAATCAACATTTCCTATATGGGTCAGTGAACATTTTCACATTTAATGAATTGTGGAACGGGAACGTAATTTTTTGTCACAGAACAAGGCGTGTTTGTAATGTACGGCGACAAAACTCGTGCAATACGTTTCACAAGGTAGTGTAGACACATTAGTTTAGGTGAGGTGGACAACTAAGCTGTCATGCGATGTCAAATTATGTTAGGAATTTTGGTGTGAAAAATTATTAAAATCAGACAACTATTCCTCAACTTATAGTCAATAGTATGAGTGGATGTTTTTTTCTGAAACACGGTGTATAGTAAAAAGCACGAAACAAAATATGTTATCTTCTGATGAAATGCCCTTTTAACTACAGCAAATGCTGAGCTAAAGGTTTACTATCAATGTATTAAAAGCTGGAGTAGAAATAAAACCAAGCACATTTACCATCAAATGTACTGGACATAACTGCTGCAATATTTCATCAGAAGCCAACAGTGGAGACATATACGGACTTTTGGCAATACGTCCGTTCTTTGAGTTCTCCAATGGACTGCTTTCAAACTGTCGCAACTTGGCATACATAGACAGGTACCGCAGCTCTGCGTCGAGAGATCTGCTGTCTATGTTGGTCACTGCTGGTGAGTGGAAACACATCTGCGGCATTGAGCAGCTTCTAAATATCGACGAACATTTGTGCGTGCTGTGACCAGCAATGCTCGCTGAAGTCGCCGACTTAGTTACATCGGACTCTGTTGCTTCGCCACTCGGACATACCACCGTCACATCACCAGTACTGACTGCTGCTGAATCATTCCGGCTCTGTAGCTTGTCTCTACCAGTATCAGTACTAGCAGAGGGTTGGCCAGACACCAAGGCACACGTGCTGAACTCTGCATCTCCATCTGAATCATGTTCTGTGCCAGCAGCATATGCTACAAAAAGATACCACAATGCAGAACGTGCAAAGTATAGTAAATGCAGGACATTTTCCAGACACTTATCTACAGTGCACTGGGTATGGCACGTGTGGCGTGATGGTACCAAGGTATGACACGTGTGAGGTAATGGTACTCAGGTGTGTAGCCATACAATACACGTGCTGATGGATAACAGGACCACGGTGCAGCACCCAGACATACCACCACCCAGTCAGTCTTATTTTCCAGTCTCACAGCATCACCGCCATTTGATCAGTATCACATTATGATGCTTGGTGGCAGAGACTGATGAGTGTGAACAATTTGCCAAGGGTCGATATGTGAAAGTGTAAAAGCTGAGAGTCAAACACACAAGTCCAATGTCCTAACCACTCCACTACACCATCTCATCACACTCAGTACAGTCTAACAGTGGTACAATTAGAGTACTCTTCAGCAAGATGTGCGAACAGAAATAACACACCAGTCTACATAGTACAACTGCTCAACATCACATATAAAACAGAACTTAATTTGAAGTTTAGAACTGGAAATAACACTGCAACAACAAACAACTCTTACCTCCTAAGCACAACCCAAGCACTCCAATTGGCAGAAGTGGATCCATAAGAGCAAGAATGCGAGATGGCGAAGGAACGTAGTGTATTAAAAGACAGCCATAGATGGACAAGATGCCATCAGGTTTACGGATGCCCTGTGTTGCCAGTTTCATGGCCACGGCTACGGCCAGATTGGCGCCGGCACTGTCTCCAACCATCAGCACACGCTCTCCTGTCCAGCCTGATTGCAACAGCATCCAACACTCATTGCTCAACAAATAATTTCACTCTAGCTACCACATAACAACCAAGCAAGCAGCAAACAAAACAGTGCTACACTAGACTGCACTGCAATGTAACAACACACTATGTATCAGATAACCTCACCATTTTTAATTATATGACATCATTTGACTGCTGTGGCTGAGCTTCAACACATTCTATTTTTTGTTGTTACAACCGAAATCTAAGCAACGATTAATAGCTACAATTTCCACTTCTGTTTAAGTCTGCAGCTGCACTACTTTACTGCCAATATATATTCAACTTTATTCACCATTTCTCGTAGAGAAAGAAAACAACAGGAAAATCCACATGCACACACACATACATACACACACACACTCACACCATGTGTGTGAAATAATGAACAGCTGTTTCACTGCAGTGACTTAATTCTATTCTACAAATCATGTTCCAAATGGACACAACTCTGATGAATCCCAATCTACATTACAAAGGCAACATACACTTCATATTGAATAATAACAAATAATGATAAACAGCTAATTGGCCGTCGGTTAAAGTACAAAAATACTTAATGCTGTACGAAGCTTATCCATGAAGTAATTGTCAACTGTCATGTTTTGTTTTGAATAAAGTGTTTTATGGCAAAAATTACAATGATAACACTGCATTTCTGGTGCTGATTCCAAGAGGTAGTGCAGTAACATAATTACAGACAGACAACAAATAGTTTCCATAACAAATTCTTGGTTGTAACGTGTAACAGTAATGAAGAATTTTATATTTAAGTAAGTCTACAAAAGCCAAAGTAACATACAATAACCTATGTGTGGTCTTACCAAGAAGATGGTGATTCTTGAGTGCCCAGCAGTAGGCATAGTACGTCTCTTCAAGCTGGCGAGGAAACCGGTTTTCAGGAGCCAGGGAATAGTCGACACAAAATATAGGTACATCCAAATCATTTGCCCAATGGCGAAGGTAAACCTACAGTTACAGTGCACAGAAATTTGATACTTGAAACTATTGACAGTCGGTCACACACAAACAGCTAATGAATTATCGTAATAAATCTCCCTCAGTAGCAGGTGATTGCTGGTTATGTGTTATTACTCTTTGTGTGTGTGCATGTTAATAGATACTTTATACAGCAGTACTCTAATATGGAATGGAGTGCAATAATGCATTCAAATGAGATTATTACTTTCTCTGTTGGCCCAGTGTTGGGGTATAAAGTATTGTTGTTTTGTTTGCTGGTCTGTCTACTCGCATATGGTTATGACATTGTTTGGTCAAGTTTGCCAGATGGCAACACCAAGGGAGAAGTCTGCCATCTCGGACAGCATCTTGTCTGTATGTTATCTGCATCCGTGGCTCAGTCCTTCTTTGATGACAGTGCAACACATTATGTACTTACTTCTGTGGAGGACTCAATGTTTTCACATCGTCTAGTTCGCCATACGGCAGCATCAATTGGACGTCAGACAATGCTGCAAAGTCTGTTGTTTGTCTTTGACTTCATCTTGTTACAAGCAGTGCACTTCAGCTCACGGGAATGCACCAGCATAAATTGGTCGCACATCATAAAGAGCAGGGAAACCATATTTTAAACATATGCTAATGATCAACAATCACAGACCTGATGTGAAGCAGACGACTGAGCTACAAATCCACCACCATGCAAATGAATGACTAGACAACGACTCATTTCAGACACTGACAAACGGTGTCGCTGCAGCAACCAGGCCTCCTTCAATGCACAAGTACACTCAACACATTAGACACAGCAACTGCAGCCAAACAGTAAAATACTAAACATTAATGCGTATATAGAATTTGCTGAGATTTTTTATCAATACTAGGACTTGTACATTTCTCTGTGTTTTGAAGACAATCAGACTGTGAATGGCATTAATGGAGTATACAGTGAAGCACAGTACAGTATTGGTTTCCTCTTCTTGTCCATGTACCTTCTCTGAATACTCATGACTGCATGGACTCTTCAGACTGTTGGACATGCGTGTTAACCACACCCAACTCAGGGTGCAGCAAGCCTAGTTCACCTAAATAAGTAGCCACTATCAAGGGCACCAGGTTGGCTCCAAAATCATCCTTGCCTGCCTGCTCAAATCATAATATGGTCTCAATGTCATCGTCTGCTTTAACAGAGGCCCACAGTCAATGACATTTTAGTGCCACTACTTTAAAATGCCACCAACAATCATTACGCATTGTAGAAGACACCATCATCAAACTCTCATGCTTGCCTGAGAAATTAATTTCCAAGGATGCAATGCACGCTAATTACCCCGACAAATTATTGAATCAGACTGGCAAATGAAATCTGGCCTACATCATTTGAAGCATAGTAAGCAATGTGGGCGTTTCATCATTAAACTACCATGAAAGGCTGGGTATCAAACATTAACATAGTGATAAATTGATCTTTCAATCATGCTTTGAATTCATTCAACGGACGTTTCCGTGCACCTTAATGAAGTACGTGTTTGACCATGCCACAGTTAAGTCAGACAAGTCCATGTTTTCCATATTTTTTGGATTTGGACTCGGATTGCGTGGACTTGACTATATCATTGGATTGTTTACATCTACACACAAAATAGCTGGTGTGGTGGTGCAATGGGTAGAGCGCTGGACTTGCAATCAACAGGTCGTGGGTTCAAATCCTACTCGGGGGCAAAAGCTGCATAACAACCTTGGCAAAGTTGTTCACACCTAGGTGCCTCTGTCACCAAGCAGTATAACCTGGTACTTGCCAAGGGTCGGTGATGCTGTGCGGCTGGGAAGGTAACTGCAGGCCTGGTCGAAAGTAATGGCAACTTACCGCCGGGTGGATGACTTATAGTCACCTGCAGGCTGACTGCCTGTACACCGGGGTCAGCTCCGGGACCCAATGCTCAGTAACAAGTATGGGCAGCCTTTACCTTTTCCTTTTCTTTTACACACAAAATGCAGCTATGCACAATAACAACTAAGTGTACCTGTCCCGAGCGACACTGTGCACTGATGAGTCTTGTGTTCACAGGACCAATGCCAGTGTGTGCCAATGGCGGCATAATCTGCACCTCACCAGTACCAGCAGCCAGTGGAAGACTGAATGATTCTGGGCCAATTACAATCACCTTGTCAACAGCTACCGCTGGACATATGTACAGTGGCATTCTCTACAACAGCCAACAGATATCAACACATTCACTTCACGTTCTCAACCAATATAATAATTCAATGTAAACCATCTACTGTTCATGTAAACCAATACAGTACATAAGTATTAGTATATATACTAATCAAATTTCTTCCAAGCAATAACATGAAATCATCAAATATGACAAGAACTGGGCTTTCACAAACATGTAACAACAACAAGTTTTCTTTGGTCTACGTCTAGTTCTTACACCTTCCACTTCATAATCCCTGCATTTTTATCACAAAGTCATTCTCATCCTTTTTCCATCCATTTGCGAAGACTTCTCAGTCATTTGCAGCTAAAGTTGTATGCGATACTCTTGCCCACTCGACCCGATTTTTCATCATCCGTTGAAGTTCGTCAACCGCCTTACAACACAAATCGCGCAGCAGCTGCTTGACGTACGTCATGCGGTTGGTTTATCCTCTGAGCATCCTTCCAGCTCTACCCTCCCACAAGACTAGATGTTTTACCGACTGATCCTCACACCGGTAGCGCAAAAGTAAGGCACCGTTCTCGTAACTGATGTATTGCAGATGGTATCTTGCCGTAAAGTTTTTCATTTGTCATATGCTGTTTCCATGAAACGTCTAGAGCCTTGCACAAAAGCTGTGTATATATGCCAGGGCACGTGTGGTCGACCACGTTTCGGCATTGTAAAGCAAGACGGTCCCAACAGTAGCTTGGAATAGCATTCGTTTGCAGTCCCGACTCAGAGTAGGACACTTCCATATCCGCCACATCGAGTTGCATGCCTGCCAAGCCTGAAGGACTTTGTGCCGGAAATCATCATTGAATGATTTTAGCCAACCACCAAGGTATCTGAAGTCATCAACCTTTACGATCGGGCCCGCATCAACGCTCAGTGTCACCAGTTCCTGCACTCCAACATCAGCAGTAACCTCACCGCACACCATGTATTCAGCCTTTGACTTGTTTATGGTTAACCCAACAAGGATGGCCGACTTCTTAACAGTAGTGAGTATCTTCTGTGCTGTACTCATGTCATGAGACAACAACGCTATGTCATCGGCGAAATCCAAGTCCGACAGGTAATACGCTGGGTTGCGAGAACTGCGGCACGGAGTCACACAGACTCCACGTCCTGCCATTAGCTCCTGTGTCAACGCACGACGCATCATCCAATCCACAGCCAACACAAACAGGAAAGGTGCCAAGGTGTCGCCTTGTAGAATGCCCTTGCTCGCATGGAATGGATCAGTGTATCCATCTGACGTCAGGACTATAGCAGTTGTATCAGTGTACAACGCCATGATGCCACATATCATAGCCAGTGGTACACAGCAAGCAGTTAGCAAGGGTGGGATACACTCCCTACGCAGGCTGTCAAACGCCTTACGGAAATCGATGATGACACCACCTCCTCCTTTGACCTTGAAACCTTCAATGAGATGCCTAAGGCAAAGAATGTGCTCCGGACAGCCACGACCAGGTCGAAACCGGTTCTGATTCTTGCAAAGCAATGGGTCTAACACGGGTCACAGCCGATTTAACAGCACATGACTGTATAATTTTGCAAGTAGGCTCACTAGGCTAATGCCTCTCTAATTTCCGAGTTGTGACAAATCACCTTTCTTTGAAATTGGGACAATTGCTGCTCGACAGAACGCCTCTGGTGCACTGCCGCTGACACAGATAGCACTGAGCATGGGCGTGAGCTCTTCAGCAATGCCAGGCAGCTTTATCAATTCCGCCTGTATCCCATCAAGACCTGCAGCTTTGCCGTTCTTGAACGGTACACTGGCAGCGGCGACTTCTGCAATGGTAAACTCGCCGTCTGCAAT
>Ga0209363_1000242_pt1 | contig 19196 bp, 5 predicted proteins | sample WorMetexBAHAMAS3_FD_187385 | JGI IMG/M metagenome (GOLD analysis project Ga0209363, IMG submission 187385) | Marine gutless worms symbiont microbial communities from Max Planck institute for Marine Microbiology, Germany - Inanidrilus exumae... | ecosystem: Host-associated > Annelida > Digestive... | reverse complement strand
GGCATTTATAAACGTCTGATGAAAACGTGTCATCTGAATGTAGCTGGCTCGATTGCTCTGAGCAACTTCATTAATGCAGCATATGTGTTCCTTTATTCTGTGGTCTCTTTACAAATAGAAATCAATTTTAATGTAGGTCCTACTTTCTGTGATTAACTGTTACTGTTTGAGAGTTTGTTTATATACAATTAAGTTAAGTTAGTTGACCTAACCAGAATCGGCACAAGGTCTGTGCACGAAATGAGTGGATTGTAGTTTTATACATTTGTGTTAAGTAGATGCGGATACCGAGGCATGCCCATAGTTAATCATTGAGTTGACCTGAAACAATTAAATAGAATTGTCTAATAAAGCCACATGTAACGGACGTGTGAAAGCTGCAGGATACCACAGACCACCACAGGACTGTGCAGAACAAGAGCAGACAGCTTTAGTGATGCATTAGGAAACTCAACATGGCAAAGAATTGGTGAAAGATGCTGCAAAACGTCCACTGGACTCATCAGATGTACATTGAAATGCAGTGCCCTGAGCACCATTAATGGGAAATCACTCAGTTACAAAACGTTTTGCTCATTAGTTGCAAACAGTGTTTAAATTTGTCTAGTCTATATTTATAATTTTATATAATTGCCAGCACCATGGCTGCTTGTTGACGTTACAGCTCCTTCGTTCTGTGTATTAAGCTACTAAGCAGTTACTCGTAGCAAGTGCCAACAGCAGTTAAGATGGAGTCATACAATCAGGTACTGGAAACAACAAAAACGAATGGCAGCACACAAAGCATGTGAACAATCTGATTGCTGGTGTTCACACTCGTCGACCTTCAGACACCTCAATATCTGCATCTACTTCACACAAATATATAAAAACTTTAATCCACTTACTACTGAACATGTCTGTTGGCTGACATTCAAGAATGTCAGCCAACAGACATGTTCAGTAGTCTGTTGTCTGCTGGCTGACAATCTTGAATGCTTAAAACTGTTATTAAAAAGAACTTAAACTTAGTGTGGACTCCATTATTGTGTGATAATAATGACAATAAGTAAACTTGAACGAATATATAGTTCACATCACATCATAGCAATTATTCGTATTTTGTTCATATTAGGCCAAATAATAGCTCCAATTATTTTTATTTGGCCGAATAATAATTTTTTTCTATATTTGGTAGTTTGGTGCAGTCCTAATTAAAACCATGTTAATGACGTTATTCAACTACGATGTAAACATTGCTACTTTTGTTTACAGTTCCACTGGTTGTCCTGTTGTTAATTTTCTTGTAATTGTGAAATGCTGCATTAAAGATGAGATTGGCTGTGCTGTTTTCATGCTTGTTTGTAGATTAACATGTATTGAACTAAATTGTGATTGTATGTTGCATACTTACTAATAGTTCTCTGTGTATTGCAGAAACATTTGGGCAGAATTATCCAGAGGTGAGTCCTAATAATAATAACAAGAACAACAACAACACCAAGCCGGCAATCATAGACAGCAGCTTTGCCCCTGTTGGCGGTACTTGGCAAACTCGACCAAGCCGTATTGTCTGATGTCCAATTGGTGCTGCCACTTGGCAAACTTGACATGAAAACATGACGTCATCCACAAAATTGGAATTACATTACATGTTGCATTTCCATGAGAGGAGGACCGATCCACAGCCACAGCTAACGTTTACAGTAAATTTGGTGAAATTTGGACATGCGGTTTTTGAGATGTACAAGCAGACAGGCAGACAGACAGACTACAGCTAATCACAATACTTGCCCACTTACCGGCAGCAAGGTAACAATGACAACATCCTACTACGATGTTTTATCTTCAGTGACAGTCCATTCCACACTGCCTGATGCCATGAGGAGATAAGATAATGCGAAATGGATGCCAGTGCCGGGAAATCACATCTTATCGTGTCTAGCAGTGTAGAATGGCCTTAAGTTTATCAGCTGCATTTATATAGTGAGTTCAGTTATAGACCATAATTGTGGATTCATATAAAAGTTTGGCATGCAAAGGACTTTTATCCGATTGTATGTCTCCACTCTACAGTTTCTGTATGGCACTCTTGTGACAATATGCTGGGAGAACTGATTTAAGGTTAACATGATGTCCCATCAATGTTCTCTTTCGGAAGAGGTGGAGGAAGAGAATGAAGGGGCACCTGAATAACCCAGGTTAACGGGGAGAATGCCATTAAAACTCTGTGTGCGTGTCATTTTGTTTTTGATAGATAGTATTTTGCATGTAGGACTCGGACGGTACATTGGATTGTGTGAGTACTGCCCTGACGTGTGCCTTCAACAAGCATGGTACCCTGCTTGCTGTCGGCTGTAATGATGGCCGCATTGTTATATGGGACTTCTTAACACGTGGTATCGCCAAAGTCATCAGTGCTCATGTGCACCCCGTCTGCTCCATTAGGTAGTACAGATCATTTCTTCAGAATAATTCTCCTGTGTTTCTTAGAATACAACTCTTTGTATTTGATAGTTACTCAACGTTCGCTTGTTAGGTCGACTCTTCGACAGAGTCGACCTAATAAAGCCAGTCTCAAATGTATGTCTGTCTGTACATACATGATATGTATGTTCGTCCGTCCGCCCTTCAAAGTTGGAAATCCTGCTGTTTTCAAAAGCTATCTTGTCCGCCATATACAATGGGAGCTGGCAACTGACCACTAATTGTTAAATTATGGCACAATGTCTAAATTTGGTTGGGCAGGATTTCTGATATTTGTCCTAGTTTTTATGTACGTGACTTTGGACTTGGCAGAAATATCAGTTCCAAAGAGTCAACCATCATTCCTGTACAGGGCTAATTTTTATTTTGACTTTGAGATAACTGAATATCCGTCTTAGTTTATGATTTCATTGCTTTATTCAAGCCAGCTGCTCAGTTTTAAACGTTATAATATAATGATATAGTCTAGGTTAATTCTTAAGGCTTGAGTGTGCTGCAGATCATATCATATATGCTTAACAATCAACTAGCGTTGAATTGTTGTTGTTGACAGTGTGTTGGAAATGATTTGTTCGCAAAATTCATTGTACTAAAAACGATTTAAATGTGTGTAAGACTATTTTTTATAAATATTGAAGTCAGCTGCAACAGTCTCCAAAGTTTTTCCAGCAAAATCTAGGAGATTACCTTAAACAGCCAAATTAAACAGAAGCTAAGAGTGCCTGTGTTGTTATGTCGTTAATGTATCAATTGACGAGCAGTGCATATCATCCCATATGATTGCAGCTGGAATCGTAGTGGACACAAGCTTCTGACTGCTTCTACTGATTTTGTGGTTTCCGTCTGGGACGTCCTAACTGGAGAATGTGACCGCACCTTCCGGTTTCCATCGCCAGTACTAAAAGTTCAGTTTCATCCACGTGACAGGTTGGTTCATATTTTTTTGAAAAAAAAACAGATATCACTCCTGTCAAACAAAGCTTTGTTTTTGAAGTGCATGCAGTGTTTTGAGTCAGATAAAAAGTAGCAGTTTTATTGTATTGACAACATCATATCAGCACAACTTGTTCATTCGAAGGTATTTATTAGCACAGCACATTCGTAGCTTCCTGTGTAGACTTCATGCACATTATAAATTCTAGCATATATTATTATTTTTAATTATATGCCACTTGTGTCTAATAATAAGTTGTATGTCAAGTATGAGTATTTATACCTTAGCCACCCAACTGTGTCGGCAAAAGCATTGTGTTTTCAGGCTGTCCATCCACCGCGTTTGTTGGTCCGGACATACTGTTACCATGATATCTCATGAACGGCTTGTGCAATCTTGATGAAACTTACAGGGAATATTCATTAGCCCCTACTGATGACCTGGTTAGATTCTAGAGGTCAAAGGTCAAGGTCACAGCAGGCTATCAACGTGGCGAAGGCTTCCATGTCGATGCTGGGGCATTGAAATCTATCTTCTAGTTTTAGTACTGCATCCTTTGCTGTTTGCATTGTCTGTACAGGTTATTTATTTTTACAAAATGCCTGTTTTCTGTTTATGCCATAATTTGTTAATTGCAGTAACCAGTTTCTAGTATGTCCAATGAAGCATGCAGCAGTCCTTATGACATTGGAAGGAACACACAAAATCGTCCCACTTGAAGATGAAGTAAATATAAACTTTTTTTGTTAGTTTTTCTGATGGTTGCAGATGCACATAGTTTGCACAGTTTATTTTGCTGTCGAGTAACACTGGACTGGTAGTGTCATTGTACAACTGAGATGTGGTAGGCTTTTGTCCTTGTGTATGCCATGTTTTTCTGTGTAGATCGTTGCACTGCTTCAAATAAATAAATTTCTTGTATACTTGAAACAAAAAGTTGTATGGATAATGTTGTCAGTTATACAAATTGACATTTTGGCAGTTATTTTTTAAATACAATGATAATAACAATGGCAGCATTTAGTTAATTGTTATGTTTTAGTGGTCATTTGTTGTCAGAAAGATGATGGCAGTTGTGTATGTGCTGTACAGACAGACTTAAATATAGCTGCATCTTTTGACAGACGAGGTCGTTACATTTACACTGGCAATGCTAGGGGCAAGGTTTGCTAATCTCGTATTGCTAATTGTAAATTATTGTTAAGTCTGTTGTTATTAATTATGATGGATTCTTTAATACTTTTTGACTTTAAAAGGGGGTTTAAGAGCTACAGACATGACACCAGGATTCACATTGTATCTGTCTTTTGAAGTTTGGGTGCATTCAGCATCTGTATAGAAGAAGTTTTAATTAACTAGGCTGAGATTGTTTTGTGACAGAATGATGCAGCATAATGCCATAAATAAGAACGGATGATACACAGTTGAATTTGTGTTAGTCTGTGGATGTGCTGCTGGAACGTTTCTGTAGGTTGTTTTTACCCATATGATATGACACAATGTTACCATGGTATATGCTATGGTCCCGTTCTGTGTCCATACGTCTGTCTATCCTGTCTGTCACATGCCAGTATTGTATTGAAATGGCTGAACAGATCAGCTGGTTTTGGCATAGATTCTACCCTCAGCTTATCTGACATTGTGTTGGAAGGGAATGCCAGTATCTCAAAAATAAAGGTACGTCCTCTAGAACTTTGTTCCAAACTCTGATGAACTTAGCCGATTTTTCCACAGTACATGGAGTGTAAGTGTTGTCAACTTAGTTCAACCAGTGACCATCGCCACTTTATCATACTGAGTGTCACCCTTTGCGTATGACACTATGGTCATGACGTAGGATCATCTGTGACAGCTGAGACTTGTATTTCGCATTGACTTAGGGTTATGCCAGATCTCCAGAGAGTAAACCTTTAGTATATTGGAGTGTGCTCTCTCCAGGCTAGGTACCCTTCCTGTCACCGAACCAACAGGGTCAAAGCACCGACAGACATGCATACATACAAGTCTTATGTTTTGTGCTGTGCACATACAGATTTTAGTGTTCAGTTCCAGCACTTTAGAGCTGAAAGCATCTTTCCGTGTGACAACTACAACTTCCAGCACGACAGCTCTCAAGTCCATCGAGTTTGCACGGAGAGGAAAGTAAGATTTCTCTAGCTGTTTGCATTAGTTGTTATTTAAACTGATTTTATGGTTCATTGGCACAGAATTGTAGTCATTATCTTTGCGTGGCAATCTACATTAAGGCAAGATGTTAGTTCCACAAAGGACAGGTTGACTGGCTGTGTTCTGACAGGGCTGTGTTTTGATGTTCCTGCTAGGGCTTACTGAGTGGGGGAAGGGGCATTATTAGTCAATCAAATAAGAATAATTGGAGTTTGTATTTGAGCAAATATGAACAGAATGTGTGTACTTGTCATGCCGTCTTGTCATATGTATGTTGATTCCAATTTATTGTCAAGTGGGGTTTTACAAACAGCTGTATCTCTCCCCCCATGTTGATGGAAGTAGGAACCCTGACTTGTGACAGACACAGACAGACAGGAAGACGTAGAGCCATAGCATAACCACACTAGCGTAGGGTTATGTGACTAAAACTTATACATTTTGATGTGCAACAGTGAAAGTAGATGTAGAATGCTAATGAGCAGTAGCAAATTTGTTACTGTTTCTACTATTGTGTATAATTTAATACAGAATTGCTTTTTTGTAGTTTTAAGCACTTAATGAGGACTCCGTTTACAGCTATGGAGAATGTTACTTATCAGCTCTAGTAGTAGTTTCATTGTGCCAGTAATGTTATGTTATTGACAGCTGTTTCCTGGTCAATTCGGCTGACCGTACTATTCGTGTGTATGAGAGTGAAGAGGTGTTGGCGTGTGGCAAAGATGGTGAGCCTGAACCCATACAGAAGCTGCAGGATCTTGTTAACAGGTTAAGTATTGAATGTTGCATGCTTCTACCAGTATTTAACTAGTCACATCACGTTGTACAAAATTGCCTGTGTCACATGTGCATAAAAATAGTTTCTTGAATTAAGCAGTAAAACATTCCTTGCTTTTCGTTGCCTGCATTAACGGAACTTAATTTGAGAACTGCCAGCATCGATAACAGTTGTCTGCTCTGTAACACAAGTAGCTTTTATTGGATATTTTTGTCAAATGTGATCGTAATGTATATGAGCATAGTATCTCTGTGAAAGACAATTAATGAGGCAGATGCTAATTGTAATCACCCTCAGAATCATAATAGTGTTTTGCAAGGGCTGTCAGTATCTCTGGTTCACAGACACAACCTTGTAGGTGCGATACGACCTAAATTGTGTGTAATTGCCGCTGAACTCTAATCAACCAACCAACACAGACACAATGTTATGTTCTGTGTGGCTGTCAGATGATGAGTTGTCGTGGAACGTGTGCTGTTAGGTCGCTGTGGAAGAAGTGCTGTTTTTCGGGAGATGGTGAGTACATTGCAGCAGGCTCGGCACGGCAGCATTCACTGTACATCTGGGAGAAGAGCAGCGGAAATCTGGTTAAGTTCTTGTTGGGCACTAAAGGAGAAACTCTGCTTGATGTTGTGGTAAGCACTGACGTTATTGTGTCTTTTTGGATAATTTTCATAGCAGAACGGTATGGAGATGGCACGGGTAACACTGTCGAGAACTTTAGCGTCTTCTGCTTAATCTGAATGTAACATTTGCATCAGCAAGGTTATGTTGGCTTTGCTCCAACCTACTTCTTAACTAAGGCTGACACAGATTGGCCTGTACAAGGGCTATGAAATTTTTGAATTATTGGTTTATAGTTGAGCGATTAATTTTTTAATCGCATGATTAATTATTTTAATCGCGCATTAATCGCCATTTTAACGCACATTTTGTGTTGCGATACAGGTGTAGGGGGTAATGAATGATGAGATGTGCTGACGCAGACGCAAGCTTTTCGCACGTCTGCGGAAGTAACGTTACATGTAGCTGATGACGCGGACGGCCAGACATGGACGCGTCCTTCTGAGATCGTCAAGTGCACGTAGTGCGCGTGCTCAGTCAACGTTGATTTTAGTTTCGATTATATGAAATCAACTGACTGTTTTATAGGCCTAATTTGTAACGTCGCTCATTCCTTTCGCACTGAAGTTTTTTAGTCGATGATAGAACAGAGTACACTGCTGACGCTGCTGCTGCTGGTAAGACTGGATGCTGACCATTCGCGGACGCATGTCGTTGGACAGCTGCATTTCTGCGGAGGCAGACGGATGCGGACGCCATAATATCTGTGTCCACACATCTCTGTAAATGACGTCTCAGCATAGCAATTAAATGGCATTAGCAGAAAATATCGTAGAATAGTAAACTGAAACGAAATTTAGAGTAGTTATGCAATCGGAAAGTAAATATTTGCTCATTAGAGGAGTGAAGTTCGATTATCTTGAGGTTTGTATCGAATCTTGCTACTGGTGTGACGAGTTTGCGTTAAATATTTGACTGGCGTTAATTTTTGTTTCAAGATTCATTCCTTAACACCTTAATTAACTCATTAATTCAACAGCCCTATTGGTTTCAGTTTTACTGATACTTGTTGTAAATCTATCCGTTTGTCTGTGCAGTGGCATCCAGTGCGACCAATTATTACGTCAGTTGCTAGTGGTGTTGTGTCTATCTGGGCACAAAATCAAGTGGTAAGCTATTTTATCGGTTGTCCTTTTTTAGCTTAAATGCACTGTAAAATCTGGTTCATATTTACCTTTTGTTCTTGTACTTGATATCCAGTATACTGACAAAGTGAAAAGATTTTTACTTGTTTCTGCAGGTTAAGAATTTTTCGCATTTAAGTTCACCAGTTCTAAGTATTCACAGGTTATAAGTTTTCACGTTTTCACATAATGAGTAATTTTCTTCATGTTGTGTTACTAAATGTAAAATAGAAGTATCGATTACAGCTATAGGGCAAACTCAATGAGCATATTTGGAAGCATCTTTGTAATAAATAGCACAAACATGGTTTTCCATGTTTGTATTGAACCTTGCTACTGTTGATAGGTATTAGGTTATGTGCAGCAGCAGAATCCAGAGATGTGTTCAACAGAACTAATCCATGTGTTTTAATTGCCTTTTTTGTAGTTGCGCTAAAGTAAAGAATATACATACAAAGATTGCGTAATGGACAAACTTGAGTAAACAGGTAAAAGCTGTGAACAGTACATGCTCAGTATGTTTGCCTGTTTGTGCCTTTATAACAGGAAAACTGGAGTGCGTATGCACCAGACTTCAAAGAGCTTGACGAGAACGTAGAGTACGATGAACGCGAGTCCGAGTTTGACGTGGAAGATGAGGACAAAGAAGTTCAGGAAACAAAAGGTTTCGTCTTTTGTCCTAGACTTGGCTCTCACTCTTGTCAGATGCAGGGACTCTGTGGCATGTTTGGTTTTCTTGTTCCCATCAACGGCTCTGTAGCTTTCGGTTTTAAATGTTGTCGAATCTGTTACAAAGTAGAGCATTTATGAGTTGTTACATACTTCAGCGTTATTGTATTTAGTTTCTTGCATATTCTTTCTGAGGTCAAGTGGTGTAGTAACAGTTGGTTTGGAGATTAATGTACCCTATTAGCACAAAAATGGGCTATATTGGAGACAAGGTCTTGAGTGGAGAAGTGTTGTTGTAACAAAAGGCTGTCTGTGATGTAATGCTATAAAGCCATTGACATTTGTATCATTAGTTACAGAATCGGATGCACTTGGTTAATGTGCCCCGTGTGGGCTCAGGGCAATCCCCTCTCCCCTTATCCCTTCACTTTCCCACCTTCTACTCTATCTTTTAGTATCTTTTACTTTTCCCCTTTCTCACTTGCTTCATCTGTTTTTTTTTTGCTTTTCCATCCCTTCCCATTCTACCAGAATAGTTCCAATCCATTTACAGGCCGGGTGTCGTAGGAGGTGACCAAACATGGCTTTATTTTTTTAGTTAAGGATGCATGCTTGTTTTGTTGTATTTGATTTAGTCTTGTCTTGTGGTGTGATAGTTGTCTCCCCTGTTGTAGGCGCTAGCGTAATAATTTAAATGAGCCTCTTGATCCCTTTCCCTTTTTGTGTGGTTGTTGAACAAAAATGCAGCCAGGGTTGAGGTTAATATATCCCTGGCCTTCCATTACTGGGTAGGAATAGCGCTCCACCCGACCTTTCGTCTCTGATATAGCCATATTTGTGCTGAAAAGGGACGTTAAACTCCAACTAACTAACTAACTTGGTTAATGCTATTTCTCTGCAGGTCCATTTGAGGAAGACATTGAAGTTGACATTACAACAGTCGATCCAGTTGCTGCCTTTCTTAGCAGGTTAATTCAGTAATTCTTACTGGAGAAAAAAAACATTCGTCTTCGCATGTTGTCACCAACATTATGGCTTACTCTGGTTTAGTCATTCTAAAGATTATTTTAATTAAGTGACATGTGTGTCCATGTACAGCTTCCATGCTGTTTACAGATACTGTACTGTAGTGCAGACTTGATAATGATAATGTTATAAGTGTCACCAATATTGGTCTCAAAGTTCTGATTAAGAGGCATCAGCAATAATGATGCTGATGCCAGTAGTGTTGATTGGCCTACCACTAGGCACCAGTAATAGTTATTTCACTGGAATGACCACGCACTGGATAGCGGAGAGCTCTTGAGAGGACACGCAACACGTTGCAGCAAGAGAAAGGCAACAGTATCGTAGAGTGATGCTAAACAGTAGGGACGTATGATACAACTCCACTACAGTAAATGTAGGCATAAGAAAACAGATGCTGTTGACTGTAAGTCGCGTTTGCATGACTATAATTGCAGGGCTTAAAGTAAGGGGGAGTCAGCCCCCAGCTCAGGGGGAGTGGGGTGGTAGACTGGTGGAGGGAATAAGGGAGAGGGGTAAGAGGTGAGGGGAGCCCCCAGCTTTTTCAAACTACTTTAAGCACTGTATAATTGTTTTTCAGTTTCCCGAAATCAGTTGAATACTAGCACCGGAGACCATATTTCAGAATGTCCCAGATCCATTTTCAACTGGGGCTGTGCACTGGACCCCACTGGGGTTCAATCTTACAGCTGTACATTTCAAAATGTGTGTGCAAGTGAAAACACGACCACTCAACGAGAACAGCCACTTGATGGCAGTTCAGTGTTAAAGGCAGCGATGGGCATATTACCGGTAACCGAGGTGCAAGAATTTCCTTAACTCCTATATATAGTAAAATTCATCAGCAGTTGGTTACATAATGATTTGTTGCACTTAAATGTCGATGTGTTTTGGTTGTACTGAAAAAGCAGATGCCTGTTTCGACAATTTTGTGTCAGAAGTGTCGAAATAGGCGTCTGCTTTTCGGTAATATCGATTGGCAGTGAAAAAGTATTGCTTATACCGTGTCCATTACTTCTGTATAAAAGTATCACCAATACGTTATCTCATTTGCTATCATTACTGACATTAACAAGCCTGCTACAATGGCACCGTGTTGTGCACAGTGATGAAGATGAGGATGATAGACATGCTCTGCTTTACCTTCCAATCAGTCCTGAAATAGAAGATGTAGAAGAATCTCATGCTGCTGACCAACAGGTGACCAGTTGCTTCTGTACACTAACATTAGATCAGTTCAGGTTGTCAGCCAGATAGTTTTCTGGTTTTCTCAACTGGGGAGAAGGAGGCAGGTCTGGTACCGTGGTTGGGAGGTCCCCCGGATGCTTCTGTTGGGTTTTACCTAAGAGAGGTATGCCAAAACCAGACCAACACAAAAAGATATTATACAACGAGAGTTGTTAGGCATTGATATGTTACAGTAACTGAAGAACAGCAGTTACATAAGATATACATTTTACTGATACGTAGGGCTGGTGGTGGTTAGTTTCCACCCTTTTGCGGGCACTAGCATAATAACTTAAATGAGCCTTCCGTATGCTTTCCCATGTTGGTTTGTCGCTGAACAAAAAGGCAATGTGGTCGGGAAATTACTACTGTATTGTTGGCCATCGTTAACCTGGCAGAACTAAATCTCCACCCAAGACCTTGTCTCCGATATAGCCTATTTTTGTGCTGAAAGGGGATGTTAATCTCTCAACCAATGAACCGTTTCCTCAACTACGGAATGGTGTCGTGTGGTGGCACAACAGTAGGAATAGCATTAGACTATTGATCTACAGGTCACTGGTTTGATCCCCGGCCATCCTGCTGTTATGGAGCAACCGTATGCAAGTCGTTTGCACACGACTGTTCACCGAGCATTATAAACTGGTACCAACCAACTGGCCCAACTAACTGCGGACCTGGCAGAATGTAATAGCAGCCTCCTACCGAGTTTGTGACTAACACCACCTGTAGGCTACTGACCTAGTAAACTGGAGATGAGTACCGGTCAGTGGTCACTGTGGTCCATACTGTAGCAGTGTCTTTACCTTTAGAATGCACTGATACTGGTTGAGAATATTAAATATAAATTAATAGACATATTACTATGTCACAACAGGGTTGTAGCTTCAGAGACGGTAACAGTCGCGGATTACAGAGAACAATATCAAACTCGCTTTTGCGTTTAGAGAATGAATATATGCTGAGCCAAAGAAACAGATCAAGTTGTCAGTATTTGCATTTCTATGGATGCTGCGCCTTAACTAAATACATTGCAGGGATGTTAGGTTCACAAGGATTAATCAGTTTGTAGGCCATGTATTTGGCCTCGGCCTCACAGACATTGGCCTCGTCTTGGTTGTCATGTGTTCTAGTCTTGTGACGTTACGTCATTTGTGTAAACAAAAGGCATATTTTATGTCTCTTCTCGATGTGTTTGTATGTGCAAGGTCAGTGCATTCCTTTGGCATTATGTTGTTCTGGGGGCAACCTTTCCCACTCAACCCACAAACACTGTGCAAAAATGGCAGGCAATTAGCATTTTCAAGCCACAATCACATAACTTTAGAAGTCCGAATTTTCAAAACTCCATTACCAAATGGGATCGTTTTCTAATGTCACAAACTCAATATAAAAATCATCACACTCGGCTTCATGTATTGGCCTCATGCTTTTGGCCTCATTAACATCTCTACATTAACGCATCCTACACTGAATGGCCTCGAGAAATGGAAATGCAGTCTAGCTATGTTGATGCATTTATAACCTTACTTGAGTAAATAATTTATACTGCAACTGAGATCAAACTTGATTGATTGCAGTTGTGGTTTTGTGTCCCACCCGACACAAACTAGGAAATTTCGGAGACATTCTTCCCAGCAATCTCTTAGCTTAGTACTGAAAAATGAAAACACAACAATAGCAAACATGCATCAGTAACAAAACATACTACAGCATAAAATTAACACAAAAAACTAAAGCAAGGTTTAGTTACCTCCTGTGACCTCGGTCTGGAAATGTAACGGGTCTGTTCTGGAAGGAGTAGATAGATAAATCAGGAAGTAAACCATTAAGGAAGTAAACGAGTAAGAAAGGAAACATATAGAATGAAAAGGTAAGGAAGGGAGGAAGTTAAGTGAACACACAAACAATTTATACGGCGCCGAAATAAACGCAGGAATAATGGCGCATTACCACCCCGAAGCCCGTATGGGACCTGTGAACAAACATATTTGGGTTTCATGGGCTAATAAAAGGTGTATAAACAGCATAGAGGTTTGCAGCATTTACTTCAGTATATTTCTAATGAGACTGAAAAAAGACGTAACGCCATGGTGGTGGTGTCTGACAGAACGAGTGTTCATTAGTGAAGAAGAGCTTGTTGCGGTTGTAGGCAACGACTGATGAAGGTGCTGGCGGTGATCGCAAACGCAGCAGCACTGGATCAGCGAAAGATCCACAGGCTTCTCCAAAGAAACGCAAAGCAAAAATGTTCGACATTGACTTGCCCAATGCTCCTGTCGATGGTAGGCTTTGTATACAGCCTCAACTGTTCAGCACTTTGATCACTTACTTATTTTGCTGTTGCTTTGTGTTAGGCGTGCTTTGTCTGACTGAAATAACCTATTTGGCCTGACAGATGACTCTGTGCAGTGAATTAAATACCGGTATTTGTTTTAAGTGGAAAAATGCTGGAAACTTTGGGTACTGCATGTACAGAGTAAAGCTAGACGAATTTCAGGTGCTGAAAAATGTTGCCAGTAGTTCGCATTATGCAAATATTCAAAAAAACTGTAGTTGATGAATTATTGTAATCAGAATAACTATAATTTAATTTTTCAGATGTTTGTTTGTTGTGATGTCAAACTGTACAGAAATTCATCCAATGCTGACTGTTAAGAAGCCGGCCGCAGAAAAACAGAATCGTCGAGCAGGTGGCACTGTCGCGTCGTCGTCAAAATCGTCATCTAAGTCGTCTAGCAGCAAAACTCAGAAAGTGGATGTGAGGCCGAAACACAAAACAGTGGAGATGCTTAAGGAGAACTCAATTTGAACTGATATGTAGAGCATTTGTATCAATCAATCAGCACATAATCATCAGTAGCCATGTTGCTGATAGACCAACTCTGGACTGTTGCGTTGTTTTTTGCACGGCTTTTGTAGAAACTGTTCTATTCAAAGGTGACTCACTAATGTTATTTATTATTTGTTGTCTGGAAATGTGGCAGCTCGTGATCAAAAACAAAGAGTTAATAATTACGGATGCAGAACTCGGATGTTCCATAAGTGAACAATACCATCTCATAATCAGGTTATAAACCAATGATTGTATTGCTCTCTGTTTGTGCAAGCGCTGTTCATGCCACCCGACTACCCACGTGTCAGGCCAAACAGCGCTAACAGTTGCCAGGAATGCAGTGGCACGTTGCCACCACCAGTCAAATGCATCAGCTCCTGATGACATCAGTGAGGATACGCGTGCTGATAACAGTGGCTGTGTCTTAATGCTCTCAGGATGCGGCGACACACTGTCGTGGGGATTAAGAAATAAAACAGAGTTCAAAGAACTGCCGCGGTACGAATGGTGATATAGCCTATGAATACAACTTTCGCTATTGACAGACGCGTTAATATGCGGATTGCGCATGGTCGGCCAGTTAGATAACAGACACTGTACACTAGTCTTGTGACTCGTGGTTGGTGGAAAGCACAATTACAACACATGTAGAGTTTGATTATAAGTAGATAAACACAGAACACCGGATTTCTTGCGTGACAGTTGATCAGTTTATTTACCCAATCTTCAGTTAACCGAAGCTCACTTTACAACCCTTTTAGTAATGAATGAATTTTTTTTGCATTGGTTGTAAACTAAAAAGAATAACTGTTATGTGAATGCACTATATTTTCAGTACTGTGTTTTTTTCGGTTTATTTATTTATGATTGTTTAACGTATTTACATATGAACTATCCATGATCCAAAGTTAAACCTTTAGTATTAATTTTGCATTTCAGTCTACCGTTTTAAATTGTTACGTGTCCAATGACATGATGACAATTTTCGTAGACTTGAAATACCTTCATATTGGAAACACTCCAAATATTATCTCTGTTTTCTAAGTTTGTCAGAAACATTGCACAGAAGAATCCATGCTGAATTATTGCAACACTGAGATTGACAAAGAAATGGAACAAACACTGTTGCTGAACCAACTCCAACAATACCAACATGCAAACATCCTCAATTGTGCTACTACAGGACAGCGTCTTCGTGACTCGTCATTCACTATCAACACTGTACAGCGCTGCTGACAGAAACGTTTTATTGTCCTTATTCTGTCAACTTCTTCAGCTCCTCTAACTTCCTTTTGTGTCTCTCAATGGCTTCCTGTATTCATACACAAACAAATCATAGACTAGATTGCTCTTAGTTAGAACACAGATTATAATAATAATAATCTAGCTTGTATAGCGCCAGTATATCGAAGACTCCAGAGGCGCTGGATGCAGGTAATAATCAGTTGTCTTTTAAAGTATTTATAGTGTTACAAGTGAGTACGTTTGGTTGGGAGATTAACGTCCCCTTTCAGCACAAAAACAGGCTATATCGGAGACAAGGTCTTGCATGGAGATGTAGTTCTGCCAGGTTAACGATGGCCACCAAAACTGTAACCTCCCGACCTCGTTGCCTTTTTGTTCAGCGACGACCCAAAATGAGAAAGGATAGGGATGGCAAACTTGGGGAGGCAAACTTAAGTTATTAGACTAGCGCCTACAACATGGTGGAAACTATCCAACCACCACAAGACCTACGTATCAGTTCAATGTTTCAGGTACCAGACCTGCCTCCACCGCATTACATGATGCAAGTCCATCCATCATTCTGTTTGAGTGAGCACTGTTTAATATCCCATTCGATTCATAATAGACATTTCATCTTTCCACACAATCAAATGCACAACCAAACTCAAATCAACAAAAAATACACTGAAAACAATGAAATATACTTAGCACAAAGCCATCCTTAACACATGCAAGCTGACCCTTGTTCAGAAAAGATGCTAACTCACTCGAGAAACCTACAATGGTCACCTGCAGTGTGTAAGTATATCAGTGTACAATCGTGTCACACAGTACAGCACAGAACAGTTCTTCCATCATTCTTCAAGGCAATCATTACTGCTCAGATGACAGGGATGAGTCATCTGTCTAAAATGTCCTCTGAAAAGGCAAAAGCACCTGAATTATATCAAATTGTGATTATTATTTTTATTGCTGTTACTACTTTATTATAATTATTATTACTACTAGAATGTACCTCGTGATCTTCAATTTCATCTTTGTGATATTCAATCTCTTCCTCAAGCGAATTTTTCAGTGTTTCAATCTGTGACTGATTCTGCAATAAAACGGTTGTACAGAAGCGTTAGAGCATATCACACAGCAACGATCAGCTAACAGACTCTGAAGCTAACGACCAGTATTTCTAAAAGATGTAATAAACAAGGATATCATAAGCCGAAGTGTGGTGTGTGATATACCTATTCAGAAACAGTGTTAACTAACACTGACCATATGACTTCAAGCTAATTTATACAAATACAGTCATCCAATGGCAAGTACTTGCAAAACTCAATCTGTATAACAAATTTTAACTGTTTAGTTTCATCTGTTCAATAAATATAAAGGTACAAAATTTTAATGGAGTCAACACTGACCACGCCCTCTAGGCAATTTATCATTAGCTGGCTAGCACTTAGACCCTGGCGTCGACAGCTTAAAGTGTTTACAACTGAGTAATCACAAGGTCACTGGAAATAACGCCAATCAATAGAACGCATATGAATCCCTATCTGTGTTCCATATTAACTATGTCCCTGGACTGCAGCTTGTCAAATTTTGCAGTAATTCCTACAGAGTCAATGTTTTCGGTCAAATCTGCCACAAAAGTCAAAACAGGCCTAGGTGACATAACTTAAATTTAAATAAATTTTCTTGCCCAACAGTGTAACGAAGTTGATTCTTCACCCTCTTCAGCACTGAAAATGGTCTCTCTTCTTCAGTATTCGCCAATGGCAAGGTCAAATAGATCCTCAAGACGATGTCGACCTTTGGAAATGCTTCAGTTGTTCCATCTGTAATTCTGTACAGGGTACGTTTCAAAGAGGCAGAGGTGAAACTGCTTCCATAGGAAACTGCTTGATGTAACCAACGAATTGAATAAGCTCACCTTGAATGAATTTGTAACTTATGCAGACAGGCAGATCAGATTGTATTAATAGTATGTCATAAGGGTTCACTCGTTGACATAAACAATCACCAGTTATCTGTTTAAGCAGTACGAACCTCTCGTAGTCATAAACCTTGCACACAGTACAGCAGGAATCAGACTGTCAAGACAACCTGCATACATGCTTTGCTCGCTCAAATGAAAATTTTTATAGATACATTTAGAAATGCAAAGCTGATAATTTTTTAGAATTGCCATATGTACATGTAAGTGACGTAACCCATGTGAAAACTAATTACCTAGTTTATTAGCAGTGCTCACGTTTGAAATCTGCATATGTGGTTGGTATAATGAGTCGAGCATTTACATGCTATTTGTCTAAGGCTAATAAATGTATCAGGTATAAATTAAACGGGATGCATCAACTTAAATTACCAGTTTTCGGAAATACTCCTCTTCTTTTGTTGCCTGTCTCTTTCCGAAAGCTCCTCCAGCTTCTCTGACAAAACACGGAACGACATTAAAAACACAGCATTGACAAGAACAACAACAAATAATAACAGATGTTTACAGCAACAACTCACCAGCATAGACCAATATGTATAATTAATAAATCAGAATCTACATTGGCAAGGACAGTTTCTGCAGATAAAATAGAGGGTAGTTTGTCATCCCAAGGCAAACACTCGGTATAATCCACCTGGGTGCAAAATTTGACGGGTAATTTCAGCTGTTCCAGAGACATGATTGTGCCCCCATAAATTTACAAGAAGCTTAGCTACCGCATAGGGACCGCACGACGTGCTATGTTAGTAAATTTGTGCTGTTTCACGAGCTATGGGAGTTATAAAGGTTTCAAACAGCAAAAGTGACCTTCAAGGGCATTGGCAATGGTGCCATTTGATAGGCCACTCTATCTTGCATCAAAATTTAAAGTGGGTAACGTGACCCTGACCACGCCCTTTTTAAGGGTGATTTATCATCCTTATGCTGGGACTTGACATAGCCTACATGCAAGCAAAATTTGACCACTTTCAGCCATTCCGGAGATATGGTTGGTGTCCACCAAAATTTAAATGGTTCACGTAACCTGACCACACCCCATTCAGGGAGAGTTTGCCATCCATGGGCTATCACTTGCTGTGATCAACCTATCTACCAAATTTGAAGTCTCTATCTCTGCTCACTACGAAGATACGAAAGGCAACACAAAATAGAATGGAATGGCTACGGGCAATTAGGGGTCAATCAAGGTCACCGGAAATAGCGCCATTCAATAGAGTGCATATGAGTTCCTGTTCAATAGTAAATATGTCCCTATCTTGCACTGTTTCTGATACATAACGATATATAGCGAGATGTTGGTCGAAAATCACCAATTTGAACCTACTCCACCTCTATTTGGCACCCCCATAGGGGATGACCCCATTCGAATTTCGCCGAGATTTTTGACATCAGAAAACTAGTGTCCATGGGCTATCATATGGCGTTGTTCGCGTGATCCTAAGTTTAGCCGTTTTGGTACAATGCCGTCTTGTGACAGACAGACAGACAGACAGGCACAAGAGGACAGCATATACAGGCTACAGCACTAGCATAACGTCACTCTAAAAATGGTTCACATGGCCTGACCATGCCCCTATTAGGGGTATTTTGTCATCCATGGGCTACAACATGCTGTGATAAAACTACCTACCAAAATCGAAGTCTCTATACCCACCCATTACAAAAATAAGAAAGTAAGTAAATGGAATATTTGTAGTGACTTATAATGAGTGTAACATTCAGGTATGGCTCATGTCAACGAGGGATTTTACTTGCCACCCACACATTAATCCACAAATGGAATGAGCCATCGTGCCTTTACTCCCCAGCTGTAGAGCATCAATGCACTTTGGCCAGTGCTCACTTCCTGTCCCGCTGAGGGTAGGAGGCTGAGTTAATGTGGATGGCTGGTCACATACAGACATGGTATGCCCGCCCGAAGACGGTCGCCCATCTCAGTACTAACGCCAGAATTTCATCATGCATTCTTGCAGCAATTTCATAAAATACTAGACATTACCACAAAATATGCAGAACACTAGATTCGGTCATTGTGGTCTCTGACTGTACTGGCAACAGCTGAGGTCCTGTTAATTTACACCAACTTTAATGCAATAAAAATTAAACATAAGAAAGCAATTTTATAT
>Ga0209363_1000240_pt1 | contig 19217 bp, 14 predicted proteins | sample WorMetexBAHAMAS3_FD_187385 | JGI IMG/M metagenome (GOLD analysis project Ga0209363, IMG submission 187385) | Marine gutless worms symbiont microbial communities from Max Planck institute for Marine Microbiology, Germany - Inanidrilus exumae... | ecosystem: Host-associated > Annelida > Digestive... | reverse complement strand
CACGTAACAGTGACCACGCCCCTTTCAGGGACAATTTGTCGTCCGAAGGCTGGGACTTGCTATGATCAACATGCACACCAAATTTGAAGTCTCTAGCTTAAGCAGTTCCAGAGATATCTTAGGGGACTAAAAATTTAAAATGGGTCACGTGACGGGACCACGCCCCCTTCAGGGACAATTTGTCGTCCGTAGGCTGGGATTTGCTATGGTCAATATGTATACCAACTTTGAAGTCTCACGCCCATTTCAGGGGCGGTTTGTCATCTGTAGGCTGGGAATTGCTATGTTCAACCCACGTATTAAATTTGGAATGTCTACGATTACTTGCAACGAAGAAATGAAGGCAACGCCAAATGTAAAAATTCTCGTTTTGACCACCCTTTGGGGGACTTAGGGGTAACGCACAGGGCTCATCTATGGCTCGATGGAAAGCGCGTTGTCGACTTCCTATTAGCGATAATTGCAATTCTCGCTAGCTCTCACGACTACGGCACTACTACGCGAAATCTGTCGAAATCGGCGTTTTCTGACGGGGGTTGGTCAATTTGACAGCAAATTTTAGGTAGACGGAAACGTCGCCCGCAATCCGTCTATGGACAGTTAGATAGAGGAATGATGTAGCTACAACTTTGCTGCTGGAAGTTTTCACACGAAGAAACGTTACAGCAGACGTTTTTCGACAGAAGTTGAAATTTACTGGAAGATAGCAAAATCGCGTTTTGTGCCACCCTGTGGGGGACTTAGGGGTAACGTACACTGTTTATCTATGGCTCGTTGGAAAGCGCGTGGTCGACTTCCTATTAGCGCTAATTGAACTTTTTTCACCAGCTCTTACGGTTGAGGCGCCATGAGCAAATATTGGTCGAAATCGTGCTGTTTGAAAGGGGGTGGGTCAATTCGAGCGCAAATTTCAGGGGGAAGGGGGACGTCCACCAACGACTTTTGGCGTCAGAAAACTAGAGTCCCTGGTCTATCACGTTGCGTGGTTTGCGTGATCCTACGTTTAACCGTTTGATACAATACCGTCGTGTGACACACAGACAGACAGACGGACACACGATGATGGCTATTACTCGCGCATCGCTACCGCCGCGCGCGTAAAAACGCGTCTCAGTGAGCTGCCCTCAACGCTAAGATCGCCAAATATGTCTCTCTCCCTGGTCACAACTACAGTTGCTTCTTTTTTGCGGCTGTCGTATGTGCCCTCAGCAATAATGGATCACTTCTTGTGAGGCTGCAAGCGCCCGCAGCAATCTGCTGCTGGATCACTAACATTTTATACTTTCCACGGTCCCCCCTCTGCTGCCAAATTCCCCTCTAAGAATTTTATACGCTTTGAGCGTAGTCCTATATGAGCGTAGATGCCCCTGGGCTAAAGCTTAGCTTCATGCTGAAGAATTAATACTTTTAGCATGACATATTTAGACTCGTTATAAAGACTGGTTTACATGCTTTTATCATCAAACGGAACAAGGCAATCGTAGACAGCAGACTTGGCTCGCGGTGTGGAATTGCACCTTTAACCAGGGTGTATTATAAGGAAGATTTTGGACCCCACAACACTCACGTCCCTCCCCTCCCTTTCCTTTCCACTCCCCTCCCTTAGAAGTAGGCCCATTAAATCCAGCTAAGGGTCTGGGGAGCGCTGTAAGCTCTCCCAGCAGGGTCTAAGCGGAGCGCCAGCTGAAATTAGTGTACAGGCCAGGAGAACGACTTTGAATTGATTCCAACAATAAAAATGGAAACTAGACATCCCGTAGAGATTTATGTTGGCCGTGAGTTTCCGGCGATCTGTTATCATTACGGAGTTCTGGCGGCCTGAAATCTCCAGAATTGGAACATTTTCGAGACATTTTTGCGTTTTTTTGAAATAACGACCCCTTATGATAAAATTTTCAAAATTCTGTTCGGAACGTTTAAATCGCGACACCAATCGAGGTTGTCGTGTGCAAAATTCGTGAAAATTGTCCGACGAGAAATCGATAAAATCGTGCGTTATTTAGGTGACTAAAAAGCACAAAAATTCGGCTCCATCTCAAACTGTCGCTACTGCACGGATCGCGTCCAAAGTCTGCCATGGCCAGCCCCCAACATTTGGCTCACAAAATTCTAAATATCATCCAAATCGGTTCACGTTCGGCGGAGTTATAGCAGGCCGCGTGAAGGCCGTCAAAACGCGCCTTAAAGTGTTTCCAATACTCGGCGAAGCTATAGCTTCTCGCCGAGTAACGATGGCTTCGCTGTCGCTGAGCATGGAGCTGTTGTGAATATGACGCGTTTAGGCGTCAGTAGCGCTAAGGCAACGTAACTGTTGGCTTGTTGTCTAGCGTCAGTTCTCTAGCAGACGTTATCAGAGTCGAACTGGTGGTGTTTTAGGGGCTGTGTCATCAGCAGCAGTTTAGCGGCGCCATTGTAAGTGTATCATATCCTTCTGTAAAGGTGCATTATATAGGCACCAGAAATGTACAGCTAATGCATAATTGCATATACATTGCATAAGCGTAGGAAGCAAATGTCTTTCTGAGTATTTGCTAAATATATGTAGCAAAACATTTGACTTTGAAATGAGCAAAGAATATGTTGGGGATTCAAGAAATGACTGTTTTTAGTTATTTGCGTAATAAAAGTGTCTGGACTCTTTCTCAGAACTTACAAATTTCTTCAATTTGTATTATACAGGGCGATTACAGGCAGATAGTAAATACGTGCTAGAATTAAAATTAAAAATTCAGAATTAAAAAAGTAAAGTGTTACATGCTGGACGTGTTATGATAACTCATTGCTAATTTGTTAAATTTGTGTGTATAATTAATTGTGTCTGGTTTGCACTAAGCTAAGTTTGGTGTACTAATAAATTATTTTACTGCAGCATGCGCGGTGAAATAATTTAGTACACTATAAACTGCAACATTGCCGGGTTCGGGTTAGGGTTGTTACAAATACGTTTAGGGTAAATAAGTAACTTTGGGAATTTTTTATTTTCATTTTAAAGGGGGCGCTTGTGTAGTTCGAACAAGGCGCCTGTGCCATGGCACAATGGAGCAGTTGGCCAGTCCAAGTCTGGACGTTATATCGGCTAGGCTGGGAATATTAACATACGTTCAGAATAACTGCTATTCTCCACGTATTTCATTCTCTGGTAATTTATGACTTCGATGTTACATGCCGTCGTCTGTTTTGCACGCAGCGTAACACGACTTTGCTCGGTTTTGCTCCTGTAGATGCGCGAAGTATTGTGGTCAGCGTGTTTATAAGTATGTCTGTCTGTCTGCTCGCATATCTCCAAAATCAAATGCCCAAATATTACAAAGTTTTCCGTTGCCTGTGCGAGTGTGGCCATGTGTCGATCCTTCTCTGGCGACAGTGCAATAAATGTAATTCAGGTTTGTGGATGACGTCATGTTGTCACACAATGGAGCTAATGGGACCTAATAAAGATAACATTATTTAGTCGAGTTCGGCATCTGGGGCCAATCTGCTGTCTACAGTTGCAGGCTTTGTTTTCATTTTGCACAAGTATAGGATGTGTTGTCAGTGCTATAATTACATAAATATTAATTGGGGGCCGCATCAAAATTTGTTTTGCCCCAGGGGGTCCGGAAAAGTTAAAAGTAAATTGTTTGGTTATGACCATAAAGATCATATTTAAGTGGTTTGATAATGTTGTAGTAACTAATATTGCAGATTGAAATATACCTTTTGTTACATTGTGTGATGCTGATTTTAGCGTGATTTTAAGAAAATTAGCAAATTTTAAGTTGCTGGTCTTATGTGTTATTTAACTCCAACTACACCAAAATTTTAGGACATTCTGACAGTGACAGCGATGAACAGAATGAACAGTAGGAACTGTTTCATGCTGTTTTATTACCAAAATTAATAGTAACTTGCTTGCTAGTTCATGTGCTGCTGCTGCCGACGTGGGTCTGCATGTCGAAATGACTGCCTATGTTTTTCAGTTAAAAATTCTTTCAGTGACGTGATCATGAATGAACATCTCAAACTAAAAACAGTCAACGGGGATACGGTGCACTTCGTGTCTCTAGTTAAGCATCATTGGCTTTAACCCTACGTTATTAGTATCTTTGGTTAATGCAGTACATTTTATAGTTAGACAAAAATTTTACGTACCGCTACACATCTCGTTTGGGCCAGGCATCTGAGTGGGGACGAGATCCCCTTGGTTCCTCATAGAACCGCCCCTGGCCTCCTAAGATCGTCGTCGAAAAACCCTTAGCGATTGAACTAGTCGAGTGTTGTTTGGAAGTCGTGACTGCATACACATCATGCAACCCTCGGTATAGTCACATCGGGCTCCTCTCGACAGTATAGAATAACAAGTTAATTAGCTCTTGATGATGTGTAGTCAGAGAAGGGGTCTAAAGTGACCGACATAAAACTCGGATTATACGAGCAGTTGCGCTTTTTAGCTTTGTTGTTGGGGTCTGTTATGTACATGTAATTAGAAACTCGGATTTAGTTTAAGTTCAGAGAGTGACAGTATCCAGGAAGATATAATATTATGTTACGAAGGCGATCGTTCTCGAAGTGAGTTATGCTTGAAGTAAAATTAACTGGATAAATAAAAACTGTAAACATTGCCGAGGCGCTGCAAAACCGATAGTATGACTGTACTTCACCTTAAATTAGAGTTCGAGAGTGAACCCATGGTACATGTATATTCTTCGGTCAATTCCTCCACGCCCAATTTTACTCTCGTGGGTCAAAATCGCCCCCTGAGTAACGGAAATACCGACACATTGCGCTGCGTCTACACCGTGTCTCAAAAAACTGTGCAAAATCGTTTTTGTCAGAACTTTGTCAAATTTCTACCAATTTTGATAATTTTTGACAGAAAGATGGCAAAAAGCTAACATTATACGAGGTGAACTCATTTTCTACCTCACCTTATTTGCGTCACCACACTGACTGCCGTGTTAAACGCAGATGTTCCAAATTGTTACAGAACCCTGAAAGTTGTTATCTGCAATAAACTGTCTAACGACGACTTAATTAGCACATAATAAACTGAAATGTAGTTTATTTAGCAGTATTATATATGCATATAATAGTTCCGTTCAAATTTTCAGAATTTATGCTTGAAGTGTGTCCCATGTACCGATGGAATCAATTCAAAGTCGACCGGTAAATCGGGCAGTTTACCGCCTAAGTTGGGCCGCTGTTTTAGGTGGACGGTCAGTGTGATAAACTGGTGACAGTCGTCGGTCACCAGTTTATCACACTGACAGTCCACATCTGTGTACAGCACGGTGGGCCTGAGGCACCGCGTGGCGCGGGTCTGTCAGCGGTAGCGGAGACTTGTTAAAATCTGTAAGGTCCCGCGGGTGGCTATTATATAAAAATAAAGAAATAAATTGTCGTTTTTTTCAGCGACCATTCAAGCTATCGTAATAGACCGTAGCCCGATGCTGATGTGATGGTTTCAGAAGGACAACTGACGAGTGACATCATGGCGCAATCGCGTTACAACAGCCGACCATGGCATGTCCTGATCATCGATTTTGCCGGGACCACGACGATGCATGGAATTCGCTATCTCGCCGAACCCACCAGGTTCCTAACCCGCAGGTTCGTCACAATGGCGTATTTAGGACCTGAAAGGGGAATATCTAAAATTCAAATGCCATATGGAGCCAGATGTATTGGGTTTAAAGCTATAGTCAATCATGGAATGAACTATCTGAAAAACTACAAGTAATTATAAATGTCAAGACATTCAAAAACACGCAAAAGAACATTTCTTAGTACTTATCGCTGATTAAAGAAAGATTTATTAAACATTTGCACTGGTAAGAGTTGTGTATATTCAATTAAACTATATTATATCTTGTGATATATTGCTTTAGATAGACATTACACTTTTGTGTTTTTGTTGTGTTTGTATGTCACTATATATTTGCTTTATATTAATTTTGTATTCTTTTTTTCAAGTCAACCAGCTTGATAGGCAGTAGCCTTCTGGTAGCCCGAACGTTCAACAGTTTGCAGTTCTTGTCATATGAAATTGTCATTTTATTTGTCGCTTAATAAAGTTCTTCTTGTCGCATTTCATTCACGGACGCGACGTGACTTGATAAATGGACGCGACTATCGGATATGAATTTATCACTGTTTTCAGTTAACAATTGCCCACCACTTCAGTTGTCCGGATAGTGCCAGCAGTCCGCTATGTGTCTGTTTTTTTTCCAGGAAAATAACTTTAGGAGGAAATGTCCTGTGGATGAAATGTCCCCTACTTAGGTGAAGTTCGAAGGTCAGTCTTAGGTCAAAGGTCACGATTTACAAGCGGAAATGGGTAAAAAGCAGTCATAAATTAACAGGGGCAGGCGCACGGACTTTCTAAACATGCCATTGTTTGCCATAACCAACTCCCTCAACTTAACTGTACGCAATTTCTGCTAACAGTGGCACTCGATGTGTGCACGGTGACGTGCATGTTCTGTTAATTTGTTGTGTGATGGCGTTTTAGGTTTATTGGCAATAATAATTCTTAGTTTTTTCTTCAAATGTGTTTCATTTCAGTTACTCACACACTCCATTCAGTGGATGATACCGTCGGACACGTGCACGTGCGTACGGTATGAAAAACGTTGTGACCTGACTCAGTCGGACGGTTCAGAGAGTTTGTCGCGCGCTTTTTGCGAGCGACACTCAGTCATTATTTATGTCTGACTTAAAGAACGTTCGTGGTCGACGTTGAGAACTGATATCGTTTGTGCTGACTATATACGAGTACACAACGCGTTGAACGTTTTGATTACTGACAAATGCCATATCAGATAATAAACGTTTAGGCCTGTGTAAGATAGGGACATAGTTATTATGATTCAGATTAATCTGGTCAAACCAATCTGATTAATTTTCGAACGGGCCAGTAGCTGTACGACTATTCGACGACGTCTCGAGTACAGGCCGGCGTACCACCCGAGGTTTTGATCGGAACGATAGTGGCAGGAGCTTATCAGTGTCCCGATGTTGGCAAATCTCACGCATTAGATCTTCATCAAGCTCCTTAGCACGGTCAGTCACACTAGAAAACGGCGTTCCAAAGCGATTCAAATTATCTATTCAGTAATGACTCTGGCAATGGTAGCCGCTTCTTTGTTAGGCGCCTGAAGTGATGTTTTAGTCAACGAGTCAATGCACCTTACAATGAACCCGGAACTTCGTCGGCTGCGAGGATGTGACCCAGTCAAGTCGAACAGATTTACTTGTGAATGGGAGACCACTCTGGACCATTACAACGTTTTTTATTTTTATTATATTCGTATGTTCATTGTACTGGACTTACAAAATTGTCGACTTTGCTTTGCTACGGTCGGCTATCTCAGCACTTGCAGAGCACTTCTGTGCACAGTGTCTCTGCGGCAGTTATCATGCTTATGTTATCTATTATTAGGCCGCATCGCAACGGAGTAGCGTCGGTGGTCTGTCGGTCACGCTCGTGAGCCTGTAAAAACGGCTGAATCGATCGAGATGCCGTTTGGGGGCTGACTCACGTGGGCCTAAGGAAGCATGTATTAGATGGAAGTCAAGGTCGGAAGAATCCATTCATTGCATCGAGGAGTGACAAGACGACGATGCGGCCTTTTGTCGAAATTATTTGACCACTTGTTATGCTTGTCATGTGCGTTGACCGCAGAGTTGTCTGGCTACTGTTGATCCTCTTATCTTTCTCCGTTTTCGCATACATGACTTCGACTAAACTGGTATATCTCCTTTCGTATCCAAAGAATGTTGACCTCAACGTGGAATTCAAGCCGACTTTGGAATTTCCGTCAGTCACCATCTGCAACAACAACTATTTCAGGTATACCTTTTTTGTTACGCATTATCTTAGCGTTCCGTTTTTATTACCGCACGACACGCTACGAATATGCGTTGTGGAAACCGCTGAATGGATCGACCTGATTTTCGACACAGCTGTGATGTAAGGGAATTCGGGTATCTCCAGCGTGAGGTAATTCCGTATGGAATCTTCTCCAAAACCCAGCCGATTTTTATGTTTTTTCGCTACTGTACGTCAACCATAATTGTTTAAAAATTAACAAGACTAACCCCGTTACCTACGCTAAATCACTCGTGACTTCCTATCAGTATTGTAATGTCTGTATCTTTTATTTTTCCAGAGATATAGCGAGATATTGGTCAAAAATCACGAATGTTATTATAGATAGGATTAAGTGACGTCACAGTAATCTACGATCTATGTTGTAGGGCAAGTGGTCGTAATTTGAGAAGTTAACTGGTGAAGATTTGTCACGTTATTTAAACAAAATTGAATAGACATGTTTAAGAAAAAGCTCAGCGCTATCGTCATCTCGGCGACCTGAGTGTTTAGTACTGCAAAATGTTTATATTTCCTTGCCCTACGACATGGCGGCCAGAACAGCCAGCGCAGATAAAAACGCCGAAATTGCGCAATTGCCGACCGCCCACGCGCATTACAGACGACGACAGACGGCAGACGACAGACAACGCCGACAGACAACAGCATGCGACACGATACTGGCCCATTAGTTCTGTTCTTTAGCCGCCCTCGATCCGAGGGTTGGCCACACCATGGACGTACTTTCTCTATTTATCTCCGTCCTCTGTCATACTGATTGACTGTCCACGTATTGATGTTGTCGATCCAGGCCATGCGTGGTCTTCCTCGCCTGTGTGCACCATATTCCTTGCATTATCTCTTTCTCCAGGCAACTCCCTTGTTTCCTCATGGTGTGACCATCGTACGCTAGCTTCTTTGCTTCGACTGCTATAGAGTAATACGTGTACCAAGTTTGGTGTTGATAGCCCCAGCCGTTTTCCTGTTAGAGCGCAGATAAACAGACAGGCAGAGAGACGCGACTGAACGCCCTACCCACGCTGGCGGCTATGCCAGCATGGGTAAATACTTAACTAGGAAGTAATGAAATAATGACGGATTCAGCCACTGTGAGACGATACTCACGTGTGTTTCAAAAGGGCGTATAATTATATTAGTCAGACAGCCTCGTCTCGACAGTATAAACGTTCTATGCATTGCGCGGTAAAATAACGGTTAGGCCAATACGAAACGAGCCAACATCTGTATTACTATGTTGCAGGTTAACAGCGCTGCAACAGAGCGGGAAGTACGAAGTTTATGCCGAGAATTCGCCTACTTATGCACCGTATATTAGTCAGTGTCGGCCTGTATGATTTTTATTCGTGCAGTATAGTTAAATTGCTAGTGACGGTTTGGCGTAACCATAACGGCGTTCCTCGCATCAACGAAGTTACTCTACGTCGAGCCCGGTTAGTACTGGGATGGGTGAACGTTTGCGGGTGTACTGTCACTTCGGCCAACTCAGCTTTTTACCCTCCGCGGGATTGGGAATGAGTACCGGCTAAGGGGCAGTGACTGTGCTCAGAGGCGCCAACTTGCCGATGTCACGACGGTATGTCTGCTTCATCTATTTACAAGTGTGTATGTTTAGCGTAGTGGTAACGTCAACGAAGTTGCTCTACGTCCAGCCCGGTTAGTACTGAGATGGGTGACCGTGTACCGTCTTGGTATATGTAACCAGCCACTCCTGCCGTCAGCGGGACGGTAAATGTGTAGCGGTCAAGGGGCAGTGACAGAGCTCTACGGTTGGGAAGGTAACCGGAGGTCTGGCGTCGCACCGGCGATGCGTCTCAAACTCCGTATATTGGGACCGACTTTGAACTTTGGCCGAACATAATATCTCATGATATCAACAATCGCAAAGAAACTTGTCAATCTACAGGGACTCCCCTACATGCCCCCAAGTTTGGTGAACTTTGGTCCAGAGACGACTAAGAACGGTTTGCTCGTTTTTGCCCACCCGCCATAAATTTTCGCTTTGGGAGACACTGTCAACCTTACCGTATGGACAGGCAAACTTTGGCACGCGTTATGTAGTGGCACGAGCTTACAGTCTAGAACAACAGAATGCCGGGCGGGCTTATGCTGGGCTTTGCCATGCATCTAGCATACATAGGTAACGGTTGAATTAGCTGACATCACAGTAATCTGAATGGTCACGATATGATCTCTGTGCTGTACGGCCGCACTGTGCTAAGTTAACTGGTGAAGATTTCTCAAGTAATGTAAATAAAATTGAATTAGTTTAAGAACAGCTTACTGCTAGCGGCGATCTGACTGTAAATGTTGCAAAATGTTTACATTTCCTTGCCCCAAATCACGGCAGCCAGAACAGCTGGCATAGATAGGAATGAAGAAATAACGTCACTGTCACCCTACGTATCGTGGTCATAAGCATCGCCGCCTAATGATCAGAAAGGACCGAAACGGCCATCGGTTTGGGCATATTGTTTCGCTGCCATTGTGGCGATGCCGCTTGTAATTGGTTACGCTCTGTGATAGACACCTGCGACGAGTACGTGCTGTACGAAGGCATCGGAATGATTCCGGAATTGTTCGACATGTTCGTGATTGAAGTCGGCAACACTACCAGGTCGGTTTGTCGTGCGCTGTGTTCGAAAACGCACGACCTAACGTGCAGCGGATTTCTCTACAACAGACGCGTGCAGAGCTGTCAACTGTCGCCGTACACCGGCGAATGGGTCACCACTGCTGGCCTCTCATTCAACAGTTCCTCTGGACTCGAGTTCTATCGTCGAAAACGCTGCCTCGGTCAGAATGCGATCTTTATCCAATTTATCGTTGATAATAATGTCTCAGACGTAATTGGCCACAAACCCGATGCGTAAGTTCTATTGCATTGGCTGAGGTCATCGATATTGGTACCAATCGAAAGCTCATATACCACTTCTTATCAAAACGATAACTAAGCAAGTACTGCGCATTAAGTCTTGAATTTATGAATCTGCTAAGAATTTACACCGTAGGCGTCGCGCGGTTCCTCTGCAGACGTTTACTACTGGACAGTAATCGCATATTGTCCATAGTTATGGCTTTGTCAACCACTTTTACGCAATACGCCCCTGAAATTACCAAATTCGGTAAACATAACGCAAAATAAGGTCCATTTCACCGTTCAAGGTCATTCAATGTCACCGATTTTGTTACCAATCGAAAGCTCATGTACGACTTTCTATTAGTGATTAATACTAACTTACCTCCTATCTTGCACCCTTTCGGAGATACAGCATTCCAAAAGTGAAAATCGACAGACAGACGGACGGACGGGCGATAGCATATAGCGAACGTGAACGCGGTGAGTTCACGTTCGCTAAAAATGCGTTGTATGTATTGAAACTCCTAGACTATGCCCATAATAATTGCTTCATATAACCTAGCATGTGCTATTCTGCCAATATATCACCTCCATTTAACCATTTTCATTCATCGTATATATTGTAGTTCATAAAAAGCACAAGTAGCAAGTCAATTGCAGCAGACGAATAGGAACGAGGTTTGCCGAGCATTTACAACACCTTTAAAGTAGCGTTCTCACTGACGCGTTAGCACGCGTTTGAACGCGGTCGAAAGCGAGGGACAATCTCAAAAATCTAGCATTGCTAGATATTTGAACATTCAGCAATGTTAGATTTTTAGACCGCCTTTCGCGTTTGCACGCGGTCGACTGCGGTGGCGTTCGAGCGCGTGCGAACGCCTCAGTGAGAACGCTACATAACAGGACGTTAACAATGAGTTATAAATACTTGGTACATGCTCGGACCCTACTATAATAAAACACATTATGACATTGTAGAGATGCGCAATAAAAGTCTCAAAACCACTTTTAAAACTACATAAAATCAACACATAGGCTCATCACAAAATACATTTTACTGTAAATTGCTATAACGTTTACTTTAAGGAGTTCGAATTCCTAACTAAAATAGGTTTTACTGTGGACGTTAACAATACATGTAGTACTCGTTTATTGCTAGCAATAAATACTGTTTATTGTAGTAGTAGTAGTAGTTTATTCATTAATTCGATGTATTGTTACAGGCAGGGAGAGTTTTACGTGCACATTCGAAGACGACACGTTTTGTTTGCTGACCAATGACGGTACACTCAACAAGGAAATGTGGGATATTCAGGACGGCAATGAACTGGTTGAGGACAACACTCTTAAAAACGGTCTGTAACATTGCATGTCATCCTTCTGAGTATTTGCGTATAGGTCACACTCACAGGTAGGCCTAGGCTAGTAACTTCTCTGCTGTGTGCAGCATACGGTTAAAGTTTTATAAGGTAAGAAAAATACAAAACGCACATTTTCAATAATTCGTGTAGATGTAAATAAATGTTCAAGATACAATGGGAAACGCAAATTTTCACCTCGGATATTTTCCCTGGACAATTCCCCCAGACATTCTCCATATTTATTTTTGGACACAGTGCGCTATCCCCCTTCCAGCTATGTGCTGCAATGCTTTCATTCTCACCAATGTAATGCAAACATCCGTATTTTCACCAGAAGCAACGTTTATGGCGTCCATATAGTATGAAAGTAAAAAATAATTGTTATCTACAAAAAACGGATACTTCCATTAAATAATAATTATTTACTTAAAATTTACTTTAAATACTTATTGTGTTATTTCAGCAATTATTATCTTGACTCAACTGACTAGTAATCTACACTGTGTCCCAAAAAATCTGTCCACTTTTTATTTTTTGAATAACTGCCAAAGTTTGTTGTGATGTCTTGAATCATTGTGGAGGCATGATTTCAACTGACAGAGCATCGCGCGGTTTCTCTGCGATAGCTGAGCTTTTTTGCTTTGTTGCTATTACATTTGTACGATTTGTCGCAGACGGCATTAGTATTTTCTCAGAAATAATGTCGAATACATGTTAATCGCTGAATTTTGTAGTTCTCGGACACTTTGCCAACATGCTGTCCACGGATTCTCGACTTGGGTATTTCGCGCATCTTCAAACCCCGTACATGAATACGACTGGCATGTGCCTGGAGCTGTTCTACCAGATGAAGTCAACGGCTATATATGCTGCCGACAAACCAGTGATACGGGTGTCTGTATTCGACGAGGAGAGAAAACGTACCGATCTGGTGAAGAGCGCTGGGGAAAACCGTACATCGTGGGACCGGCTGTTTGCCAAGCTACCCGATGGATTTCATCAGATAGTTATACGAGGACGTCGAAGCTATATCAGTTATTGTGGCATGTCCATCGACGACGTCGCGGTTCAACCATGCGATGTGTTTGGTGAGTTTTTACCGCGCTGTAAATTGTATGCGAACGTGTTGTATGCCATAATAACGGTATATTCTCGTTTCATTCGTCTATTCATTCGTCGTAAATAATTCATAGTCAAAACGGCTAAACACATCGTCAAACATTTTACCACCAGGTTGACGCACTTTTAATTTTTTTTTCACACAGCACATACGGGCGAAGATTCATCTCTGGCATTATCCTCGGCGACAGCGCTAGATAAGTTACAGCCAGGTACATGACCAAGATTTTCGACCAATTATCTCATTCTCATTATCAGCCGGATGCTCGCAGGGAAAATGCCGGTATAACAATAATAATAATGAGTACATTTGTATATCGCAAAATAAATAGTCCTCAGATTCGCTAAGGTATACTCATATGGGTCGACTTTCGTTACATCAATTGACTCCTCCACGCCAAATTTCACCCAACGGTGCAGATGTGGGTTGAGACTATTACGGAATTTTCGGAGTTCGTTGACAGCTCCGTGATGAATTAACCCATTGATTTTGCAGGATTCGCTCAAGGGTTTCCTGTGTTTCCAAACTCCAAAGGTATCGGAGTTTAACATCCTGAAGTGCGTTTTCCCCGAACTTTCCAGCATCTCCTAGTGGCAGATCTATACTGTACGTCGTATCCGAAAATAAGCTTTCAAGGAGCAACACGGTACGGACTTTTATGCCCAGTTGAAGTTGAAAATTTGAAAATACGGTCAAATTTGGAGTATTTCGCCTCTGAGGCGCGACACGAGTGAACTGATCCCGGTGAAAATTAATATGGCGTGGAAGTAGGCCTATACATCACGGGCTTATTATTCTCGCATGCCAAACTTGGTATGGATGGGTGAAGGAGGTAGGTACTGGAGCAGCACAGGTATAAAACTTGGTCACATTTGCGGTTGTTCGCCTTACGTGGGAGACAGTATATGCCGATCAAGGTAAAATTCGGCATGGTAGAATACACCATGGATTTACTGTATTATGCCAAATACGCCGATTATTTAGACGCAGAGAAGGAGTGCCTGACGAACCCGGCGGGCAACTCGTATCACGGCACGAAGACCAGGGCGGCCAGTGGACGTCCGTGTATGAACTGGATGGACGTGACGAACTACGCGATAACAGCGTCGCTGACTGACATCAACGAAGCACGAAACTTCTGCAGGCGCGTCCCGTTCACCGAGTGGAATGGACCTTCATGTGTCACAACCGACGAAGTTGGAGTGGTTCGACTAGAACGTTGCGACGTTCGCTATTGCGGTACGCTCTCTGGTGCATCATTATGTCATTATACAGTGTGTCTAAAAACAATACACTGAACTGTCGATCATAACGTCGGCAAATGTAGACCGATTTACTAAATTCTTTCACTGTCGGATTTTTAAAAGAATTTTGTATACCACAAAGATTCTCCACCTCACCTTATGTATGTTTCTACATTACCTTGTAAAACGTGAAAATTACAATTTCTGCCGATTTCAATGGCATATTGGATGTGAGACCTCAGAATTCATCTAGCCAGATATGAAGCCGCCTAAATAACTCAGATCTGAATCCTGTGACTATAAAATTTCGAAAACAATGCAGCAGTGCTCAGAAGAGGATCCGTGATGTCAGCGAACTGAAGCAGTGGATGATTGACATGTAACATGGGCTGCAGCAGACAATCATTGATGAAGCTCGCACCAGCGAATGGCGTAAACATCAGGGAGCTTGAGTTTGTACTAGAAATGGACGTTCTCAGCACTTGTGGGTGGACTTCATTAGCTAGGAGTTACAAACATCATTGTCACGTCCTGACAATAGTGAAGAGGCCAAAGTTCTCCACGGTAAGAAGCGATATGAGCCGATCGTGAAGAAAAAAAAAATTGAATTTGAAACTGCAAACAAGTAAAAGCCAGCTAGTTGTTTGTCGATTTCTTTTCGCTAAAGTGTGACCTGGGCTTTCTTGTAGATTTCGTCCATTTTGTATTCACATTGTGCAGCAAATACTAGGATAACTGTTTCAGAGTGCAGATCAGCGACAGATTTCCAGTGCAAGAACAATCTGTGTCTACCGGGCATCGTCAAATGTGACGGATACGATCACTGTGGCGACGGAAGTGACGAGGCTGAACTGTGCGGTGCGTTTGTCATTTTGTATACTTCCACGTGTCTTTATTGCCCCGTACGAGCTCCGGGGCTGTAATGCATCCTGATCCGTTTGTTGATTCCGCCACTATATACATCGTTTGCTTGCTTACTGAACTTCCTACTTACTTACTTTCTTACTTACTTATTTACTTCCTCAAGAATAGGCCCGTTCCGTTTCCAGGCCGAAGGTCGTAAGAGGTGACCAAACATGGCTTTGGTTTATTGTGTGTTTTATTTTGTTACGGATGCATGTTTGCTTTGATTGTGTTAGATTAGTTTTTCACTACTACGTAAGCCAAGAGATTGGCTCGGAAGAAGTCTCCGAAATGACCTATTTTTTGAGTGGAACATAAAACCTTAACTCAGACAATACGTATATTTTTCAACGTTCTGAGAATTAACACATTTATCAAAAGCCATTCGGTCTTTCGTCCTCGGTATGCACATTAAACAGTCTCCCAACTCCAGAATACGGTATATCCCGTACACACCATCAATTGTCAACAACAAAGTTGTTTAATGGAAAACTAGCAATAGGTTACTATTAGTTATCATTCAACGTCATTCTTATTGATTTACGATATATACGGCATATACGAGGCCAAACATTTGGCCTCAAGGCCGAGGCCAGATGGTCGAGGCTGAGGCAAATGTTACGAGGTCGAGACCAAAATGTTTGGCCTCTAGGCCGAGGCCGAGTCCAACATTTTGGTATCGAGGCCAAACGAAAGTTTAAACCATGTTAGACTCAGTTAGCACACACGATGTACATCACACTCGTACAGTTGTGCGAGAGTGTTGTAAGGACAACGACGAAAGTCCATGTAGAAAGGCAAAATTAGACCACGCCACTCCCTAAACCGATCGTCACTTAAATTTGTATAGGTGAATAAGTCGGTGATACCTACCACCCTACAAACGTTTGTATGCGCGATTTCGTTTTCGCGCATACACGGCGAATTGTTTACTTGGGCTATCACTTTCAACCGGTGCCTTATTCCTTTAGCAAATCCCGGCTGTGGTTAACCCAGATATAGCAAAAATGAAGAAGGTTATACAACTTGCCTTATATTACTTACTTATATTACTTAGTTGTTGCCAATCAACTGTCACTTCCTGCGATTGTATAGCTCGGCCGCGTAAGTAGCGCTATAGAAGAATCCGACCTTTACCTTTACCTTTTTTGTTAGCACATTGGCTTTAGGAAATGTGCTGCTAGGTAATATCAGCCTTTTCCTTTGTTATTTTTAGTTGTGTCATGTAGCCACAGTCGTCCATACGCAATGTTTTAAACTGTGAAGTTTTTGACATTAATAATAGCATATCGACTAACGCCAACCGATGCCATTGAGTTGAGTGCAATTAAAAAGTTATTCGCCGTTTATTGGATGTCTAGACATTGTACCAACGCCACGGACAGAAGTGTGCAGTACTAAATATTTCGCAATGCATACTTCTGTTGATCGGTGGAATATTAATCGAATCGACGGTGTATTTTGATAGACTGTAGGTGGGTTTCGCTACAGTTTCATTAAATCTGGAACGTGAAAAATGGACAGAAAATTGCCAGAGTCAGATGCAATTAACTAAAATTTTCTGTCGCATTCAACGCTTTAAAATAACGAAAAATTGAACCAAATATTGCGCCTAGTAGCCGTGAATGCTACTGACGTTGTAGATCGTTTAAGAAGTGTTTCTTGCTCTTTCGATGACAGTTTCATCTGCGGTTACGTGACGTCGAAAGTCGGTGCCTGGAAATGGTCGCTGAAAACGGGCAAAGATAACAATCCGTTAACGGGACCAGAAGTAGGAGCTCTTGGAAGTCCATTTGGTCAGTTTTCAAGCTTTCATTAAACAGGTTGATGTTTAAGCCGGTCATTATTGTGGCGTGTTGATTACTGAAACGATTCGCCTCGTATTCAGCGGCGTGGAACAATTTGCCGCCATCCATTCGAGCTGCATCATCACTCTGCTTTCCGAACCAGTGTTCTTTAGCAATAGCACTCGGTTGGGTTTGTGTGTTTAATCAATCATCAATCAATATCAGCTTGCACCACTATGCGTAGCGCCATGTTTAGCCAACATCCTCCAGAAAGATCGATTTTGAGCTGCGTCTCTTGCGTCTGTCAGCTCCATGTCAAATGTGTGTTCGGATAATAACTTTGAAAGACATGCCCTCTGACCTAGATGTCGTGCTGGTTCACCTTGACCATATTTAGGTTAAGGTTAAAGGAATAGGTCATTGGTCAAAATTAGGTTTGGGGTTAGAGTATGTAAAGTTAAAGTCAACTTTGGAAACCATTTGAGGCAGACCTAAATTGAAAACCGTGTGTAAATAAGTAACAGTGAATCGAAAAATCACGGTCGGCTAAAATGTTGCTACAGTGATCGGCGCAACCTCGAGTGAAGACTTTCTAGTCTGTTTCTCAGCAAGATTACTCAGTCAAATTTTACAATTTTTATAAAAATTTTTCGAAAGGTAAGCCGTAGAAGCAAGAAACTAGAAAACATTAGCAGCGACCCTAGTCGCTGCAAAAGCGGCAGCATGCCATTCTTTCGTAGCTCCGCCCAGCGTTGAACGCGGGTGCACATCGACGAATATTCCACTATCCAGTGATACCAAGATCGTTTCCGTATTCCAACGCCTTCATGGCGAAGTGGCGTTCACAAACTGTGTCATTCAAAAACGTGACGGACTAACAAAAAAACAAACAAAAAACATCGAACTTTTTCGCCCTTTGGCAGCGCGTGGTATCCGAGCCCCACCAAATTTGACATGGTGATAGAGATCATCACGTTTCTTGGACCTCCAAAACATATTCGCCTCCGACGCATAGCTTCGTCGCTAGGGGCGCTGAAAATTTGGGATAATGCGCGCACCCCTAAACTAAAACCCATGACTCCGAAACCCTTGAGTAAATCCGCAGCAATTTTAATACCTGACCGATCATGAAGCTGCCTACACATGATGAAAATTTGGTAAAAATCGCCCAACGGATATACGCCCCTGAGGGGCGTTTATATGCCGAAATTTTGGTATAATTTTCAGTTTTTGGGGCCCAACATCCCCACCCTGCACCGATCTGGGTGAAATTTGGCGAGGGTGAGTCGACTTTCGGTGACTCATCCTCGCCAAATTTCACAGCAATCGGTGCAACGTGTCGCCCCAGCTGGGCGAAAAACCTCAAAATTGCTCCCTGAGTAACGCGAAATACCGGCGCTATGCGCTGCGCGCAATGCTGCCGGTAACAAAAATGGTTTGCTTTTGGGGTAATCTAGAATTAGATCTAATCATGTACTCTTGCCGTCCCTCCAATAGACGGCATCTGAGGTGGCTGCGAAAAGTCGACACCCGACAGAGCGCCAAGGACGCATGGACAAAAGTACGCGAGGTCATTAAAGGGAGGGCGAAGCAGGCCGGCGACCATGTTGACGGGCAGACGGCGCAAATATTTAATAAGCACTACGCAGCCATCTCGATAGATGCCGACTACCACGCACCCAGGCTGAAACAAACAGCACCCAACGATCTGTGCTACGTCACGGAGATGGACGTGTTTCGCATGCTGGACACGCTGCGACCGACAGCGGCTCTGGCGCTCTGTCGGGTGTCGATCAGATACCAGCGTGGTTTTTGCGACTCGGCGCACCTGTTTTCGCCGCACCGCTTGCCCGTCTGTTCCATCAGTCACTTGCGACGGGTGTCGTGCCGCGCCAGTGGAATACTGCCACCATCACGTCGATACCCAAGATAAATGTAAAAAACTGCAGTTTATACACACTGTTAACGGCGACGGATCTAAAACCGCAAAAATCATAAAAAGGCAATGTTAACCACACTGACATAGCCTGAATGTCAATGTTAGTATGGTTAACATTGCCTTTTTATGATTTTTG
>Ga0209363_1000239_pt1 | contig 19253 bp, 12 predicted proteins | sample WorMetexBAHAMAS3_FD_187385 | JGI IMG/M metagenome (GOLD analysis project Ga0209363, IMG submission 187385) | Marine gutless worms symbiont microbial communities from Max Planck institute for Marine Microbiology, Germany - Inanidrilus exumae... | ecosystem: Host-associated > Annelida > Digestive... | reverse complement strand
ACGAAACTTTAACCGCTAACGCATCCTGAAACGAGGTACAAATTCTGCAAATTTTGTGAAAATCGCATAAGGGATACGCCCCTGCGGGGCGTTCATATTCCACATTTTGGCCAAATATCAGTAAAAATTTTAGTTTTAAGGGTCCTATACCCTTATCGTTGCACCGATGGGGGCGAAATTTGGCACGGAGGAGGGGACCTTCGGTCCCCTCCTCCGTGCCCAATTTCGCCCCAATCGGTGCAACGTGTGGCCCCTGCGGGGCGAAAATCCTCAAAATCGGCCTCTGAGTAAATTAAATAACCGGCACTTTGCGCTGCGCGCAATGCTGCCGGTTAATAATTCAACTGCTGTGTTATTGAAGACAGACACACCAGTTTGACAGAACATGCACAGATGTGTGCTCATATACACAAGCACTGTTTTAATGGACATTTTCCATGAAAATCTGGGTTATTTGGGTGCCCAACGGATATTCTTTCTTAACTTGTGCCAGACCAAAAGTTTTATTATTTTAAAACACCACTCCGCATCTTCCTCAGGCGTCCCATTATCTATTTCCACCACTGTATGTTTGACTGAGTAAGCATTAACTTTACATAACATGGACTACTGCCCGGACCATTTCTTCTGAGCTACTCGGTTTTTTGTTCTTAGTTTTTCCTTATTTTTTTCGTTTCTGTGACGTGCACTAGATTAGGCTGGCATCTCATCAGCTTTTGAGGGAGCACATATAAATATACTGTATAGTATTCTGTCGTGTCTAAACCATCTCAATCACTAAGCTGACCAACTCCAATCCCTATGATCCTCTGGGTCTGTGCATTTCCTTATATTCTTTCAAAAATAAATGCTTCTGTTGTTTGTTGAAATCCACGTATGCTTCACTGTCATCAGCCACGTCTTCTGTCATGTCACACAACTCACACATGCAGAATACACTGTCTTTCAGTTTAACGAGACTCCTGGGTGCTTGCGTTAGCAAACAGTGACCGTTCTCTCAGGAGTCCAGTAGTGAATACAGAAAGGATGAATCAAGTCACTGGCTGGGTTCAGTGCTCTCAGCTTCCTTCAGTGCTTGGCTGAGCAACAGAAGTGTACATAGCAGGTAAACAATGGTCCACAAAGGTTCTCTTCAGTAACAGGTGACTCAATAGGGCAAACAGCCATCCCAGGATCACATGGAAGACATCCATTAACATGGACGTGGTGAGGTGGTTTCAATTTTAATGAGAATCCATTCCTGGTTAATATGGGTGAGAACTCAAAAAACTTTCCCAATCATTTCTGACACTTGCCGCTACTACCAAATCACATCCTCTATCGACATATTACCTTACCTGCATACCAAAACTTACCCACCCTGTCTAGTAATAACCCAACAGCATATTTAAGGTGAGGTGATCTTTTTTTGACAAATACATACATAATTTCCGTAGGAATCTGTTACTGAAAAGTTTCTGAAAATCGGCCCACATTAGCCCAAACTATAATCATCAAGAATCTCAGATATTACACACAGACTGTGCGATGTGCTATGTCAGTTTGTTGAAATCTTGTCAACTGCTGCAGAGCTGTACGAAAAATCGCATCTGAAAGGGCTTGCAGTACGTGAATGACCTTGAAGGTCACTCAAGGTTATCTGAATTGCCTCTATTCGATGGGCCATACATCACTTCCTATTAGTGGACTTCAGCAACATCTTCATCTTGTACGGTTTCCAAGATATTACCACATTTACAGTGAACGTGACTGGCTGTCACACTGAGAAATCCTTCATTTTCGAAAAGAGTTGAAATAACAAGCCACGTTTCGGATTCATGTTTAAACACGTTGTAGGGTCGACTCCTACTTACTGCCAACTTCAAAGTCACGTGACACAAAAACTAGGATAAAAATCAAAATTCCGGCCCATTAATTTTTAGGTATTGCCCCCTAATTTAAGAATCCGTGGTCATTTGCCAGCCCCCATTACAAATGGGGGAGGAATAGCTCTAGAAAATGGTTGAATTTCCGACTTTCATGGGCTCGTGACCTTGACCTTGACCTCGGATCGGGAAATGCTGCATACCGTCATGCATCACTCGTCGACCTCTACCTACATACTAAATTTCATTAAAATCGAAGAAACTTTTTGTGGACGGACGGACATTTGAGACCCACTAATGTTATTAGGTCGACTCGGAGGAGTTGACCTAATAATACATGCTATATTTCCAGAGCTATGGGAGTTAGAAAGGTTCTGAACAGCAAAAGTGACCGACAAGGTCATTCAAGGTCACCAGTAATTGCGCGATTCGATAGGCCACATACGGTATCCAATTAGTCTTCCACTGCAACTATACCTATATCTTGCACGGTTTCCGAGATACTGTCACTTATTTCCCAAAATTTAATGACATCAAGTGACCGTGAACACATCCCCTTTAGAGATTGTGCTTGCAACAGTACTCCTCAGTATCAATCTGCACACGAAATTTGAAGTGCCCAGCTTCACCAGCATGACTGGCACTCGAAAATTTAAAAATAGCTCATGTCACCTTAACCACACCGTTACATAGTAGTTTGTCATCCCAAGGCTAACACCTGACATATCCTACCCGTACACAACATTCGATGACTCTAGCTTCAGCCGTTTCGGAGATATATTTTGGCCCCAAATTTAGATGGGTCACATGAACCTAACCACGTTAGGGGTGGTTTGTCGAGCGCAGACCACTATGTTACATAGCCTACATGTACACAAAATTTGACAACTTCAGCCATTCCAGAGATATTATTCATTTGTGGGCTAGGACTTGATCAACCTGCCTACCAAATCTGAAGTCTTTATCTCCACCCACTATGAAAATATGAAAGGCAATACAAAATGTCAAAAATAACATGGTTTGGGGTAGTTAGAGGTCACTCAAGATAACTGGAAATAGTGCCATTCCAAACAGCACATAAGAGTTCTCATTAGCCTTCCATAATTACTATGACCCTATCTTGCACCATTTCTGACATATAGCGATACTGGTCAAAAATTGCAGATGTTAACCTAGCCCATCTGTATTTGGCGCCCCCGTTAGAATTACTCCTATATCTCTGGTATCAGAAAACTAGTCCCTCGTCTATCATAAGGCACTGTTTGCATGATCCTACATATAGCTGTTTTGGTACCATTTCCGTTTTGAGATGGACAGGCAGACAGATGGACAGACACGACGACAGCATATTCCATGCTAGCATAGCATCGAGTGGTAAATATCAAGAGTCAGATTTTTCTAAGACACAGTGCATTATGCAGCTTTGCAAACTTATGAACTCATGTGGAGATAAATACATACATATTGAGTAAGACGTGGCCTGTACAATGTTGCTGACGATGACATTCGCACAGAGGTCATCACAGGTGTATGTCTCTGTAATGTAGTTGTTTCATTACGTACTCGATGAATGCCACTAGTGAATTCTGCAGTTGCCGGCATCAATTCCACTGATTTACTGCCAGCAGCCGGTCCATTCAGAGTCATCGTACTACTGCTGCCGGTGTCTCTAGCAACACATTGCTGATGTCGTTCATACAGTGCTGTGGATGCTGGAACACCAAATGGCAATGGGACAGTTCTGTGGTACGAGCTGGCACAGACTGGTGACTGAACATGTTGCTGGGAGAAGCTACTGACAACTGGCACCGTGTGACCCATCCCAACAAACTGCGCATTCTTATCACTGACGACATGCTGTGACGTCAAAGGCATTATTTCAGCTGAAGTGCTAGCTTCCATTGCCATGCCACGCTGCATGACAGCCATTCGCCGTCGCATCAGCTGTGCCTGCTTCAGTCGCTGTTCGGCTCTCTGTCGCTCCAACTTTTCCTTGATAGCACAGCAGTATGGCACTGGGCACTTTGGCATGTCACACGTCTTTGCATGATAGCAGCACAAGGCAATCAGCTGCTTACACACAGGACAAACACCAGTATTCTTTCGCCGGCATGCGTTGCTGTGCTGGATCAATCGCTTCATCTTCTGACAGGTGATGAGACGACAGTTGGCATCTCGGCAGTGGCATGCATGTACCAGAGACTGCAGGCAAGTTTGGATTGACCGTCGACGTGCTTCCTGTGCACTCAGTCCAGCTGCCTTCTGGTCATCAGCAACACCCTCTGTTGGACCACTGATACTGCCCGTCCCATCTTCCAGATCAAAACCAAGTCGATCCATCTTGTGTGCGTGACCAAGTTTATCATAGCATGGCACACATAGGTCAAAGTCCTAAAAACAGCACCAATATTGCCACAAATTCACTCTGCATATGTAACAAAAAAGTACACAGCTGCTACGTGTTGTCCATACGCAAGAAGGTTACATATTAAACAATGTCAAAGCCCAGCATAACACACAAAATAGACTTATAAGTACATGAATACCAACAAAATAGACTTCTAAGTACATGAATACCGAGCCAAAGTAGTACTCACATCACAGACTGAACAGTGGTAACGTGTGTCGACATTTGCATGGCAGCTGTTGCATGTATAGACAAAGCTGTCACGCGCCTGTGTGTGCAACTCATACAGCATTGCCATGGAGGAGAACTTTGCACGACGCAATGATGAAAACTCATAATGCCTGTCACGTGCCATCATCAAGAAAGGATCACGGCCATCCATAAGGTCATTGGCAATCAGTGCATCCGGATCATTAACTGGTGGTAGATCAGCTAACTTTGATGGAATGTGAAGACGAACTACGAAAAACACCTTCAGTCACACAACAATAACAACAGCTGCACTATTCTTCACATATGTTAATGGAAATAAATGTCAAAAACTAGCAGAATTAAAAATTACATAAAAATGCCATTATCTACAACAGAATATATTCTGATATACACATCCAGTCTCACGCCAACCCATCAATAAAAGCACACATGCACATACATCATATCATCATCATTATCAACCCGGCAATAACACACAACACATCAATTTTCCACATTTACCAAGTTAACCGACAGACACAATAGTCCACAATGGAGCGGTATTTTTTACATGCCAGGTATTCCTTCATGTCACCTAACAACTGAAGGCTATGTAGTTTGTTGTGACAGTAAACACCACTGAATGATGGAGTTTTAAAACCGCAAAATCAAATATTCTTTTTGTAACTTGCTGGAATGTTTCCTTCAGTGCCTTGACATTGCTAGCTAGGTGACAGAAAGGCATCTAGCTAGTGAAATACCTGTATTACTTAAGGTGCACTGCCAGAAAACGTGGAGGAACAAAACCCAGGTTCACCTGGAAACGGCCGTTAGAATGAATGAATGAGAAGGAAGAGGTGAAGGACAAGTTTGAGGAGCAGGTTAGAATTTGCAGTGTGTATCAATGAGATGAAAACAGTGTGGTCATGCTATATCTACACATCTAACACAACGTCAGCACCCTCAATCTTACCTCCTTGTGTTTTTCCATTGTGGTAAACAGTTTCGCTGACAAGTCACTCTGTCCAAGCCCATTCTTACTGCTCCGACGCAGTGAATGGTTCTTTGTTTTCGAGTACTTCTTCTTACTGCTGCCGCTTTTTTGTCCTTTTTTCTTCCCATTTGTAGTCTATAAAAAACAAAAAGCTCAGCTAAAGCAGAGGAACCGTGCGACGCTCTATGCTAGTAAATTCGTGCTATGTTTCACGAGCTATAGGCCACATACAATTTTCTATTACTCCTCCATTGCAACTATGTCTCTCTCTATCTTGCACCGTTTCTGAAATATTATCACTTATTTCTCAAAATTAAAGAGGTCACGTGACTCTAAAGAGTAATATATCATGCATGCGACCGTATGCCGCCGTATCAATCAGCACATGAAATTTGAAGTGACTAACTTCACCAATTCCAAAGATATGATTGGCGCAAAATTTAAAGGGGTCATGCAACTCTGACAACACCTCTTTTAGAGGTGGTTTGTCACCATAGGCTAGGATTTGATACAATCTACCTGAATGCAAAATTTGACGATTCAAACTTCAGCAGTTCTGGAGATATCATTGGGGGATCAAAATTTAAAGTGGGTCATGTGACCCTGACCACGCCCCATTTAAGGGCGATTTGTCATCCTTATGCTGGAAGCCTACATAGCCTACATGTGTGCAAAATTTGACCACTCTAGCTTCAGCAGTTCTGGAAATATAGTTGGTGCCCACCGAAATTGAAATGGTTTATGTGATCAGACTATACACCTTTCACAGACAGTTTGCCACCCACGGGCTAGCACTTGCTACGATCAACCTATCTACCAAATTTAAAGTCTCTATCTCTACCCACTACAAAAATATGAAGCACAATACAAATTAGTGAAAATGGGTGATTTTGGGTAGTTATGGGTCACTTAAAATCACTGGAAATAGCGCCATTCGATAGAGCACACTAGTTTCTACTAGTGTTCCATTGAAACTATGTCCCTATCTTGCACCATTTCTGAGATATAGTGAGATGTTAGTCAAAAATTGCCAATTTGAACCTACCCCACCTGTATTTGGCGCCCCTATAGGGTGTACCCCGTTGCAATTTCGCCAAGATTTTTTGGCATCAGAAAACTAGAGACCGTGGGCTATCGTATGGTGTTGTTTGCGTGATCCTACATTTAGCTGTTTTGGTAAAGTGCCGGTTTGTGACAGTCAGATAAACAGACACATGATGACAGCATATACCGCGCTAGCATAGCGTCGCACTGTAAAAATTCATGAAAACTTCAATATATACTCCGATCGTCATACACCGACAACATGGAGACAGAAAATGTGGTCAGCTAAGAACTAGAGTTTTGCACGGGAGCAGGAATGTCCCGCGGGACTGCCACGGGATTTCCCAAAAGATCGGGATTGAAATTTTAAAAAATCCCGTGGTATAAACAAGAACGGGACTGCAAATTGTCAGGCTTTTGCGGTAGCGGGATAAACTTTCACGGGATTCCCGTGGGAACGGGATGTCAACTGCATGGGGCGTTTAGATGTGTTGTACTGAAAGTGTAGTGTCTGTGGTGAACATCACTCAGCTGGCTGCCAGCAAAGCAGATTAAAGGCCGGGCTTCTGTACCTGTACTCTCTGTAACACCATTGCAGTGGCAGTGGCACTTGCAATTTGACACCAACGACCAGCCCACCAGCCCTACTGACTGCATCCGAATTCCACGTCCATTGATGCACTGCTCGGCGTCCTCCTCGCATGCTGCAGCCCAAAGCACCGTGTACATTGGCCTCTGCTATATGGCTCACCCCAGCCACCAGCGTTGAATGCTGACAGTGAGTCCGATGCGTACAGCTTGTAGGGTGTGTGCCACTAGTCTGGTTTGCGTGCCAAGAAATGTCACATTACGTCAAATTGGAGAAGACTGATTTAGTTAGTTCGCTTAGGGAAAGAAAATGCGAATAAGGGAACGGCGGGACGGGACGGGAACTACTACGCTACTGCTGCTACGGGAACAAAATGGGAACGGGATTCAGTGCTATGGGAGCGGGACTGGACCGGGACAAATGTTTGTGGGAAAGGGATGGGAGGGAGCGGTACTGAAAAACCGATTCTGTGCAAAACTCTACTGAGAACTGGCTGCTGTGCTGGATATATCATTATCATGTCAATTAGTGGATCACTTCATAGCTAAGGAATGGGGAAGACAAAGTTGTACTAATTGACTGAGTTAAGGTTTTACATCCCACCCAACACAAAATAGTTCATTTCGGAGACGTTCTTCCCCGCCAATCTCTTGGCTTACACAAAAAAAGCAAACATGCATCAATAACAAAATATACTACAACATAAAATTAACATAAAAAACTAAAGCCAGGTTTGGTCGCCTCCTATGACCTCCGGAATGGGTCTATTATGGAAGAAGTAGATAAGTCAAGAAGTAAATGAGCAAGCAAGTAAATAAGTAAGGAAGGAAGATAGTAAAGTAAACAAACAAGCAAACAATTTACATAGTGCCAAAGACAAAGTGTAATATCACTACAAAATCAATGTGTGTCAAATCTGATAGACTATTGTTTATGCAATAGCCTTTGTAAAATCTCGAGTGTTAAAACTAAACAAAAGTTGTTTCTCCAACTGAAGTTGGTGAGGCATAACCCTTTTAGCCGCACACAACTAGCAGAGATGTAGTCCTCGAGACTGCAGTCTTGATCTCAAGACCGCCCAAGACCGGAATGTTGCGCTCTCAGTCTTGGTACTTGTGGTCTTGGTCTCGAAGGACGGTCTCGGCTGTTTTCGAGATCGATCAATAATTTGTTAGCATGTATGTGTTGTAAAATTATAATCCTTTTTTCACAAGTTAATAACAAAAACTGCAATTTTAATAAACTTCATTAAATTTAATGCCACCTGTAAACTGTATAACAGACTTATGATGGTTGTCTTACAACGTACATGAAACTTTGACTGTTATTGTGAGCAATATGTGTTTGTTTTATGTTTCGTTTGCTGATCTTGGTTTTTGGTCTTGAGAGAGCTGGTCTTGGTCTTGGCACTGCTGGTCTTGACTACAAGACTGACAACTAGAATGTGATACTAGTCCTCAATTTAAAACATCAAAATTTATATTAAAATCTGGGAGCTGGTTTTACGTCTCATAAGACACATTATAGGTCAGTCTGGAGACGTTCTTCCCAGCCAATCTTTTGGCTCGGCTTACTACGGAAGCACATAATCATAATCATAATTATACACATATTTATATAGTGCCATTATGCGGAGGCTTCAGAGGCGCTGAATAAACAGTAGTTACTTCATACAAATAACAGGAATAACACAATAAACTGTCTCATACCTTTCCCAAAGGTTCATTGGACAATACATTGGAATATGAAGTATCTTCTGTGTCTCCATCAGCAGTTGATTCTTGACTATGTTTATCTTGCTCCTCATCACCATCCAATGCTTTGGTACAGTCTTCCAAAACGTTAGGCCAAAAATCACCTTCGAAATATGGAACTTGTGTCACACTCTTGATGCCATTATCTACAGCATCCTTCATTATATCCTGAACACAAGCCAAGCAATCACGTCAGCAAAAACGTCAACAGCCAAGTCCCTTAATTTTCATCACTAACTGACATGTCTTATCATTAGTCAGAAACCTGCTCAAAAAGACATAAGACCTTTGCTTATCACTGTGTTACAGGTGCATCATACAAAGTAGTAAGTTTTTGTGTTAATATGTAATGTGAACTATTAGTAGACAATGAAATTATACAGAAGCTATTCTCTCCATTGCCTTCAGCCAGAATTAGGAGAGTGGAACCACATTATAAGCCTAGTTACTAGTACAATAATGCCAACCAACATCAAAGAGGAGGGCAACTGCAAGATGTTCTATATTTAACACATGGGTACATTAACACACACAACCATTTTACTCGTCCCATTCCTGGTCCATCCATATTGACTATATTATCAAAAAGGCAACAACCAGGCTATATTTCCTGAGAGCCTAGAGGCCATTCAAAAACGTGTCATTCATATCACTCATAACCTTACCCGTGGAATGCCATATTCCTCCATGCTATATTGTGCACATCTTGACTCGTTGGCTTCCCACAGAGAAGATCTTTCTGGTGATTTTTTCCATAACATTTTAAATCCAGCCTCCTGTCTCCACAGCCTCCCTCCCCCCAGATCCACGGCTGTTACCTCTAGGCTTAGATCTTCTCAAACTTTTCCAAAAGTCCACACTCGTACCCAGCGCTACTGTTCCTTCATTCTTTTGCTCTTAACCATTACCAGTAAACCTAGTTGTTCTACTGTTTTGTCGGTCCTATTACTAGTCAGTTTTACTATTATCTACAGGACTATTTTGCATGCATCTGTAATGCCAGTGACAGTGTTCAGTTGTGTCAGTATTCTTTTATCATTGTTCTGATCTATGTAGTTTACTGTACTGGTGTTACATTTATCACTGTATTGATCTATTCACCTGCAAAGATGCCAGTCTGTTCACAATAAACTTACTTAAACTTACTTACTTACAGCCGTTATACAGGCCAGCTTGTGTTAGCTGGTAACCCCAGTTAAGAATTGGAGGACTTTGTTGGAGCAAAGTTTTACTACCCGCATACCGTTGCCAATGACAACTGGCAAATTCAGATTACAGAGAAGATTCTATTCTCATTAACGGTGTTACTGATACCATGTTCATGCCATCCACGGATACAATAAAGTGGCACTAAATCACTATCAGTAAATACTCTGCTATCAGAAAGATCCCTCAGGCACACTCATTCTGAAGACAATTGTCATACAAACCTTGTAGTCAAAGATAACTTTTTCAAGCTGTGCTTTGTCCAGCATCTTTCTGTACCAGTCCTGAAGTCGTTTTGGTTTAGGAATCTTTTGCTCTTGAGGATGGCAGTGAAAAATGTAGTCATCACCCTCACATGGGGGACAGGCCCATATGTGTGCCCATGCGTATCTGCACCAAATATTATACAAAGTAACTATGAAAAATTACACCACAAAGATAGTGTAAAAAGCAGCATGATTTTACCAAATATCACCATCATATACATTTAGTACATAATATTCCATTCAATACCACTGACATATGGCACTGATGGTAATCCGAAGTGTGAGAGTGAGTACAGTACTGGCAAGTGATATCCAACATCACATGCAGCAAACGACATGTGTCAGAAGCATCAATTCTCTATAACTCACCCAATTGACTTGACGTAGTCAAGATAACCAATCAAAAGATCGTGGTACACTTCAGTCCGGAATTGCCGAGGTCTAAAGAAATGAACACTGTCCAGGTATGCTATGTACACACGCCTACAACAAACAATATTACAGCAGGCAGTAAGTAACACAGGCATTTCTACTGCACACTCAGACAGGTACACCATTTAGTTAGTGTAGTCGGCACACACATATGCAGAAGAGTACAGAAAGGATTTCATATGACGTTTGTATGTCACTGAACACCACGTGTTTCAGTTAGTTTGGCATGTGGGTCCGGCTCAGACATCCTTCCTTAAGAGCAAATGCTTCGATCTGTTCACTTGCTGGTTCCCATGCATGACCATGCTGGTACTTCGGCAATAAACTTCAGTTGTCTTTAACCAAAGTGTATACTGCATTCACTCAGCAACCTATAACCAAAGTAACTGGTGTGGAGAAGGCATCAAATGACCACATACTGGAAGTTCAGTGAGTTGTACTGCTGCATAGAGATGCAAATGTTGACACAAAATAACAGTCAAGATGGCATTCTTCTAGCTAAGTTACACTGAGTGATGTGTGATACATCTCAATCTAGACATCAAAGCGTGAAACGTGCTAACTAACACACAGCACATTCTGCTTTGCCAAGATACATGTCATCAATGATTGTCACAAGTTCACGTTTATACTACGTGATGCTCAATGATATGACAACGGCAAGCTTCCTAAACCTTTATCAATCAAAAATAATGTTGAATTATGCAGTCACTACTGCTGTTGAACAGCCTGCTTTCATACAGATGTACTTGTGACAACATACCCATTTAGTAAGCTGAATCACAAAGTCATACAAACCGTGAGTTTGGAGGTGGGCAATCTGAGCCATATTCTTGCACATGCATCCCAAAAAGGCACACTTCAGATCCATCAATCTCCTCAAATGCAAATATTGTCTTTGCCCGGTAAGGAAATGTTGATGCCATCTTGCCAGTGTCACCAAACTTTGCTTTCATTGCCGGTTTTAACTGTAGTATTTTGTCGTAAGAGGACAGCACACGTATGATAACCTCTCCTGCCTCAGCATTCTTACGCTTCAACATGTCATTGACGCGGTTCTCTAAGTGACTACTCAGCTTAGTTGTTGGCAACCCTATCCACATCCATACACCATGACATGGTTGCACTATCACTGCTACTGCACAACATTACTACACAATATGTGGCAAAAAAACACATTGTACAAAAAATGTAAATAATTAGAAAACTACAAAAGAGCATAAAAGGAAAACAATGCTAAACATAGTAAGTGAACAACAAATGTGATAATGCATTACAAGACTGCAGTATGCAATATGCAAGAACAACAGTGACCTAAATGAACTTGGTTAATACTGATTAATTTACTGACAAGATAAATACAACAGGGCACAACATACATGTACGGCAACATGATACACCCATCGGACAACAGTGGCATGTGTCCCTTGAAGTCTAAGGAGAGGCAAGAATAATCCTAGCCAACGGATAACAAACCACCCTGAAAGGGCCATGGTCAGGTCATGCGACCCATTAAAATTTTTGGTGCCCCAATCCTATCTATTAGATTCGTCAAATTTTGTACACAGGCAGGCTATATCAAGTCCCAGCCTGTGGATGACAAACCATCCTAAAAGGGGCATGGTCAGTGTCATGTGACCTATTTTGAATTTTTGGAACTGCAATCATATCCCTTGAATGGCTGAAGCTGAAGTCGACAAATTCGGTGTACAGATACACTATATTATATCAAGTGTGAGCCTTGGGATGACAATCTACCGTCTAATGGGCGTCACCAGTGTCAAGTGACCCTAATTTGGGGTTCAGTCACATCTTTGAAATGGTTGAAGCTAGGCATTACAAATTTGGAGTGCTGACTGATACTTTACGAGTAATAGTTCATGAATGACAGATTAGCCTGGAATGGGATATGTTGAGTGTCACGTGACCGCTTTAAATTTTGGTAAATAACTGATAATACCTTGGAAACAGTGCAAGACAAACACGGTTGCAGCAGAAGACTAATAGAAAATCAAATAGGTCTATCAAATGGCAGCAATACCAATGCCTTTGAGTGACCTTAAAGGTCATTTTTTGCTCTTTGAAACCTCGGATAATGTAGCATGTATTATCTATAGTATGTTTATTAACCTACTGAAAGCCTTGCCAAATGTAATTTTTCATGTAGCTGCACAGCAGTTGACAAGACTTCAACTGACAGTGTATTGCTGGGTCCCTCTGTGATAGTTCAGCTTACTGTATAAAAAGCTTCCTCTACAAAACTCCATCGCTACATGTACTTTGCAGTTAACATTAGTTAGAACTCTGCAAAAAAATCATACAACTGTACACTGTCCAGTGTTCCATTACTAATATGTGCATACTATCACTCTATACAACAAGTATGGCTGTCACACACACATTATTCTGCATCACTTAATTGTTCGTATCTATCTTGCCACCTAAAGATAGCCAAGATATGTTTCTACTATGCATATGGACTTCATATTAAATATTCTAATTTTACATATGACCATCAATCACCTTAAATACAAGGTTAGTTAAGAGTTAAACATCCTCTTTCAGAAAAATGGCTATATCAGAGACAAAAGGTCAGGGGTGGAGAGCTACCCTACCCAGTGAAGCAAGGGCAGTGCTTTATTAACCTCATCCCTGGCCTAAACATCCACTCATTTTTTGTCTTCTTTTCACGTTGGTCCAAGCCTCCTAAAGAAAACCCTTGCGGGATAATTTTAGCCGGTTTTTCTAGGATGGATGCGCTTTGTGTAATCCAAGCAACAGCTTCAAAGCACTGAAGGCAGCTGAATGATGGTGAAGATTAAGCTATAACATATTCAACTACGATCAGTTTACAATGGATCAAATGCACACCATTATTTAGCTATAACAAAGCGACTGAACTGGTATAACTTACGCTTTGCAGTGTATTTGTTTTCATTTCTCTTATCGTTCTTCTCAGAGAGGCATAAGTCACAGACAAACTCGTCAGGCCAGATTTCGCTCATGTATTGTGCACATATCTGATGCAGATTGCGACCACAGTCATTACACACCACAAACCTACAACAATCAACACAGCACTCTCAAACAACAGATAAGCACAACCAACCACAGTACAACAACCATTACATGTACACAGACTCACTACTGTCAGTTAGCACCCACCACATACATGATAAAATAGACTTACTGTTCAAATTCCAGCTTATCATTCTTCTCCTTTAAAAACTGTTCTTTCTTCACTCTTCTGCAACAATCCACAACAAAAGAAAATACATCGTGACTCAAAAACTAACGCTTCTGTACTACCTTGCAAAATATATAAACACAACTCAAATGCTGCACTGCTGCTTTGCCAGAGTTCAACCAGTCACAAGTTCATTTTTTCTACCTTGTTTATATCTGTGGAATTGGTGAAGCTAGACACTTCAAATTTCATGTGCTGATTGATACACAGGTGTACTAGTGCACGTGTATTATATTACCCCCAAAAGGGATGTGTTCAGTGGCCTCTTTAAATTTTGGGAATTAAGTGATAACATATCGTTAATAGTGCAAGATAAAGACATAGTTGTAATGGAACACTAATAGGAAATTGTATGTGACCTACAGAATAGCACCATTGCCAATACCCTTGAAGGTCACTTTTGCTGTTTGAAACCTTTGTAACTCCCATAATCTGTGAAACTTAGCATGAATTTACTAACATAGAGCTTCATGCGGTCCCTATACGGTAGCTGAGCTTCTTGTTGACACAGTGACGGACATGACGACAGACCTGGTAAATGGTAAGTGTGAGGTAACATAGGTAGCATGTTATGCTTGCCTCCTAGATCCTGTTTGGAACACACAGTTAATCATTCTCCAATGAAGGATGGTGCAGCTGTGACCAGGTGATAATCTGAATATGTTTATTTGTGTTTGCTGGTTTCATGTTTTGCCAGGCAGCATAGAGGCACTAGTTAGGTGATGTATAAAAATAAGATTTTTTAAATAAAGGAAACAGTGGTAAGCTGCAGAAGTTCCACTACACAATAATGCACACAAGTGTATAAAGTTGTGGTAGACATGTACAACAACTTACATGCCAGGCTGTTCTGGGTCATCATTCAGTTCAATGTTGTCCTCCAACACTTCATTAAAACACTTTTCACAGTAAATAAATCTGCAACAACAAATAAAACTACAAAATATTCTCCAGACATTCTAATAAATGCTGCAGCTAATTCAGGGAAAACAAAAGTAAAGATTGGTTGCCTTAGAACACACCAGTTAATGCACATAACAGAAATGGCAATACTGTGTTTGTAGGAAAGGAGCTGGTAATCATTTGTCTGCGAATGCTGACTACAATAGCAGAACCATGGCTAATGATGATAAATTTGAATGAAGCATTATAGCTTAATTACTTGTCCAAGTTGGCAAAATCGAATAAAACTACACAAGCAAGACAGAGAACTAAATTTGTGGATTTTGGCAATGGGGGTCTGACAAACAGGCAGGTAAGTTTTGTAACAGGTGCTGACGCAGCAAGTGAGGTCGCCATGACAACAAGGATCAAAAGCGCATTGGAAAAGCCTCTCTAGTACTTGCATATTTACGAGGAAAGGATTCTTTGAAAACTGAAAGGCACAGCATATAATCATGTGGCCGATGAAAGTGGAGTAAAAACTAAAGTCATTAAACAAAACTGAAATGAGCATGATCAGATGGATATGAACTTATTTACTTCGAAATAAAAAACGCAAAATGCAGAGCTTAGAGAACTACTAGGATTGGAACAAATCAGTTTCACTGTTAAGAATTAGGGAATGAGATGGTTTTGACATGTGAAACAAAAAGACAGAAGTGGCTGGATCACAACATAGGCAGACGATGAGACATACAAGATGTCCATCTAAGAGACAGCAGGAGATTGCTCAAGTGGATATAAAACTAATGACTCACAACTGTCAACTAGCTAACCCAGGTTCACTTGGAAAATAGCCGTTAAAACTGTTCATGTACGTGTGTGTGTGTACTTTTATGCATTAAGCAACACAGCACATCTTGTAACTAGCCATAAAGTGGACTACCTGTTATCATAGACGTAGTATACAGTGTCGCGTGGAATTGGGCAGAGACCTTTACCAAGGCAGCACAAAACCTGTGGTGAGAAAACATATTTACGTCCACAGCAGTGTCCAAGAGACTGCATAGCACCGTCTATGTCTGCCTCAAACAATTCTGCCAGCTAAATAACAGAACAACAGACCATTCAGTAGTTGCAAATATATCAAACAAAACAAATAACACATGTGTACATGAGCCAGGTCCTGAAAATTAAACTATACTTAGTCCACTCTGTCGGGATGCAGTTACAGCCTTGGCTGCAGCAGGGAGTGGTGGGTGTGGTCAATAACTTCCTTGCGAGTAATGTGACCTTGCATGACCTTGCCTGCATGCGGCAACATGATACTAGCACCAGCAACAGATATCAATCTCACTATGCCACAGCGGCTATAGTCCAGCAGAACTATGGTGGAACCTGGCTTTGGAGTATAAAGTTATTTTTAATGCTGATTATTGATGTTTAGTACATATATAATGAGAATCTATCGGGTGACATCTTGTCACCCTTGAGCGTTTTGAGTAAAGAGGCCAAATCCAAGATGGCGGCGGCCGCCATCTTGAAAAATCATACTCAAAAATCGCCATATCTCGGCCGGTATTCTGTTACTATGCGCACAGTTCAGTCATGGACTTGTGAACTCGGCTATGGGGCAGATACCATGTTCCACAGTATGTATTTCTTGTTCGTCATATCTTTGTAACTACATAAGATAGAAACATGAATAAAGTGTCCTTTTTGCATGTTTTCAGGTATGAGGAATCGAACGGAACCATAATCTGTTCAGTAAAATGCAAAGAAATGCATCATGTAACCATATGGTTACGAATGCAGTGATTGTTGAAGAAACAAATGTACACAAAACAACACAGTATACAATAAACAAAAAAATACTTACATGTTGTACAGAAAACGTAAAGAGTATCATACATATCTGTTCATATCTATATAATGCAGTATTTAATTATATACAATGTAACTCAAAACTGACGAGTTACAAGGTGTGCCACTCTGATACCTACATCTGATGAGCTTCAGGACAGAATGTGGTGCAAGATTTACTGCTTTTGGGATAGTTGATAGGCTTCAAACAGCAAAATTTACCTTCAAGGTCATTCAAGGGCACTGAAAATAGTGCCATTCGATAGGTCACATATGATTTCCTATTAGTGTTCCATTGCAACCATGTCTCTATTTTGCACTGTTTCCGAGATATTATCAGTATTTCCCAAACCTTAAAGAGATCATGTGACCCAGAACACATTAATTTCGGTGGTAGTCTATCATTCATGCACTAGTACACATCTCTATCAATCAGCACATGACATTTTAAGTGCCTAGTTTCACAAACTCCAAAGGTATGACTGGGGCAAAATCTAAGAAAACGGGTCACGTGACCATGACCACGTCCATTAGGTGTTAGTCTGTCATCCCAAGGCTAGCATTTGATACATTCTAGCTGCATAAAAAATTTGGCATTGCGGAGTTATGATTGCAGGCATGAAAACTGAAAATTAGTCATGTGGCACTGACCACGCCCCTTTTTAGCGGTGGTTTGTCTTCCTCCGGCTGAGATTTGATACATTCAAACTGTGTGCAAAATGTGACGATTCTAGCTAAAACTGTTCCACAGATATCATTGGGGCCCCAAAATTTAAAGTGGGTCACGTGACCCTGACCATGCCGCCCCTTTTAAGGTTTATTTGTCATCAGTATGATGAGACTTGTGTGCATAATTTGACCAATCTAGCTTCAGCCGTTACAGAGATATGGTTGGTGCCGACCAAAATTTAAAATGGTTCATGTGACCAATTTTCACACTTGCTTCTTCAACAATCAGTGTATTCAAAAAGTCTAAATTTGCTTTAACACTCAGAAATTTCGTAACCATATGGCTACATGATGCATTTCTTTCCATTTTACTGAACAGATTATGGTTCTGTTGGATTCTTCATACCTGAAAACATGCAAAAAGATACTTTATTCATGTTTCTATCTTATGTAGTTACAAAGATATGACGAACAAGAAATACGTTCTGTGGAACATGGTATCTGCCCAATAGCCGAGTTCACAAGTCCATGACTGAACTGTGCGCATAGTAACAGAATACCGGCCGAGATATGGCGATTTTTGATTTTGATTTTTCAAGATGGCGGCCACCGCCATCTTGGATTTGGCCTCTTTACTCAAAACGCTCAAGGGTGACAAGATGTCACCCAACAGATTCTCATTATATATGTATTAAACATCAATAATCAGCATTAAAAAAACTTTATACTCCAAAACCACGTCCAGCCCAGATATGGGGTTTGGCTGCTGGACTACTAAGACTGCAGAGCGGGTGCATCATACGCTGTTGTTTACTCTGCACAGCTGCTACAAGACGCACGCTCACTTCTTTCCATCACGCTCTCTGGGGCTGACTGGACGATAACACTACTGATTTGTCTCATGGGTGGTCTGCGGGGGTGCAAATATTGGCCACTAGTACTGCCTCCGTCGTGTGGGGTATACGACGGTGCGGACTATACAACTTTTATTTTACAGAAAACACGATTTTGTGCGAGGTATATGTGTGTGCGAGTTATATGCGTACGCGGGTATATGCGTGAAAATACGTTACTGAATGCTGGTAAAGCTAGGCACTTTAAATTTTGTGTGCTGATTGATGCACAGGAGTACTAGTGCATGCAAAAGGGATGTGTTCAGAGTCACGTGACCTCTTAAATTTTGGTAAATAAGAGATAACACCTCATTAACAGTGCAAGACAGACATAGCTGCAATGGAAGACTAATAGGAAATCGTATGTGGCCCATCGAATGGCACCAGTGCTAATGCCCCTGAAGGTCACTTTTTGCTGACTGATACTCCATACCTCGTGAAACATATCATGAACTTAATAATACACTGTCCGTCGTATGGTCCCTATGCGATAGCTAAGCTTCTTGTATCATTAGGAGCATTCACTAAAATTTGATACCCGGTTGCCATAGCAACATATTTTCTTCCATTAAGATACTGCTTTGACGTTCGTTCGTTCGTTATTGCGGGCAGGGGTCCAGCCTACTCTGGACTGCAGCGCTGAGACCTTTATGTCGGTCCAATGCGCCAGCTCAGGGAGAGGAGGGGAACTGGTAGGTGTGTGCGGTGTATGTGCGAGTTGTGTAGGGTGGAGGAAGGGTTAAGTAGGCGTGAGCAGCTTGTCAGGTATTTCTAAGTGCACCCTCTCTAGGCGTGGCCTACTGTCTGGCTAAACCCAGACTGGCACTTATTCAGTGCCAGCCCTGACCGGCACTTCTTCAGCGCCTGACCACCTGACTGACACGTCGGCGCGACTGATATCTTGACACTGCTAATCAAGGCATCAGCAACGGTCACAGTTTATAGAGGAC
>Ga0209363_1000238_pt1 | contig 19253 bp, 16 predicted proteins | sample WorMetexBAHAMAS3_FD_187385 | JGI IMG/M metagenome (GOLD analysis project Ga0209363, IMG submission 187385) | Marine gutless worms symbiont microbial communities from Max Planck institute for Marine Microbiology, Germany - Inanidrilus exumae... | ecosystem: Host-associated > Annelida > Digestive... | reverse complement strand
ATTTACAGTGATTAGTGTGAACTACTTGGACTGTTCAAGGTACTAGATGTTTGAGATCTGGGAACTTTGTGATATTATATAGTAGATACGTATCTCAGCTCGTGTATAGACGTATCAGTTCGATTTATATTGTATTCATATCGTCATCTCATTCATCGCTTGTAAATAGTTTGCTGATTAATCATCTATATTATAAATCTATTTTATCTTGATTCAAAAACACACATACACACATAACAGATACATTAAAGCAACCTCTCAATTCTTTCACAGATTTTAGGATAGTGCCCCGGTTTAGAAGCTACCACTGTTTACCTATTTCAATCTCACTCTAAAAGATAGGAAAAGAACCCAGGGAGCCTGAGGGTCCCGACAGTGGGCGTCCACAAGGTCTCCTCCAATGACTGAGCAGTCGCAGCGACGCCTCAATAACCCAATGACGATTCTGCTGAAATTCTGTAAAATAAGTACCGTACGGTAACAGTCAGCAGAAAGTCCACAGTTGGCGAAAAAATGTTGTTGCTCCAATCTCGAGTGAGCGCTATTTAGTTTACATAGTATTAGTATTCTGGTATACTGTTTTTATTTGTTTCCTGCTTTGTAGATGAAATTTGCTCTGCAGCCACCTCCAGCTTATCACTTAGAGACAGTGAGAAATTCTGGCAGTAGCCCATGTCCAGTCCGCTATGCTGCGTACGACATTGCTGATATTGTTAGTGGCCGGCGAGTTTTGAACATTGATGTGAAACATGAAGTTGTGCCAAAGCATGCTCACATAATACCATCTACGCTCACTGCTCATCGTTTTCAAACGGGTTTGTGTTTTTTTCTTGATTTTATTATTACCTCCACCACCAAAGGTGATGGGAGGTTATGTTTTCGCCGGCGTCGGCAACTCCCTAGCACCAGTTCAAGTCCGATCATCACCAAACTTCGTCAGTCATACGCTTGGCCACAGGGGACGAGGTCATTAAATTTTGGAAGGTCAGGATGAAAGGTCAAGGTCAGTGGGGGAGGTATGCGCTCTACTGAATGCCCTTCTAGTTATTATTATTTTTTATTATACTATGTATGTTTTAGGTTAATGGTGTGGAGATTGTAACACAGTTGATTATAACTGTATAGGGTATTCTCCATAATTCATATGTGCTGTTTAGCATCAGCAAGGGCATGTGGGCAGTTAAACTTTGCTACAACAAAATCCACCAGTTCTATAACCTTGTTTTATAACCTTTTGATAGGAGATACCATTTGTTATTAATGTTCTTGTGCTATTTTTTAATGATACCGAACAATCTTTAAAATGTTGATGTACCACTAAGAGATGTTTCTTAACGTCTCAGCTACTTGATGCTTATAGAGGCAGTGCACAGTAAGAAACAGTGGTTAACAAGAGACAGCTGTGTAGTAACAGATGTTATGATATGTAAGCACTTATATTGAATGCTGTGTTGCATATACTAAGTGCACAACGACATTGTCTGTTTCAGGTTATGGTCGTTCATTTGGTGGCATTGCATGTCTCATTCATAACAACCACCTGACAAGTGATATTGTCATTGTTTATCAGGATGTCATTCCGTGGTACCTGCGTGTCTACTTTCATACGCTGAAAATTGAAACATTCTCGTCAGTGCCTCAGCATATCGATGCAGTTGGCTCACCTCTAAAACCTTGTAATTTCAACAGATTTGTTTCATAAATACATGTTGATGTCTTACTGTGTTTATTGTTACAGGTGTATTTACTGTGTAGACATGAGAGAATATGGGTAGTGGGTATATACATTGGCTGTGTTAACACTTGGAAGTGAATTAGCTTGCACAATGCAGCATACTGTATTTCCTTGCATTAATGACAACCTTTCTGTTATAAGATCAGGGAATGCAGAATCATATGTTATTGTTTAAATACAATGAGATGGACAAATAAAGCCTCATAGAGATGTTGCAGCCTGTACAGGCTCCGGGGCTGTAATGCACCGATTTATTTGTTGATTTGGTGCTATATAAATTGTTTAATTACTTACTTCCTTAATTCCTAACTTATTTACTTTCTTAAAAATAGGCCCATTTTTTTCCAGGCCAGAGGTCATAAGAGGTGACGGAAATGTCTCTGAAATGACGTACTTTGTGTCAGGTGGGACATAAAACCTTAACAGTTGTGACAGTAAAAAGGAAGATTGAAAGAAATTCTAGCTAAACCTGAAAAACTGTTGTTGACACATGGTTGTATGGTGTGCCTTTGAGGTGGCCAGTACTGAGTAGACCATATGATTGGGTGAGAAATTGTACAATATTTCATGTGGCAGGCAGATGAGACTGGCAAAAGTGTGAGGAAATGCTGAAGAAGTGTGTGAAAATAATAGCTTTGATTAAGGAGGATCTTTAAGATTCTAACAGTAGAAACATGCAACGACTAGATGAAAAGTACTCTGAGAGAGAGTAAAACTCCCCGAGAAAGCGAAATTTGGGGGTATTGTTGCCAACACTTGGCAACACTTGCCACACATACTATTTTGAAGTATAAAATGTAAACAATCGCTGGTTTACGGAGTTTTTTGGCCGTTACTTCCACATCCCTGTACCGATTGTAACAAAGCATGAACTTGGTCTTCCCTCTCCCCCGAGGAACCTTCCCATAAAATTTGGTACAAATCCATCCACAATCTTTATAGTTACCGTGGTCACAGACAGACACACAAGCCAACGCCGGTAAAAACGTACTCCCTCGCTTTTGCGGGGAGAACAACATTTTACAGCCATTATGCAGGTCAACTAGTGTTTGCTGGCGTACTCTGTAAAGAACTGGAGGATTTTGTTGCTGCAAAGTTTTAGTGCCCACCTGTCCTTGCAGATGGCAGCTAGCACATTCATATTAAGTTAAGAAGAAGATGCTAGATTTCTTCTCATTGGTATTACCGACACTGTCTCTATACTGTATATGGAAACATAATTTGTTGCTGTTGTTGTCATTTTAGTACATCAGTATTATTTGCCTGGGAAAGATCGGCAAAGGTCATATCACTTAGAACTTGTGCTGAAACTGCCGGCCAGTTCGGTCACTCGACTCAGTTTTGAGTTTGAGCGCCAGTTGCTGAAGTGGACGGAATACCCACCTGATGCTAATCATGGCTTCTATGTTGGTTCAGCCGTCATCAGTGCACTGTTGCCAGATGCACACAACTACACTTCACCGAATCAGAGGAGCGCCACAATTCGAAGCATGTAAGTATATGCCATTTGAAAATTTTGTATTTTTTTTTAGCTTACAGCTGTAATATGTGTAATTTAATTTCCTGTAAATTTAGGTGAACAACAGTGCAGTTAAAAAATGTTCAGAATGATGGATTATTGTATCTAGTTCATGCTGGTGCTAAGTAACTGAATAATATGTGCTAAATTTTATGGCAGTGTGTCGTTAATGCATAGTCGCATTATTAATGATGATTGATTAATCATTAATTTATTTATCAACTAGCGGCTTACCAGGTCGAAGGCCAGCCGGGAAGGCGGACCGCAGGCCCACACCTCTCGGCGCCTCGGAAGCGTTTGAAACGGTCCCGCATGGAAGGATACTGGCCACGCCCCCAGGCCGCGCCCGATTGGCACGTGCCGCCAGCGCAGGCGAGCCCGCGAACTCGGACCACAGCCATTGCAAACGCCAGCGTGCGTCGCCCGTGGGGATTGTCTCGACGTGCGCAATTTTGCACCGTTTTCCGAAATTTTACACATTAAGGGTCGAAATTTTCCAGATGTTTTTTATCCATTCAAGTCTACCTATGACCCCTATGAACCATGCAAAGTTTCACAGAAATTGGTCCGTGCGTTTTTCTGAAATCCGTGACACAGACACACAGACAGACGCGGCAGCTTGGACAGACACATGCGGCAACTTTATATATATAGACGTATATTTCGCAAAAACTACTTTGGATAGTTGTACTTTGTTACTTTGTATGCAATCAACAGTTTGAGTAGTGTATTATGTGACCATTCAAGAGTTGTTGTTAATTCTGTTAAATAGTTGCTTAAACATGGAGACTTGTATAAATGTTGTTGATGTTCAGTTTTGAAGATGGCAGCGATGGTGAATATTTTGTACGGCTGCACACTGAGACTCTACTGGTGTCCTTGCTGACACCAGATTTCAGCATGCCATACAACGTGATCTGCCTCGCGTGCACTGTAATTGCCATTGCATTCGGCTCGATACATAACCTAACAACGCGACGGTTCGTTGTTTACGATGAGGTGAAGCATGCCGGTGTGTTGACTCGACTGCGGAGACGACTCGCTACTGTTGTCAGTCGTATCCGTCGGAAACGTACGGAGGAAAAACCGATGACTGTAGGTGATGGACAACAAACTGGAGATGCCACTGAACCAGTGACAGATAGCAGCCCGTCATCAGTATCGCCTGTAACGCAGTAGTGTCTATTAGGATTATTTTATGTTTCAGCTATGCTGCATTTTGCCTTTCGCACTTTAACACTGTTGTTTTTGCATCAGGAAGAACATACAACCTGTAAAAGGTTTACTCCACCATTCCCCGAAGATTTTCGTACAGATATCCTTGAGGTATGTGGCGTGACCTGTAATAAACATGGAACAGTGAAGCATGTTATAAAAGACTGATTGTAGTGTGGTAGTTTTGCTGTATTTTATATGCCATCAGTTTGTGCAAACGAGGTTTTGTTTCATTAATTTAGCCCACCCAGCACGGTATGCCGACGTGGCTACATGTTCTGCTGATGTTACTTCCTTTTATTTTTTTCTTTTTAATGATCCCCTTGAAGACCAATTATCTTAGAATATACTGGAGCAATCTTCACCAAATTTTTAGGATAGGTACATGTATGGGTTGGCACGATAAGTTTGTTGCGATCACTTGAGGGACATTGCTATGGTAACCAATTTTTGGCAAAAATTGGCATATGATCTTCATTCTGTGTACTGGCATTCTGTAATGGATAGGAGGAATGCAACGTGGATGTGTGCGTTAACACCGCCGATGACTCCTGTTCATGTGATAAAAATTTGTTGAACTTTGGTCCAATTACCCCTGAAGTTTGCAACCGGGTTTGTTCCGGGTGGGCTATATGTTGGGCTTCATCACGCATTTCTAGTTATAAGATATTTTGGTGTTCTCATACAGTTCTTAGATATATCTTTTGTGTCACATAATGTACATATATACTTGAACACACCCATACAATAGGACTTTTGAAATATTGGCTTATTTGGTGTAGATGGAGCAAGTCATCTTGTTCATCTGCAATTAATATCGTCAGCTCAAAATTGCCAATGGGAGATAAGCTCCTATACAGTGCATTTTATGCCTGTGAAGGCTGTGATAAAATCATCCTTGTAGTGCAGTTACCGTCCCGAATAAACGCCGCCGGCGTTTATTCGTACAATAGATCAGAACCCCTGGCGTTTTTAGAGACCCGGCGTTTATCTGAGACCCGGAACATGCGTACGTTTATTCGTACAATCGATCTAGACCCCGGCCTCTATTCGAGACCCGGCGTCTAATTGAGACCAAGCGTTTATTCGTGGATTTAAGGTAGTAGTTTAACATTTTTGTGGATGTGAATCGCAACTTTTTCCACTCACTTCTGATCTTTGTCATCACTGCCGGATCACAAAACTTTTCTACCCTTTCTAAAAGTACCCCATTACCTACATGCAGTTCAACATTGTTAACCTTATATGTGGCTAGTGTACCTGCGGTACAGAGTTTTTGGCAATTTCCAAGGTATACCAAGCATCATTTGGGGAATAGATAATTGTGGATTCCACTATTTTTGTACATGTGCAATGAAGAGTGTTTCCAAAGCTGTGCAAAACATTATCAACATATTTTACTGGAAGTATTGTAACAACTAATTATTTTAGAAAGTCCAAAAATGCTAATAAATTTATCATTTTATAGCATGGTTTTCTCCAGAAGCCTTGTTGGTGGAAGTGCCAACCACAAAAATTGCAAATTCCCTTACAAAAAAATAGGTCACTCTGGAAACTTGGGTGCATGGCTGCTGTGGGATTGTAAGGAATTTTTGAGTTTCAGTTGCACTTGCTGTTTACTTACGTATGGTTTCCACAGAAGTGGTGATTGCCGTGACGACGTATAAACGTTTTCCGGCCGGATTGTTTTTGAATTTCGTGGACAAAAGAAATAGTTTGTGGCTCATTGCCACGAAGTTTTGATTTATAGTGAATTGAGAGTTTTCTGAACAACGCGATGGAAATGTTGTTCGTGATGATACGACAAAGATATTATACTTATTCTTCTTGAATGAATATTCCACATCTTTTGATGTCTCCATAAAGACCATTTCAGAAGCTAAAGTGTATTCTATGATCCATATCGGACAGTTCTGTCATTACAGCACTTGAGATTAGCACCTACTGCAGTTTTTTTAGTTTTGCTGCTTTTTCTGTTGGCAAACATTTACAGCATTTCGTTTTAGTTAGAGGAATTTAATTTTGAACATGTGTGTTATTGTCAAGACAATTGATTTATTGAATATAATTGTAATTAGTTTTATAAGATAATTTAATCTCTATATTGATCATATTTGCCATTTTGTGTTGTTATTAGTAGTAGAGAAACTCGTCATTTGAGTTTCTCAGTTATTTGGGTTACATCCTTACAGAGACACAGTCTACTGCCTACTGGGTAATACTGTTACAGTCGTGTCAGTCAGTTCGTCTGTCCGTTACACTCTGGTACTATGCCAAGATGTGTTATTGCATTTCAGTTGGTTTGTCCTTTCTTTTGACGTGTACTTTTTATTTTGATTTAATGACATTTACATGTAAGACGGCCCCTGGAGCCTTGTGGTTCAGCTGGTGAATAAACATGACAGTGATGACGCTGTTTATATGTTATTTTTTGCAGCTTTTGTTACAATGATTGGATCTTTTAGTGTGACTGAGTTTGCAGGTTCACACGGTGATCACGGTTGTTTTAAATTTACTTAAGTCACAGATGAGATGAGTAAAATCAATGTAAAAGGGGAAACGACCATCCCTGCAACATCCAAGAGCAATTAAAGTTCTGCATTAAGGCATGCCTCCTAGACAAGGTCTTTTGGCCCCGTGATCCCACTGGGGCTATGTCCGACGCCGGCAGACCCCCGTTGTAGGCTCACGCTCAGTGCGCTCACCATATACCCCACCGCACTATCGACCCTTTTCTATTACTCCTGTGCTCTCTAGAGTAATGGAAAAAGTGCTTGTCAGAACCTTCCTATGTCCCATACTTTTCAACCCTGAATATTCTGATTTTTTTTTCGGATCAATATGCTTTCTGACCAACTGGCTCTACCACATCCGCTCTCATATATCTTTTTCATCGGAGTATAATGAATTTGTTCATCTCATTGCCTTAGATTTCTCTAAGGCTTTTGATACGGTCAGACATTTTACTTTGATGTCAAAGTAAAGTAAATACCCTGTACCAGATTGTTTTTACAACTGGCTAGCAGATACCTACTTTCTAGGCGACACTTAACAAAATTTGGAGAATATGAAGCCACATGATATGCATTATATTACGATGCATGCTTGTTTTTATCGTATTAGATTTAGTTTTGTCTTGCGATGTGATAGTTGTCTCCCCCTTTTGTCGGGGCGAGCGTAAGAATTTAAATGAGCTTCTCGATCCCTTTCCCTCTTTGGGTGGCTGCTGCACAAAAAGGCGACCAGGGTTGAGGAACTTGAGGTTAATATATCGCTGGTATTCCTTTACTGGGTAGGGATAGCTCTACACCCCTGACATTTCATCTCTGATATAGCCATATTTGTGTTGAAAAGGGACGCTAAGCTCCAGATAACTAAATAGCTAGCATACTTGTATAAATATCGGATGTACAGCAAAAATTGTGCAAGGTAATGAAGTGGTCGAACAAAATTCCCAAATTAGTTCACAGCCATTGTTTTCGTCTCATATAGTAGATTACTTACCTTCAAGTTGGAATCTTGCTAGTTGTACTCTAGAAAATGTAGGTAAAAAGACTGGAAACGTTTGGTAATATTACACTGTTTAAGCAAAGTGTAATGGAAATAGCGGGCGGTTTGCATCGGAGCTGTTACTTATTTAATGTGACGACGTCACGTGATCGACTCACATGCATGTAAACAAATCATATAAAGGGCGTTGTCTGTGAAGGATTGAAGGGGGTGACTTAAGTTAGATGTCAGTGGGTTAAGGTGTTGTTACGGCAGTAATGGAAGTGTTTTACGTTCTTCTGCTTTTAATTGGCACGGTTTGCGCCATCCCAGGTGGCTGGAATGAAACAGATGTCAACGATGCTGGCGTGCAAGATGCAGCCAATTTTGGTGCCATGGAGATTCAGAAACGAAGTAATTCATTGTTCAAGTCAAGGTTGTTGACTGTCTTGAAAGCCGAAAGTCAGGTGAATTGATGTGATCAGTCGTTTGTCATTTAGCAGGATGATGAGGTTGTTGTTATTTTCAGTGTGTGCACACTGACATCTAAACAGTAGTGAGACTATCTTCAGTGTGGCTGTCTTGTATATAGAGGCCACGCTCGGGCGTTATGTGATTGGTCACACAAGATAGTCTTGCAACTGCAACTGGCTAAATGTTGGTCTGGCCTGAAATCCGGCCCGGCCAAACGCACCGTCTTGCATAATAGGAATGCTGTGGTCGTGGTCGCAGCATGCAACCTCAACATGGTGGGCAGATTGTCAAAAGGCACGTTCATGAGATGAAGCAGGATTTGTTTCTAAACACAGGGTGGCACAAAAACCGTCTCCTGTACTGCAGAGAATGTGGAGCTGTGTCACTCATCTATTTAATTGCCTTTCAAGTGGTGGTTGTTCATACATTTAATGGTGTAATTATTTATTTAAGGTCAGTGCTAGTACCAGATCAGCGATCTGACTATAAAGGCCCAGAAATTACTAGTGCCGGATCGCAGATCTGATATATTTCATTCACCAGATGGCAGTACATAACGCAACCAAACTATTACCACTAACAAGTCAAACTAACCCTAACCATAACACTAACCCTAACTGACATAGTAACCGTAATATTTTTTAACTCACATTTTGTTGACACCCATAAAAAGGTTGTACTGCATTAATAAAAGGATTTTTCATGCAGGTGCATAGCAGGGTTCGTAGGTGGGCCAATTTTTTGCACTACTTATTTCATTTGCTGATGTAGCTGTAATCAGCTCAGAAAACACCAGCGACAAGAAGTCGATAGTTCATAGTTTATCATTAAAAGAGGGTTTTTGTGGGATATATATAAGAAAAAGGGCTAGGTCTTTTGGGGCATAGCATAAAGAAAGAAACAATAATTTTCTGATCTGGCGCTAGCATTTTTACAGCTGTTACTACCAGATCGGCGATCTGGTAAACAGAATTAACGTTTATTTAATGTCAAGAAACATATTCAACAGTAGTAGTAGCAACAGCAGCAGTTGTAGGGTACAGCATTTACATGATTGTCCGGAGTGACTTTTAAAAGTCTTTATACAGCTTAATTTTTAGGCTGCATCACCTGCACGCAGTGCTTATATGCAGCCTATTGCTAGAGATGTTGCATGTAAAGTGGTTTTGGTTAAGCATGGGTGAGCTGTGCAAAAAACGCTGAATTGATCGAGATGCCTTTTGGGGGCTGACGCATGTGGTCCAAGAAACCATGTATTAGATAGGGTCCAGATCCCCTACAGGAAGGGGTACTTTTAAGGGGGTCTGTACCGGCCCATTCTATTGTAGTTATGCGTGAGTGCATTGTGCATTTTCACCTGACACCGTGGGTGTCCAGTGCACACAGCAGACACATGCATTTGCCACCATGAGGGGTGATAAGATGGTGATGCGGTCTTTTGCCAAATTACTGTGAAATTTGTTGAGGATTATTATAATTAAAAGTAATAAAACAGAGTAACAGCTATCTGTTCTTAAGCATAAAAATATGTGTAATTGAAAGACGCAACATAGTTGCATTTTCAGACATCATTAACGGGAATAGTGATGAATATGCCGGTGTGACAGCATCTGTGGTCTCAGTGATGGATAATGAGCAAAACAGACTTTTATGACACGCGGTGAAAACACTGCAATGTGGCCGATAACTCAAGTAGCTTAAACAGTAAAATAGTTAAGTTCAGTTCGATGGTTCCATAGGGTTTTATATATTATGTATTGTATGTATTATGTTTGACATGATATAACTAAGCCTATTACCTACTGGTTACAGCACTTCGTGCTACTTTCGTCATTTTGTGTATGCTGCCGTTAAGCAATAATTAAATACTAATCATTAAGTAGATATACAAGTCACCATAATATTTTGACATAAAAGACCATGGTGGTGTCACCATAAAGCCAGTACAACAGTTAATGCTGTCTGCCAATTTACAGTTGCTAATTAATTCAAAGGTGCCGCCGTGGGCCGGGCTGGTCTTGGCCGCATTTTAGGAGGATGCACGAAGGGAGAGGTACCACAGCCGGATTATAGGCCTATTAGGCCGAATTTTTTCTGGCCGGGCTGGCTTATAGGCTACACTGTAAATGTCATTGCTGGCACACTGACATTTGGACAGCTGTCAGTGTTGGTACAGACCCAAACACTGATTAGTGGTGCTGGACCTATGATGGTTACTTACACAGGACCAGCCATTGTCTGCAGATGGCTTCAGCTACTAAACGTTATTGGCTGTACATCTGCAGAACGATACGGAAACCCATTCCCAGATTCGGTTGCATGTTTTCTATTGGATGTTCTGAGTTTGGTTGTTGTCAGTACCGATGAGACTGACTGCCTGGAACAACTCGTGAGTGACCAAAATAACGTATAATTTGTCAGGTGGAATGCTAAACTCTGGTTGCTCGTAAAAAACACACCAAGTTTGATGAAGGTCATCGATCACGCTTTCAGCGACAAACTCAAGTAATTAAAATCGACTGTATTGTGTTGAGGTGTCGTGCACTAATGTCAGAAAAGAAAACCAGTTCCACTGTAACTTAAATATGCTATGTTTGTCAGGTTGTGGCTGGAATTAACTATCGGCTTGTTGTGAGGCTTGGACATCTGGACTGCAGGCGTAATGAAGACAAAGATCCATCTGCATGCCAAGTCAATGGAGTCAGTTTAAATTTTGCTGACATATACAATAAATATTATAATCATCTGTTTTGGTGTATTACCAGTTATTGAAATGTGAAATTGTTCTTTCCCATTGTGTTGTGCGTGTTTTGTTGGCGTTGTTGCTTTGTCCGTTATGTGGCGACACCTAGCAAACACCACTGATTGTTGGTCTGTCCTGCTTGTGATGTGAAAAAAAATTTTCATGTGAAAATTGCAATGCTGAACAAAAAAAACGTTCATGATTACAATGATCTGACCTTGGTCCTTGGCCTTCAACTGCATGGTGATTCAATTATGCTGAACGTCACATGACCACATTTCGACCAATCAGTGGAGCGTGCTGTAGTTGGTTTATGATAAGGCACATTGCAGAATTTAATGCATCGATAGCATACCTAATTTCCGGTGTAAAGACAAAGAGAAAATTAATGTAAAATAAAATGCAAAAACTGCATTTACTTGGTACCAGCAGTGTATTTTGGAATGATTTGTGAATTAGATAATTTTTGAGCCTGACTAAAAAGTTTGAAGAAATGATGTATGGTGATAAACTTAACAATAAATATATAATAAGTGATCACTAGTTCATTTAATTTTTAGGGATGTACCAGATATCAGGTTCCGGTTCTGTTTGACTGGATATCGAGCCATTTTTCGACATCCGGCTTCGGCTAAAAAGCTGTGAACTGCCGTATATATGAACCAGATATTTTATGTATTTACTACCAGTACTATGAGTTGCAGCTGCCATTTTGGTGAAGTTTAAATTGCATACAATAAATTAAAAGCATTATTGAAAATTTTAAAAAAACTAACTGTCATTACTTACTTCAGTAAATTAAATAAAGTGTATTTGTGTATGTAGTGACTTGTAGTGATATACATGCTAATTTATATGCCTACGTTGTCACAATAACATCTTGATGGAAATTTAGTATATTGAAAATATTGTACATCACACTGTCCAGTTCTAGCCGAATATCTTATCTGATATTCGGCAAAATCTGGTTCCGGCCGGATTCCAAAAATTGGAATCTGGTACATCTTTAATAATTTTGTATGGTTTGGCGACATTGGATCATAAATATTCTTTACAGTTTGGAGATGGCATAGGTAACGTTGTTGAGGAGAACTGTAGTGTCTTCTCCGTAAGCCAGATGTGTTAGTTGCTGTCAGTGAGGGTATGCAGGCAGTAAAACTTTGCTCCAACAAAATCCTGCTGTTCTTATCACAGGTTACGTATAAAATAGCCGTGAAACAGTTGTTGTTGCTGTATTGTACTGTGTACATATGTAACAAACGAGTCTTCTGGCTACATGCATCATGCATACTACAGTCTGTTGAAAGTTCAGTTTTGTTTAACAAATATCTCATTAGTTGTCATCATTTATACAGAAACTTACGAAATACAAATACTATAGGTTTTATGTTTTATGTTGAAGTGAATTTTGTGAAGTGAACGTCAGTGGTTTGAGGTTATTGATTAGAAAATTTAGGATACAAGAATAACGTATGTTATATAAAATAGTGTTGAGGTAATCTTATGGCCATACAGACATGAGTGCATTGTTTCCGAGTGAGATAGTCATTATTGCTGTTTAAACGTAAAAGATTTGAAATTGGTTAAAACGATGCTGATAATTGAAAAATGTTTGGTTATAGATAAGGTTGTTATTTGAGCATTGATGCTTTTTTGTGCTCATGGTGCCTATCGTGTTGTCAACAGGTTCAGAAATGCATGCTGACAGTTTGGTCACAGCCATGGCTGAAGTCATCAAAGCTCACAGAATTTAATTGTGAGGCAATAAATGATAATGAGAACCGTGTCCGCAAGATACCCGAGTTAAGTGTTGGAGGCCACAGACCTGTTGATGTGTCAGGAGACCAAGTGGGACGTGTCGTTGAGTTTGTGATAAAATACCTGAACTCACAATCCGACGATTTCTACTCACTTGAGCTGTTCCAGGTGGTCAGTGGTACTCAGCAGGTGAGATGTTTGCTGACACAACAGCGTTTACTGTGGCTCAGTTGAGTGCATTCTGTTGACACCAAGCCATAATCGAAATACTGTGTGTGCTGTATTGTTGAAAAGTAATATTAATTGGAGCTTTTGAATTATTAAATCATTTCTACAGCTCTGCATGTGCAGCTATCAGTAACTGTAAGTTTCTCGTAGTTAGAATGATTTTTGCAGGCTGCGATTAGTGTTTTGTGGTTTTAATCTCCAGTGAGCAGCCTCATCAGTTGCAATGTGTAGATCTCTTGCCGTTATTTTTTGACATTGATTATTAATTGTTCATCATTATTATTACATTGAAGTAAAATTAATGTTCAGACATGCAGAATGCATTGGTAATACACTCTGCAAGTATGCATTTTACTTCTTTTCTTTCAGAATAAACCCAGATATTTTGCTTTAGAACAGACTTCAGTTATTATTAAGTTCTGGACAGATTAATAGCATTTCAGTTGTCAGTTATATAATATTTACTTATAATTTGAGTTCTCAGTTGCATAACAGTTTTATTTAAACTTTAGTTTCAGTTGACAGATATTTCTCTTAATTTTATTTATTCTTCAACGGCACTCTGTGTGTTTGACAAATCAGTTGCCACATGCAGTGATAAATCTCAAAATATGAACAGTTGAACTTTCATACTAAATAAATAGACGGTCACCTGTCACAGAGATTCCACTCCATATCAGTTTTTCCCAACGTAATGTGATGCACTCATTTCTACACTGTGTCCCAAAAAGAATCTGTCCACCTTTTAATTTTTTAATAACTCTGTCAAGAATTAACCAATTTTAATGATTTTTGGTATGTGAAATCCTGAGAAAATTTGACACCAAAAGCGTATAAGTTTGTCCATCTCACTTGTCAGCTGTAACCACTTTTGCCTTGGGAAAACCAAAAGTCATTTTTCTGTCTAACTTTACCTCATGCTCCACTTTTGTCAGCAGTTGACGCATACATAAGATAGTTTTTAAACGATTGCATACTTCGTGTTTCAGTTTTAAGGAAAATCCTTTCACAGTTATTTTTGGCAAGGACAGGTGAAGTTTTTTTTGGTGCTTGTTATTACTGCTGAATTACATCTCCGTCTACATCCACTGTAATAATAATAATGAGTGGTCAAAGAACTTCTCTGACGAAAGGCCACATCGCATGTCATGCCGTTATTAATGATTCAACGACACTTTTTGCTGCTTGCCGTTGCTGACAATTGAATGATCCCCTTTGCTGTGTATGCTGCAGTAGGGACTCCAGTGCTTTTCAATGGACTGGACAACCCCACAAAAATTGCCCCTTCCCGTTGGGGAATCTTGACTCCCATCTAATACATGTTGGATCCTTGGTCCCACACGAGTCAGCCCCCAAACCGCATCTCGATAGGTTCAGCCGTTTTTGCAGGGTTCACAAACGTGACCAACAGACAGACCATGGTACTCCTTCTGTAGCAATAGGCCACAGCTAGCTGTTGCTCTGATGCAACCTAATAATACATGTTTTTTTGTCCCATAACTTAGATGACAAAACTTGTCATCTCTAGCAGTATCCATTATCGTTGTCCACTTTTAATTGTTTGCTTTACCTCAGTACCTGTGACCACTATACAGCATTTGCAGACAGATGTCTGTCTTGGCTTGTCATATACAAACTCCTATCAGTACACCACTTATTTCCAGCACCTTGTACAGACAAATGTCAAAAGACTGTTTACTTTTCTTGCCTTTCCTATTTGTTTGGAATTTTGGATACAACAAAACCTGAATACAGTTAAATTAGTCAAAGATAATTATGAAAGGATTTTTGTCTTTGTGGTGTTGTTTTGTGGGCATTTAGGTTGTGGCGGGACTGATGTTACATTTGAAGCTTGAATTAGTTGTGCACACTTGTGAGAAATCTGCTGATGGAGAGTTGGGTAAAGTGACTGATTGTGCAAATGATACTCGTAAAAAGGTGACTTGAATTTGTTTTTATTTTTTTAATGTCATTTAAGACTATACTGGTAATATCAGTACTGTCATGTAATGGCCGTTTTTTTCACGTGAACGTCGCTTAGCCAGTTTCCCCTCAAGTTCTTCTCTTCCACTGTTTTGGAAGGTGAGCTCTGCAGATTTGTGGAATGGGGTTTTTGATGGACTGGATGTCTTTCCTGCCATGCAACCGTCAGTGTCAAAACACATAAGAACACAGTAACACTAACCTTGACCAGTGGCCTGTCACTCTTTAGTCACAGCCAGACTGCTGACAGAAGAGGTGCCTTTACACTAACTCTCCAACGCCAGTACCAACTAGATAACATAGGCAGTCGTATCAACATGCAGACCCACGCCGCCAACGGCCGCAGGTAGCACAGCGGCGTATTGGGTTGTGGAATAACGGCCAGTGTCACTAGCGACCGTGACGGTTTTCGGAACTAACCGTGTGACCTTGTTTTTTGACCTCTGAGTCAGTGCATGCTCCGCGACTGCTATAGAGTATACGTGTACCAAGTTTGGTGTTGGTAGCTGAAGCTGTTTTCCTTTTAGAGCGCGGACAAACAGACAGACAGACAGATGTGACTGAACAGCATGGGTAATAATAATAGTGTGATAATTTACGATAAGAGCAATTTCCATATTTATTCTGATGCAGTTATAGACTGCAGTTATGAATTTTGGCTGATTTCAGGTTGTTTTTTATTTGTAATCTAGTAATATGAAGTTACTGTTCTCTTTAGTTACAGCTACAGGCGTATGGAAGAGCAGAATTATGTGATATATATGCCTAGCTATTGCTGCGATGAAGCCTAATAACAATAATAATAATAATTGCAGTGTTGATGTTTTTTTGTGCTGTCATTATGAAAATCTGCATTGCAAGAGTTCCATGTGATTCAGTAGATTAACATTAACACAGACTCAGCACCAGGTGGCCACGACCTTCAAAGCAAGCTAATCGACTTGGGCTGTGAGTCTGCCTCTAGGTTGTTACCATACACATCCACACTTTCACTGTCGCAATTTATTATTATTACTCAGCTGAAACTCTGACACTGACTATACCATTCCATGGTGATGGTGCGGAGCCCATGCGGATGGCTGTATGTCACAATGACTGTCGTGATAAACACCACTGCTTTCAGTCGAATTTGATCCTGGTATGCATACTGCAATCAAGCGTGCTGCTGCTGACACCTGCAGACAGTTATTACTAGTTTTATAAATATGCATTGCACTGATGTTGCTGTGTGTGTGTTTGTAGCTTATTGAATGTGATGTGGAAGTTCTAGACCAAGCATGGCGGGATCCACGCCATGTTCTGCATCGTCACCAATGTCGACCCACTGGCCGCGCCCCAAGCCATCATGTTGCTTCTGGCGGTTCTGTGGTATTTTGCTCTTATTGGTTTTCTATACTACAGTTTCTCATGTAATAACTTTGTATGACAACATTTGAAGCAACGTCTGAAGTTTATTGCAAATTGTACGGTTATTTGAACAAGTGGTATTCTTGATGGATTTGGAATTGTAGCTTTGAAGCCAAGCACTAGTAGATGAAGTGAGTGTTTGTTGCCAGGCTGATTTTAAAAATTAGTGAATCAGCATTGGTTATTGAGCCTATGTAAAATTCATGCAGAGTCATTGTATTTTCATTTATATGACCATTTGATGTGTCTTTTGTAGTTGACTGATGAAGATCATGATGTTGGCACGCTGGAGGAGTTTGAAGAATTCAAGCAGAAATATGAAAAGATTTATGACTCGGCTGAAGGTATCTGTGTATGAACTGTGCTTTGTCTGTTTTGGTTAGAGTTAAGCACTTTGAACTGTATTGATGTGGTAACATTTACGTGAAAATGTGATGAATATTTCTTGTTTATTTATTTGTTTTTTTTTGTGTTCCCTGCAGAAGAGCAGAAACGATATCAAATGTTCAGGAGCAATATGAAGATGGCTAGGCAAATCCAGCAGTATGATCTTGGAAGTGCAACATATGGTGCATCACCATTCGCCGATTTAACAGGTATAAATCATATTCTCATATTTGCATAGAATATATGGCGTAGTTCACAGTTAATTGTAATTATTCGGCTCAAAGCTGGGCTTCAGTCGAATATTGGATTTGCTTTATGGCACGTTTTGGCGGTGTTCACGCGTTTGGCTATAACTCTGCCGAAAGTGAACCGATTTGGATGAAATCTAGAGCACTCTGAGTACATTGCCGGGGGCTGGCCCTAGCAGATTTTGGGCGCAATTCAAGCAGTAGTGACAGCTGGTGAGCCAGGCAAAATTTTGTTTGTTTTTGTCATGTAAGCAATGCACGATTTCACCGATTTTCCACCAGCCAAATTTCACAAAATTTGAACAACACGTCAATAGGTGTCACGATGAAAACTTTCGGAACACAATTTTTAAAATTTTACCATTAGCGATCGTTTTTAAAAAAACGCAAAAATTTCTAAAACTTATTTAATGTCTTATGACTTCAGGCTGCCATAACTCTATAATGATTACAGATCGCCGGAAATTCACTACCAAAACAACCCTCCAGGATTTCTACTTTCCATTTTTACTGTTGGAATCAATTCAAAGTCATTCCTCTGGCCTGTACTCTCCATACATGAAAACCCCTAAATATTCTGTGATGTCTGACACGGGTTGACAACAGGGCAGATAATGCTGACATCACCAATCGCCATCGACTATTGAGTCACGTGATACTAGGCCTCGTCGAATGCAGGAAGTAAACAACTTTTATACAGATAACTGAGCACTTTGAGCCGAATACTGTATTGTGGGCATTCAACACAGTGCAGCCATCTGTTTGTGGTTTACATTTCAGTGTTCTATGACAACACTGATATACTGCATCTAGCACTACCATATGTCGTGGAAAGTGTGTACTACTAGTTTTGAATGATTGGTTTTAATCAGTTTTAAACCCACATTGTTTGCATGCAGTGCATGAGAGCTGACTCATGTGGATGCATAGGACCATGTATTAGATGGGGGTCATGATCATACAAAGCCATTCGCCACCGCGAGCGGTGTTAAGACAGTGATGCAAAGTCTTTTGCCATATTACTTTGGATACTTGTTTAAGTTAGCCTCGAAGTGTATGTAGTTTATCAAATAAATTTTTCAGAATTTTTATCAGCCTATTTCTTGTGATAAGCATAGAAAATAGACTGATTGGAAAGATTACTACTTTTTTGTTCATCATTCACTTTCTGAAAGTTAATGGTTGTGTTGGCATCTGATGCAGTGGAGGAGTTCACCAAGATTCATTTGCCCCGTGCTTGGGATTTGTCGTTTGATGAGCGTTTGAAGCCAGCAACAATACCCAGTGTCACGCCAGCTGCTACTTTTGACTGGCGAGTTCATGGCGCTGTCACATCTGTGAAGAACCAGGTTAGAATGGAAATAACTAGTTTCAGTTTTCGTTTGACTATCTTTCTTTTTCTGAATAACTTTAGGCTGGGCCGTGTTTCTCAAAAGAGATCCTTTGGAGCTAGTTAGATCAGACAGTTGTCCTGCCTGTCGTCAGTGTCAAGTACTGAAGGACGTTAGATTGCTTTAGGATGGAAATGAATGTACGTCTGCAGACAGCTGTTTCTCATCTGATGTCAGCAGTAAAGTTAGTAATGTGTTTGTGCCACGAATGAGGTGTTATCAAATAATTGAAGATTATTTAGTCTGCGAGTCTGAGTCACTGCTGACATATTGAAATCTCGCCATGGCATATACAACATACTTAATAGTTCTTTTCGCTAAAACCAAAGTCTGAAACCTTAGTCTAAGATAAATTGAAAGATAAAGTGACCCATTGCCTGTTTGTATAAGAGGTTAAGAGTTTAAATAGGGCAGTGATAATATGTTGTTGGTATGAAGGGCATCAAGACCTGCCCATGTAGCTCAATGGTCAACATATGTTCATTGGAACCTGACGCCCTCAGGAGCCGGGATTTAAACCTCGGCCTGGTGTGTCCACTTACCACCAAAGAACTATTTCAAATAATTCCTATGAGCATGATGAACAAGGAAATAATCCCAGGCAGGAAAAAGAGGGTTTGACGATGTCCTCTATAATCTACAAGCCACAATCTCACTACGCTCGATTGTGGCTTGG
>Ga0209363_1000236_pt1 | contig 19336 bp, 6 predicted proteins | sample WorMetexBAHAMAS3_FD_187385 | JGI IMG/M metagenome (GOLD analysis project Ga0209363, IMG submission 187385) | Marine gutless worms symbiont microbial communities from Max Planck institute for Marine Microbiology, Germany - Inanidrilus exumae... | ecosystem: Host-associated > Annelida > Digestive... | reverse complement strand
TGATAAAACTGACAATCAACTTATTGTTGATTTTATCAAAGATATCAATTTTTATCATAGTCTATAACATTGTTTATTAATTTTTATTTTAGCTCAAAGCCTTGGTTATATCTCACATTTTAAAATCGCTCGTTAGTATATTCTTGGTAATTGCTTTCATTTTTCTATCTTGGTTTTTAACCTGTAATGGCACTAAATGGCCTACATTGTGCTTATGTGCCGTTAAGAAACTACTCACTCACTCACGATACAGAGCGTCGGGCAGGTCTCTCAGCAATAATGGAGTCTCTTGTACATTTTCTTTTTACCAGTTGTTAACTATCATCATCTTTGTCGTGACCCAGCCTGTTAATAGCACTGAGTGGCCTATAGTGTGGTGATGCACTATCAAGAAACTACTTACTCACTCAGTCTGTCAACTGGTTGTGCATGCTAATTTTTCATGCAGGTAAAATCCAAAAAGTGGCGTTGTCAAAGTCACCACTAAAGATCTAGCGACCATCAGTTTAGGAATTGGTGCGTTATTTGCCAACATTTCTAGTTCATTCAGGCTCATTGAGGTCAAGAGCCTTTGTTACCAGTATGTCAGCGACATGTACTGGGCTGAACCTAACGCAGCATCAGTGTTGAGCAGTTTGCACAAGGTTGATCCAAAGTTTAAGTAGGGATAGGTAAAGTTATAAACATCTGATTATTGACAGTTATGAGTTTCTAATTGGTCGACAGTCGACCAATTAGAAACTGACTCGCACTATAACCTCACATTTTTACCACTTACAAACTCGCACTGGCAGACTGCAACATGATGCAGTATGCTCATCATCTGCTGTTGGTTTTCTTCAGGTAAGCGTATTTCCAGTGTGACGACAGAAGATCGTTCTGCAGAGCGTCATTAGGTTGTGGTATTTTGTTCCTTGATATTTTTATCTGTTAGTGGTGTATACTCTTAGTATTTGTATTAGAGTTAGCTAGTATTACATTACATTACATTATTACTTATTACTTATAAGTAGTATTACTTCAGCAGTCACCATTACATTAGAGGTACTACAATTAGTTTAAGTAAGTAAGTGCAATATGTCTCTGATTCCAGTCACCACTATGAAGGACTGTTTTGGCATTGAGTACCAGGTGGTGAGCATGCCTGGGAATGGAACTTGCGGGTATTCTTGCTTGGCGTATGCGTTGACCGGAGACGAGCGTCAGTATGTGGAAGTTGTAGAGGATTTCTTTAAGGCGTTTGCTGCGAATCCACAACTCTTTGTTCAGCAGACAGAGTTTGGTAAAAGAAATCCTAACTTGTCTGTGTATGAGAAGCAGATGCGTCTGGCTATCGCGGGTGTAGATACACAGTCACTGAAGTCGATTTTCTGGTGTGAGGATTCGCATCTCATTGCTTTTGCTTTGCTGTTTGATGTCACCGTGTTTGTTTATGATTCGGTGAACAGAAAGTGGTACGCTTATGGCGATAGTGCTCGTAAGGGTTACATCTGTTTGCTGTCATCTGGCGGCCACTTTGATGTACTGGAAGGGCCGCATGGAAAGCCCCGTGTTCCACGGCAGGCTGAAAAGCAGTGTTTTAGTCTGTTGTGGCATCAGGTAAACACGGTGGACGTAGATCGGTATCCGTACATGTGTGTAAATAAATGGGATGATGGTGAGGTTGAGCTTATTGGAAGTGATAGTTCGTCGTCTGCTTTGCATCAGTTGTCGTATGCTGAGATTGTGAGAGGCAGCAGTCCGGTCAGCATTGACCGTCCACTGGTGACTGCTGCTAATCAACTTTCATCTTTCCAAGATGGTGTGACTCAGGAGACGATGAACTCTCAGCAGGTTCCTCTAATTCCGAAAACTGCGTGTTCATTTCAGTGCAATGTATGTTCACGCACATTTGTGTCTAAACGAGGCTTAAACACACACTGTAGCAAAATACACAGAAAACGTGTTGTATTTAAAGATGTGTCTGATGAAGGAGCACGGGACACCGAAAATGCAGATTCTGTTGCAAGTAAAAAATCAGTAGGCACTTTTTCTTGTGATGCATGTACTGAGAGTTTTCCAAAAATGCAAGCTTTGAGGTTGCATCAGACTTGCAAACATAAAGTAACTTCTGATACAGATTTAAATGTGACAAACCACGATGTGAGAAATACTGAGAACTTTGATTCTCGTCAGACTATTCTTCAGTGTAGTAAATGTTCACGCACTTTTGCATCTAAACGCAGTTTGCGTGTACATGTGAGCAAAATGCACAAAGAACTTGATGATGCTGCATTTCAAGACATGATTACTGAAGTAATGCAGGATACTGGTGACACAGAGTCTATTGCTAGTGAGAAATCTGTCGCAAGCAATATAGCAGCAGACACTTGTGTGTGTGCTGCCTGCGGAAAGAGTTTTCAAACAAAACGAACTTTGCTACTGCACCAGTTTCGTAAGCATCAAATCAGGTCTGTAGCCGATGTTGCAAAATTAGAAGTAGGCAACACCGAGAATTCTGCTCGTTGCAGCAGTGTTATTTGTTGTTATGCATGTAATAAAAGCTTTAACAATCAGCATGCTTTGAAATGCCATCAACGTAATAAACATGGCGCAGTGGATGGCATTAAAAAAAGAACAACAGCTAACAATAAGCAAACTTCTCAGAAGCCAGTTGAGACAAAGGCAGTTAAAGGTCAGTCAAAAATAAAGCCCACAACTACAACTTCTCACTGCAGTGATTGTCATGATATACCAAGTAATAGCTACTCTTGTTCTTTCTGCAACAAATCGTTTAAGACTTACAAAGGTTTAAAAACGCACATCGGGCAGATGCACAAGGAACATTCTGCTAGTGCAGTGCAGAGTAATGCAGAATTTAGTCGAGAAACAAAAGGTAACACGACAAGAACTCACAAGAATACTAATAAACAGAGCAATTCTCGTGCACGTGGTGATATTACGTCAGTCAGTAGAGATGTAAATCAAAGGAATGCTTCACTGAATATCACTGATTTGTATAAGAATTATCCTCCACTTAAGCAAAGCGAAGTTGTGGAAGATAATGAGATGCATTTAAAGCTAAAGACATATCATGATAAATTACTGGATAAGTTGAATAATATATCAACACAGAAAGTAACAGACGAAATATGTGAAGTCGTTGATGATGTAGCACAAATAGAAAATGATAAACGTAAATTCACTTGGACCAAAGAAGATGAAAATAGGTTGAATTCGCTAAATAGTGCTTGCAAAACACTTCCGGTACCAGCTGCATGGTTTTGGTCGGCAAAGGAGGGCAGGCAATTTATCTTTAATGAAAAGCGGATGGAGTTCTGTGTTCAGAAAGAACTGGAGACGAAAATTATACGCTGTCCACAGTGTGAGTCAACTGGTGTACTAGTAGGCTTAGATCAGATTAATTCAACTGTTTGTGTGGACTGCTTGGATCTAAATTGTGTTAGAAGTCCAAGCAGGACGTCACACTTTAACGAGTCTTGGTCTAAGGTTAAACCCGCAAGTCAAACATATCCAACGCGGGTAGAGAATGGTCATGAGTCAGATGAGTTACCGATATTGACTGTTGGTGAAAGGGCGGTAATAGCAGCTGTTCATCCAGCTGTGACTATTACTAGTAATTTTATAGCCAATCGAAAGTACAAGCAGGAGTCTATCTCTCTGCTTCAAAATTCACAGAACACGTGGGCAAAGATTTTACCACGAACAGATTTACAGAATCGTTTTATTGTTGTGCAACGTACGTTCAAAGATGCAAGTAAGAAATACATAGTTTGTAACCCTCACAAAGTATCACAATGGCTAAATTACTTATTCAAGAATCATAAAGATTACATGCGTATGAACACAAACAAAGAACTTGAACTGAGCGAGCAGGCGTTGAGTGCTTTAAAGCAGCAGAGTGAGCTGGCTTCGGTTGTTACTGATGAGGATGCTGCTGCTGGTAATTTGACTGAGGATGATGGCATTGTTCAAGCTGCTATGGAGTCTGGATTATCGAAAAGCGAGGTGTACACTTTTGATAAATATCCCAGTTTATATCTTAGTAGTAAACAAGTACTCAAGATTAAGCAGAAGGGTTTGATCGAAGTTGTGGAGGATGATAGTGAGCGTCGACCAACATACACTGCATCAGCAAATCTCTGTTTTCCTCATCTCTACCCTAATGGTGAGATGGCACCTTTAGATCTTGGTGACCATAAATTAGGTAAAGATTTGCTGAAGAAACAAACATTGTTTGCACATAAAATGTCTGATGGAAATTTGAGATGGAATTATGCAGAAGATAGCATTCATATGATGCACCAATATGCTAAACTGACAGAACAATTGGTTCATGCTAAAGTTGGGTATTACATAAGTCAGCATCCAGATAAAGCACACACACCATTACAATCTGTTTTAGATGCGTTTAAGCATGGAATGAACGAGGATGGTTTAATAGACAGCCAACTGCCTGACCTTTCTGCTGTGATGTCTCGGATTCCTAATTCCAGGCAGAAATGGTTCGCAGAGCGATTGGGCATCGAAGCGATTTCTCGCGATCTGGGAGATCCAAATGTGTTCATTACACTGAACATGGATCCCAGGGCATGGCCCGACGTTCGACAGTTGATCTATAGACTGGAGTATGGATTAGATAGTGAGATGGATAAGAATTGGTTTGAGTCAAACACAGAGAGGTACACAGAACTGTTAGATAAATATGCTCCACAAGTTGCAATATATTTGTGTCGGAAAGCGAAAATATTTCTGAGAGCGTTTCTGTGTGGTATTTGTCGAATTCCGCCAGCAGAGGTTGGTAAAGATGAACACTTAGACAGTGACTGGTCACTGAACGATAGGTACAAAAATGGATGGTACTGGAGTCGAGTCGAATTCACTGAAACTCGCGGCGTGCAGCATTGGCATTGTTTGGCAAAGTTACCAAATGTTCTTGACACAGCGCTTTTGGGTAGAATAATACATAATGGCAGAGTGGTACGTCAGGAGTTGAAATGTGGTAACATACGTCCTGATAAGATAGAGGAAGCCTGGACTTTGGTTGAGCTTGGTCTGTTAGCAAGCCGGTACACAGTTCTGTTCGGAGATTCAATATCCCAGGCTTCGTTTTACTCTGATGATGTGGATAATGACCATCACAACCCCGACAAAGTAGTTGATGTCGAGCAACTGAGACAGGAATTTGTGAATAACTATAAAAATAAAAACATATCAGTACAGACACATCCAATAATGCGATCATTCAATGACTCTGCGTGCGACTCGAACCAAAATATCGAAAACGCCAAAGTTGCTGCGGTTTCTTGCATGCATCACTGCATTGAAAACATTTGTGGTGGTGACGCTAAGAACCAGGGATGCAGATTTTCATTCCCTAAGAAGCCGCTACGGTGCACAGTGCCAGCAATTATGCAAGTGAATTGCGAACAGATGGAGACACAGATGCTTCTGAAAAGAACCTGTGACAGAGTGCCTAATTTGAACAGTTACTTTCTTAAATACTGGCGTGCTAACCATGATGTTACTGTTCTGGTGGATGCAGCTCACAAAATGCGCTATGCGACTAAATATGTTTCAAAGAGTAGGAAACAGAACGAGCTAATGGAAGAGGTTATTGATTATCTTAGCAAGCGATCAAATGACCTGGTGCCACCAAACATGAAGCAGGCCTTGAGTCACCTGATTTTGGCTGACTGCTCTCACCGCGAGTCAATAAGTAAACAAGAGTTATCGTACAAAGTTATGGACCTGCCCGAAATCCGAAAGAGTTTTGCTGATGTTTCTGTTGTCGGTTTCTATCCTAGAGCAAATATCACTCAGCATGTGGGTGATAACGATGTGATAGAATATTCAGATCGGACCGAATACTCTGCGTATGCTGAGAGATGCAGACAAGAAACAATTTGTAAAGGATTTGAGAAGGATGAGTTAACAAACATGTGCTTTAGGGATTTTGCTGAAACAATAGGCTACAAGTGGCAGTTAAAGAAAGCGCTAGAATCTGAGTCACTCAGTCCTATTTCTGGCCGTAAATTCAAAACAAGGGATATAAATAGTGGTCATTGGGTGCTTCATAAATTGCGTAACCGAAAGCATGTTCGCTGGAGTACTGTGCTTTACTGTGAGCCGGCACACTTGTATGAGGAGGTAGAGCTTGGCATTACGACGTCGCAGACCTTATACTTCGATTTACCGGTGCTTAAACGTAAACAACTGTATAGGGCGTATCAAGAATTAGTGTGTTATCGGCCTTGGCAAGTTAGCCCAGAAGCGACTTTTCTTTCTGTTGAAGATCGAGAAAAACTATCTACAATAGATCCTGAGTCCGAGAGTAGATATAGTCTGATGAAGTTAGAGGCTTTCCAGAGGAAATACAAAGAGCTCTGGGAAGCAGGTGAAGTAGCTCCTGAGGGTACACAGTGGCACCGAGATAATCAGTACTGCTACACTATGCACCTCACGTCACTGCACAACACAGACATTCGTCTAGACAGGTCTGCTAACAAAGGTGTGTTTTCTGCCAGATACGAGGCAGCGGATGAGCTGGCAGATATGGCTGTTGATGTGCGTCCACCAATAGATGATGATGTGGATGAGGCAAATGTACCCTCTGTGTTGAACTTCTTGCCTCCTGATATTTTCAGAGAATTTCTGCAGCAGGAACCACCTGCGTTTTCTGACATTTCTGTCGCTTTTCCTATGAATCGCGCATTTCAGGAGCGAGAAGAAATGGTCAGTAGTAATAAGGCAACTTTGTTCATGGCTGACCCGCCACCACCAGCCATTTGTCGACAGGACCTCAGTTTTTGGCATAACCGAGCAATTGATCTCATTGTAGGTGGTAACCAGCAGATCATATATGTGTATGGCAAGGCTGGTACGGGTAAAACAGAGGTTGCGCTGCACATTTGCGAGCACTTCAAACATAGATGCCAAGCAGGCTCTGGGACTGGGAAAGCGGCATCTAATTTCAATGGCCCTACTACACATGCAATGTTTGGCTGGTCTCAGAACGAGCACAGCCAGTCAGTGGTCAGAGCAAATTCAGAAACAAAATTGGCAAAACTCCGAGTGTTTTATGAGAATACAGACGTCTTTGTTATAGACGAGGTTAATGCAATGTCTGCTGCAGAGTTCGGTTTGTTAGATGAGACGATGCACAATATCTTTGACCCGGATGGCAATGCTAAAGATGAGAATGGATTTGTCAAGCCATTCGGCGGCAAGACAATGGTATTTCTTGGCGATGCAGCACAGCTGAGGCCAGTTGGTGGTGCTGCTATCTATGATAAGGGCATCGGTAAATGTGGACGCAAGTCATTTCAGTCCAGCCAGTACAAAACACGCACGGCAAGAGGTCAGGCTCTGTACACTGAGTACCTGAGCAAGAACTGTATCTGGCTGGAAAGAGGTTTTAGAAACAAGGGACTGCTGCAGGAGATTTTTGACCGCGTCCGAGATGGAGAGCAGACGTTAGATGACCTGGAAAAAATTTCATACCAGTGCAGACGATATCCCGATGCTCAGGCAGACTATGGTGTTCATTACAGTAACGAGTCATGTTCTGCATCTAATTGGCTTGATCTCTGGAAAACTTGCCAGCAGCAGCATCCCCCTAAGCGTCTTTACATTTCTAAAGCGGGATACCACACCACCAGCGATAACGATTTGGTAATTTCAAGTCTAGCATCCATACCAGCTAGCCAGTACAACTTTGCTCCAGATGTGCTGTGTATTTCTGAGGGGTGCGAGATTCGGCTAATTACAAACCTTAATGTTTCTGCTGGCCTGGTGAACAGTGCCTCAGGCAGAGTAGTGAAAGTGCTTTACAACAATGCTGATGTTCAATCTCTAATTAATAACGAGCATCCTCCAGCGTACTGTATTATTGTTAACTTCCCGTGTTTTCGTGGCTTTCTTGTGCGTGGTGAAAGACGTTTTCCATTCTCAAACCACAAATGGGTTCCACTGTATCGTCAGAAATTCTTGTCTCAAACAGTGCCTTCTTGGATACGTAAAAAACAGCCGTTATCAACCTGTTATCGCGAGCAGTTTCCTATAGACTTGTCACGGCACATCACTGCCCACCGCGGGCAAGGTCAAACGTGGAAAAATTGCTTAGTTTCGGTAGATTTGGGCCTGGAGAGTCCAAATAATCACATTCCACCAGATATTGGCTCACTCATATATGTTGCTTGTACGAGAACAAATGAGTTGAAAAACCTTTTTGTTAAGCCGATTTTTCCGAGCATGTGGGAGAAAATTGGAAAATCCGAACTAGACATTGCTCGGCGTGAGTGCGAGAAAAAGTTGCGGAAGGATGCGGAAGAATTTGCTACCGCGCACGATTGGCAGGCAGAGTTCGAGGAGGAGCAGTCATTTCTACCAGACTGTTCTGGAAATGAGGGTGAATGGAACGACATTGTGAATGCTCAAACCCCACCAGTGTATAATGATGGTTCAATTTTGGTGGATGTGGCACATGTGATAGTAGATGCCTGTGATTCAGATGAGGGGGGTATCCCCGGCTGGTTGAAGCCATGTGAGCGTGAAAGGCATATTGGTATCGATCAAGGCGTAAAACATTTTGCTATGGTGGCAGTGGACAGTGGTCAAAATTCAATGCCACAGCTGGTAGGTGCAGAGCTGTATGATCTGCAGCGTGAAGGGCTTGACAGCAAGCGATGGGATGCAACAGATCTAGTGGTGTTGCTGCAGACAAAAACTAAATTACTAAACTGGATGCAGCATCCTAGCTACCAGCAGCTACTTCCACGCGTTGACAGAGTTGTGGTTCATTTAGAGCAGTTGTCGGTTAAGCATAAACACAGTAAACATTTTGCAATAGAGTTGGGTCGTCTTCTTCAGCAGTTATGTTCTATAAACAATTGCATTGTAAAGTTGTCACAGCCGCATGTACATAGGGCAAGTGGACCGATGTTCAAACTCGGGCAAAATATCATTGAGGCATGCAGCTTGCGGCCAGTGGTTTATGCATCTAGTACTAGAAAGAGACCGGCAGGTTGTCCAATCACACAGCAATCAGTAAAGAAACCGCGATTGGCACGAACATCTGTTCCATCTGATGTTGAGCCAGACAGCAGCTCAGACACTGATACCGGTAGTGCTGTAGTTGTTGATGATTGTGGTGATGCTGCTGAGTATAGGCAAAAGAAAAAAATGTCTAACGCTATATTCAAGTACTTTATTAATGCCACACAACAGCAGCAGGTCGACATGCAGGTCGCTGTCGATGAAGAAGTTCAGCAGCGCTGGCAGCAGCAGATATCACAGCGGCTGGTCAAAAAGTTTGATGACCTTGGTGATGCATTACTGCATGCGTTAAATGAAATTCTTTGCGGTAGCTCGAACTACAGGCCACTAATTCCTTCACAGCCGTCTCTGCGTATCAACCGTTCCGTGGTGATAACTGTTCAGCCTACCAGGGTGTACTGGGTTGTTATTCAGTGCACCTGGAACGTTTTTACAATTGAAAACTTTGGAGTTTACGAGTCACATTTACCTGCAACTAAAAAATTTGCTGCCCGGGACACTGTTGAGGTGATCACGTGTCATTTAGATTCAGATTTACGGCAAGCCCTGACAGTATTGAGTGCATCGGATATTTACTCCGGAGTTGAACGCATTAATACAATAGTAAAGCAGCTGAAAGGGTACTCGCAATACGGTTTGTCGAATAAGGCAGCTGGAGCTTTAACTTCTTCAACGTTGGCAGCCATGACAAAAATTTGTGATGAAGCTGCAGGTAACGACAGCTATCTTAGTACTCGTAACACAAAACAAGAGGGTTGGACATATGTCAGAACGCTTAAAACGTCTGGACAAAAGCTGCAAGTTATGAGAAGCACTGGGAAACACACAAATGCAATGTTAGCTTTCTTGGAATGGGCAAAAGAAAATACTCCCGTCTTCGTTAAGAACAGACCTCTATGCATGGATGTGGCGGGTAAGTTGAAATTCTTCAGGTCGCTTCAGGATCTTTCTGCACTTGAGACCGGCCCATATCGTATGGAAATGTTACGACTGTCAGATCATACTGTTCATTTGCTGCGTTCCAGACAGTTTTCGCTTCCACTGACACAGAAACATCTGTCAGATCTGATTCTTATTGGTCTAAATAAAAATGGCCAGTATGTTAGTGCGCTAGCTACATCTTACCGTAAGGATAGAACTTAAACTGTCATATGAGTGAACTTATTCCACAGTGATTAAGCTGTCAGTCATTAATATTGGCAAGGGTCAACAGGGCGCAGGGCAAGCATGGGTGGCACCGTGCTTGTAACTAAATACTGCATATGCCCAATGACGATCCTTGCAACATGGCGAGAAGGGCCGCCATCAAATAAGCCTAGCCACCAATGATAGCAATAACTGTAACAAAAAAGCAAAATAATAAAGATTAATAGCTTATTAACGATAACTATCACAATATCTAACTAGAAAAACGAAGGCGGTCGAATCGGCATCCACACTCATGTTGGCAACTGTGCAGTTTTCGTAAGCATATAACCTAGACATTTGACCTCTATACCTCAATGTTATATTAGCTTTAGAGCCTTGCTTTTACACCTCAATTTCATAATTTATTAGTTATTATTTGATCTTATTGTTATCCATCTATGCATTCATTCACTATCTACCTTTTTAAGGCACTGAATAGCCTATACTGTGCTGATGTGCCGTTAAGAAACTACTCACTCACTCAATACACTAACTCGATAGAAAACTAGTTACAGACAAGGTGCCATAGTGAGGTAAACTACTGTTTGTTCTGCTTGTCATAAGTTGGCGGGTAATGTCAAGTGCATCTGGTATGAGGGAAGGGCTTTTCCCCTTTCCAAATGTGCATATAAACTGTTGAAAATAAGCCTAGCCACCAATGAAGTTTTAATTAATGGTAGCAATAACAGAGAAAAGCAAAGTAATAAAAATAATAGCTCATTAACGATAACTATCACAATAACTAACTAGAACACTAAGCCAGTCGAATCGACATGCAGACTCACGCTGGCAACTGTGCGACTGTGACAGTTTTCGTAACTGTATGACCTTGACGTTTAAACTTTTGACCTCTGGGTCAATGCATGCCGAGCGACTGTTATAGAGTATATGTACCAAGATTGGTGCTGATAGCTGAAGCCGTTTTCCTTGAGTTTTCCAAGAGTGCAGACAGACAGACGGAAATATGTGCATACATACAGACGCCCTACCCACGCCAGTGGCTATACAACCTGCGTGGGTAATTAATGTGTAATTTATGCATGTCATACAACTTGTTTTGTGTTGTCTTTAACATACTTAATTAAGCTTTACACCCAGGCTAACTCAGCTGACTGATATGGGCAAACATGTCAGCCTGTGCTGGATTCCGAGTCTTATTAGTATAAAAGGAAACGAAATGGCAGATAAGGTAGCCAAAGGTGGTATTTGTTTATCATCACTCAAATCAAGATTCCCTCAGAGAGCTTCTATCGGCATACATCCAAGTTATGCATGATATGCATGACAGAATGGTAAGATTCATGGGATAGCACCACGACAAATAAATGGTTTTCAATCAAACCAGTACTTGGCAAAAACAAACTGCGTACATCATTATGCCGCCGTGACAAAACAGTCATCACTGGTCTAAGAATCGGTCACAGTCGAATGACTCACCGGTATCTTCTGTCGAGAGAGTCAACCCATCTGCAAGTGTCTTTTTACGGTTAAACATATGCTTTTAGAATGTCCAAGTACTGCAGTCGTACGCCATAAATATTTCAGCAGTACTACGTTGAAAGAGCTATTCTCCAATGTTGATGCATGCTGCATCCTTGATTTTACCAAGGAGAGCGGCTTTTACCATGCTATCTAAATAACCTTTTAATCAACTCACTGTTTCTTTCTAGCACAAATCTTCGTATTTACTATTTTGTTCACCTTATATTTCTTTTTACTTTTTTGTTATTAATTAATTTGTCATATTGGTTTTAACTTTTCTGGCATCGAATAGCCTACCCTGTGCTGATGGTGCCGTTAAGAATCTACTCACTCACTCACTGCAGACTAAACTAAAACCCACGCAAAAGCAAAGTTAAAAATGCACCCACTTCGCTTGACTTTATTTAGTTGCATGTGTTTGGCTGTTGAGTGTTGATGCTTATTATTGTTATTACATATTCAACAAATGACATACATAAATGCATAAGCTCTACATAAACTTTATTTCAGTGGCATGTAGTCCACACAATGCAGGAGTCAAAAGATTAAATAGGATCATAAAAACTGTAAGGGTGACAAATCTACTTACACACACTCGCACAAACATTCACCAAACTAAACTAAACACAGATGCACCATGTAATAAAAACTTGTACTTACCAGTTGTGTAAACGACAATCGGCCGATACCGATCATCATCTTATTATTGGTGCATAACTTTTCTGGCACCTACCCTGTGCTGATGGTGCCGTTAAGAATCTACTCACTCACTGGTGCATCTCTAATTTAACCGACAAATTCATGAGTTTTGTTGCACAATAAGTAATTGGTCAGTTGTTAACATTGGCTAATGTCAACAGGGCGCAGGGCATGCACGGGTGGCGCCGTGCTTGTAACTAAATACTGCCCATGCCCAATGACGACCCTTGCAACATGGCGAGAAGGGCCGCCATCAAATAAGCCTAGCCACCACTGTAGTTTTAATTAACGTTAACAATAATAAAGGAAAACCGGCAATCGTATGACCCACGCTGGTAACGGCCGTAGCAGCATGCGTCAGTAGCAACCATGTCGGTTTTCGTAACCGTGTGACCTTGACCCTTGACATTTTAACCTTTAGGCAATGCATGTCGAGCGACTGCTAGAATCTACTCACTCACTCACTCACTACTATTTTGTTCACCTTATATTTGTTTTTACTTTTTTGTTATTAATTAATTTTTTTATATTGGTTTTAACTTTTAAGCTTACCAACTTTGGTGTTGGTAGATCAAGCCTTTTCCTGTTAGTCTCTTGAGTAGTTGCAAATTGTATGTGAATTGCATCGTGGAGGTTGAAAGTTGAAGTAAAACTATCAATGAGTTTTTAACAGTACTTTCAGTTTGTATGTAAACTAAAGACTGTAAACTGCAATGGCACCAAATAGCCTACTTTGTGCTGATGGCGCCATTAAGAATCTACTCACTCACTCACTGTAACCTGTAGTCATATGAACTTGTGATATATGGAAAGCGGTTAAGAGTATTAAGAGAGTATAGTATCGAGAGAGTATAAGTCTGTAACGTCGGTAGTCGGTGTACTAGATCTGTGTCATCTTATACTGATCAGGTGCAAAGATAGGATATATATATATATATTATAGATAAACTTGATTAGTTATTTCAGCAAGGTGGTATTTCTGCGGTGTACTGGATGGTGTGAGTCACTCCAGTACATACAAACTGTATGTGAATCGGAACCTGGAAGTTAAAGGTTGAAATAAGAACAATTAAGGATCGTGCATATGTTTTGAGATAATAATAGTATTCCGTCGAAGTTTGATGCTCGTAAGCCTGACTCGACATGCTTCATTTGATCTGATATTCAATGCCGCAACAGTCCTTTGTAGTCAGTGTAGGAATAAAGTAAATAAGTAAGTAAGTATGTACGTCTGTTAGTTAGTCGGGTATTTATAATGCACTGTAGTTATTTAAATACACTGCTAGTTACGTGGTTACTTACTTACTTACTTACATGCTACTAGTACTGATACTGTCTGGTCTGCCTTATGCACACTTAGTATATACAGGTTGTAACGTGTAGCATTTTTACTGCTGAATTGCATGCTATAAAAATGGCACTAGTTTTTATTCAGCGTGCAAAAAACCTCAACTTTGTTGTTTTCTCAGGCTCCTTGTCTGGATTACAGTCTCTTTCGAGTTCCCAAATTGATAACTCTTTAGTTCTAGACATTCTAGACTCTGCTTAGACAAATGGCAGCAGAATTGGAACAGCTGTACAAATAACAAGTTAAATTCCATAAAACCAGCTATTGCCTGTCATAGGATGTTTATATTTTTTATTTTTCTACTAAGGCCTGGGTACCTTTTCCTTAATTTTGTACATACATGCATATTCATTATCTGTCAACTGTTATGTAAAACGGCTTAAGTTGTACGTTATAGCATGCATTTATAATGTTGCAAATGTAAACGTTGAATGCAAGTTAATGTTTACACAGCATTTCACGAGCATTTCAGTTTACTTTGTGTTTTAGTTTAGTTCATGCCAGTTACCCAAAATCTCGTGTATACTGGTAGCTATAAGATATTAGTAAACATCATTAAATATTTTGTTATTATATACCGTATTTCCACTAATAGAAGCCCCCGGCTTCTATTAGAACAACAGTGCCAGATTCCCCGGCTTCTATTAGTGACCAGGCTTGTATTTGAGACTCGGCTTCTGTTAGAACCACCCGGTTTCACCGATGAACATGTATTTAAAACACCAAGATTCTTGGTTTTATATTTATTACTGCAAAGCTAAATATCCGGTAGGCCTACCAGTCTGGCAGTGTACTCGCCCTTAGACCTCCCCGGCTTCTATTAGATACCCGGCTTGTATTAGAGACCCGGCTTCTATTGGAACAAATGAAGTCTGACCCCCGGCTTATATTAATTAATGACCCAGCTTGTATTTGAGACCCGGCTTCTATTAGAGGAAATACGGTATGTTTGTATGTATATTTTGTGTCTTTGCTAGTTGTAGGGATGCTGAGTGAAGCAGTTTATCTTATCATGATTGGTTCATGTTGGTGATGTTAATAATGTGAACTGTACACGGTTGCCATGACTGCAGGGTGGCCTTCTCATCAACATTCTGTGACCACTTATTTTTATTACTGGCCCGCCAAATGGGCCAGTATTGTTTTTGCTCACTGTTGTCTGTAACGCTGCCGGACGAGAGCGGCTTTTACCATGCTATCTAAATAACCTTTTAATCAACCCAAATTTTCTTTCTAACACAGTTTTTCGTATCTACTTTGTTCACCTTATACTTATATTTGTTTTTACTTTTTTGTTATTGATTAATTTGTCATATTGGTTTTAACTTTTCTGGCACCGAATAGCCTACCCTGTGCTGATGGTCCCGTTAAGAATCTACTCACTCACTCGGGCAGCCGGCACTGCACGGAGGGCCAGTATGGTTACATCCCATTAGGTTGACACCTTGTTATTATTAGACTGCATCACATGCGGTGCATAACATATGGGCTTATACTATAAAAGGAGTTGTGTGGTTAGTTTGTCTGTCTGTTGCAGATGTGGCCTGTTCATACAGACTCAGTAGCGTGGACTGTCTCTGTATGTCTGTCAATTAGCATTGTAGCTAGTTAAGGGTGAAATACAGACATTGCATTGAGATAGAAATTTAGTACTTTTAAGGTTATTGTAGCAAGAACATTGTGGTGTCGAAGGAAGGGTTTTCCCCCTTTCCAAATGTACATATAAACTGTTTTGTGTGTGTATAAGAACATTTGGCAACTGCTGTGGTGTCGAGGGAAGGGTTTTCCCCCTTTTCAAATGTACATATAAACTGTTTTGTGTGTGTGCATAGTGTATAGCTTTATTAATATTAACTACTTCTGCTGCTTGTTTGACTGTCATATGTGAGTGGTCATTGGTAACCACCATGAATAGATCTTCTGGTGCCAGTTGTTGGACTGAAAGCCTGACTGATGATGGACAGATGACCCTAAGTTGTTGACAGTCGCGAACGGTCCATGGAGTAACCCAAGTTGTGAGACCGTGACGAGGGGTTGATGGCTGTTGCTCCTATTCAACAGTCGCGAACGGTCCATGGAGTAACCCAAGTTGTGAGACCGTGATGAGGGGTTGATGGCTGTTGCTCCTATTCAACAGTCGCGAACGGTCCTCAGGATCTCGTTGTACGTTGAGGTGGTTGGTGGTACTGCGCGTTCTTTTCTGACCTTTCTCTTGTGCATTATGGAAATGACTAGTGTTTTTGCATTCTTCTCTCAGAAGTCTGATTGTGCATATAGAATGAGTGAGGCCAGGCCGCTGGTTAGAGTTAGTGCTTTGTGTTCTTGTGATAATCACTTGATAACTACCGGTAGCTGGTGGCATAAGCGATGTACGGTAATTACAGGTTATTTATTAACAGCGATACTCTGCTTATGATCTCTAGGTGGTTTTAGCCTACCCTGTGCTGATGGTGCCGTTAAGAATCTACTCACTCACTATATCAAGTCCCTGCAGATGGAAGGTCAGGGTCACGTAACCCATTGTAAATTTTTAGTCCCCCATGATATCTCTGGAAAGGCTAAAGCTAAAATTGTCAAAATTTGCACACACGTTGTCTAAATGCAAGTCCTAGCTTTCGGATGACAGAGATGACGAACCGCCCCTAAAAGTGGCGTGGTCAGGGTCAAAATGAGCAATTTTCAGTTTTGATCATATCTCAGGAACAGCTAAGTGGGAGTTTGCTATTTGAAACCTTTGTGTCCATCCACCACAGTGTTTCGCATCCAATCCACGATGGTGCGCTGGCTGAATAATGCTCTGTGACGTCAACCACATTGGTGGCAGTTATCGCAGTTGCAATTCAGTTGACATCACCAAGATTGGTTGTACAGAAGGCTGTTGATAACACGCACATCGTTGCATGCTCACTGTGCGATGGTTGTGCTTAGTGCAATGATGCATTCACAAAACTGCGGGTAGCGGAATAAAACATGACAATTGCTGAAAGTGCTCCTCAGGCTATCTTGTTGTGTCATACCCACAGCAAACCAGTATTTCAACTGATACAGATCGGCGCGCGGGTGTCTTGGCAATAGCTGAGCCTCTAGTCATGTATATTGACCTAACATTGTTAAGTCATTCTTGTTGGTTGGATGGCACAGTGATGAGCGTTGGTCGGAGCTCATCATACATGCTCTATTAATACTGTTGTACGTAAGCAACAATATCAGAATCTACTGGATTTTTACTTTTTCTTTTGGAAATCTGAAAATTTCTTTGGTTAGATTCGTAGACACCTTGTTTAGTGACGTGTCTGAACATTGCGTTATTGCTGTTAGTCTGCATCCTGCATCACTTGCATTGCATAAGATGTGGGCTGTGGCTACAGACGGACTAGTGTGGTTGATGTGGGTGTTGCAGATTTAGTGACACTACTGTAAGTAAGTAAACGTAAATTTTAGAGTGGCCTAAATGACAGTGTTAATACAAGGACCAAGGTCTGTATGTGTATCCAGTGTTTATGTTCTGTTGCATATGTACTGCATGAGATGTGTTTTACAAAAAGCTGGAAAAACCTTAAAATTAACCAAAAAAATTAACAATACACAAATTTTAAAAAGTAAAAAATTAAAAACCAAAAAAAATAAAACAAAACAGCCTGTGCAGCTTGCTGCCCTTTGTGTCAGTTCCAAGCCCAGATAAAGGAGTAGTGTCTGATTCCAAAGGTCCTACATTAAGTTACTGCTTTGTGTTCCCTTCGATGTTTGCATATTGATGGATGACTGGCAGGAAGGATATCCAGTCCATATAAGTAATCTCATTAGTGCTTAGAGATTCTCTTTTGGAACAGGTAGAGGAGGATGAACTGAGGTGGAACTACCTAGCCCACGTTCATCGGGAAAAATGGTTGTTAAATGAAATAGTAATAGTTGTAGCATATGCAGTATATGTATTGGTCAGTGAAAAGGTGCACTAGTCTGATTGAGGTTGGACTATAATGCTGCAGGACGTAAGTAGATGATGGGCTTACAGCAGCACAGTGAATGTCTTGGCTTTCACTGTATGTTTGTGTGTTTGAAGTGCGACAGACACTGGTTGGTTTTAGATAAAACCAAAGTTCAAAACCTCTGTCGAAGACCAGAAGTCTGGTTTAAGACCTAATTAATGCAAAACGTGAAGTGTTGCTAAACTTTGGTCTTTGGTCTGAGACCATGTAAAACCAACTTACCGCTTAAACCAAAGTTTGAGAAATCCGGTTTTAATCCAAACTGTCCTAATGTATTAAGATACACAATTATGATAATTATCACTAATCTCTTACAGTTAGGACTTTAGTCTAAAACCAAATCACTTGATTTTCTGCTTATTCTCAACTGGGTCTAAAACCAGGTTTTGGCCATTCAGGTTAAGCTTTCGGTTTAGACTCAGATTTTAGACTTTGGTTGTAGCGAAAGATAGTGACCCACTGTGTGGTGATGAGAGTAGCACTGTACAGTGTATGTGCATTGTTGGCTAATGATGATGTCACTGTATATATGCCATTGCACAATCACAGTAATAACTGAAGCCAACAATGCACTACTGCTGTGGTGTGAGTGTGCAAGTCACCTTTGATTGTACATATATTATACAGAAAACTGGTCTCAGTTTTATGGTAGGCTCAAAGAGCCTATATTGTGAATATTCTACAATGCAATAATGGTCTTCATGCGTCCGGCAATAACTCCACCAAAAATGAACCGATTTGCATGAAATCTGGAACCATGTGAGCCAAATGTGGGGGCTGGTCCTGGCAAATTTTAGGTGCGATCTGTTTGAGAAGGATTGTTTTTCCAAAAGAGCAAAAATAGTTCACAAAATTTCCACTTCTTGCGACCTGAGGCCGTCGTAACTCCACAACGATTACAGATCGCTGGAAATTTACGGCCAAATGGCCCCTCTATAGGATGTCTAGTTTAAATTTTACCATTAGAATCAATTCGTAGTTTTCCCTTTGGTTGTACGCTGCGTACAAGAAAGGTACCTAGCCAAATTTTCGGTAACGTTTGTTGTCCATTATTGTCTAATAGTACGCCGCAGTGCTGGTGCGGCCCAGAGCTACAGATATGGCTCTGGTCTGGGCCTAGTGAGCGATATATTAAAGAATAGCAGACTGAATTGGAAACTGATAACACTGGCATCGCTCAGTCAGAGGCATGTGACACTAGGTATCGTCGAACGGTCGAATGCATCAACTAAACAGCTTGTGCGTCAGTAAATAAGTGCACAGTTGTCACCTGTTGAGTACGCCGGTGGTAAACGCTCCCTTTGAGCCTATATTTCAGTGTGTCTCTAGATACACTGCAACCATCACATGCCCTGATGTATTACAGTCGCGGTTTGCTGAAATTCGAGAATCGTTAAGATATCCTGTTGAGTTGTTTACTGATGGATCAAAGAGGGGTCTAAAGTTACATCTGCTGTAGTCTGCCAGAACTGGCAAAAGTCCACCAGACTAGCAGATTATTGTAGCATTTTTACTGCTGAATTGCATGCTATAAAAATAGCACTAGTTTTTATTCAGCGTGCAAAAAAACCTCAAC
>Ga0209363_1000235_pt1 | contig 19367 bp, 20 predicted proteins | sample WorMetexBAHAMAS3_FD_187385 | JGI IMG/M metagenome (GOLD analysis project Ga0209363, IMG submission 187385) | Marine gutless worms symbiont microbial communities from Max Planck institute for Marine Microbiology, Germany - Inanidrilus exumae... | ecosystem: Host-associated > Annelida > Digestive... | reverse complement strand
GATCGGTGAGGAACGGCAGCGGTCCGTCGTCGTCGGCGTTGATCACCAGCTGTTCCGGTCGGCGACCCACCAGCGCGGCGGCGGCGAACCCGAGGGCGCCTTTCGGTGATACGAAGGCGAAGGTACCGTCGGATCCGACCTCCCAGGCGAAGTCGCTGGAAATTTCCACCAAGTCCTTGAAGCGCTGCCGCGATTCCAATAGCGCGTTGCGCAGATTGCGCTCCATCGTCACGTCGCGCGCAAACACCAAGTGAAGCCCGTTGACTGCCGACGGCACCACCGTGACTTCCAGGGATACGGCGCTTTCGCGTCCAGGGACCTTGAGGCTGCGGACGGCGATGGCGCCATTCGTCATGGCTTCGGCCATGACCGAAGGAAACTCGCCCGCCGCTTCCTGACCCAGATCGCTGCACAGGCGCGCCGCCCGCTCGTTCGTGGCGGCGATCTGGCCCGCGGTGGTCATCAGCAACGCCGCGTGCGGGTATCCCGCGAGCAGCCGCCGCAACGCCTCGGAGTCGGTGCCTGCGTCTCGCGGATCGGCAACACTCATCGACCGGCGGTCTCCAAGTTGATGGTCTCCAACGGCTGCTTCGGTTCCGTCACGCGGCGCGACCTTGGGTGAACATCTCGCGTGGGATGGAGTTTCGGAACACGCTGACATCGGCGGATGGCTGGCCGAACAGGAAGCCCTGAACGTATTCGACGCCGCACGCGCGTACGAAGGCCAGTGTGCGTTCGTCGTCGATCATCTCGGCAATTGTGCTGACGCCCAGTTCGCGGCATAGCGCCACCAGGGCCTTGAGGAATGCCTTGCCCTTGTGGGCACGAACCGCGTTGCGGACGGCTGAGCCGTCCAGCTTCACGACGTCGATCTCCAGCGCACTGAGATACTGGAAATTGGCAGCACCGGCGCCGAAATCGTCGAGGCACACGCCATACCCCTGTGTGCGCAGCCGTTGGATGAAGGCGTTGGCGGCATCCAGGTCGGTCATCTGCGCCGATTCCGTGATCTCGAACATCAGTCGCCCGCGCGCCCAGACATTGGCCGCCAGCAGCTGATCAAGCCTGCTGAGATAGGAGAGGGTGCCGACCGAGATTCCCGACACGTTGACGGCCACCGCCGTCTTCGAGTTCCGCGGTGTCTTGTTCAGCCAGTCGATGACCTTGCGGGCCATGGCGATGTCGAACTCGGCTACCAGCCCGGTCTCCTCGGCGAACGTGATGTGTTCATATGCGGTCTTGCCGATCTCACCCGGACGGAAGCGTGCCAACGCCTCGTAGTGATGGATCACGCCGGTGCGGGCATCGATGATCGGCTGGAAGGCGGCGGTGAAATCGCCCTCGGCGACGACCGACTTGAAGGCGCTCACCGTTCGCACCGCTTCGCCGGCGAGATCGGAAATACTCTTGGTCAGGCTGTCGACCGAGAAATCGGTACCCTTGAACCCGCGAAAGCGGTTGATCGCATAGACCAAGCCGTTGGCGATGTCCTGCGGCGACGCGTTTTCGCGATCGATGGTAACGGTGGCGGACTTGACGGAGATTCCCTTCTTGGTGGGATCGGCCTCACGGGTAATGCCGGTGATCCGCTCCTGCAAGGCGTCCAGGTCGAGATCGGCTCCGTGGATCAGCCCGAAGCGGTCGGAGTCGAGCCGACCGGCGGCGTCGCCGTCCATCGAGTATTCCTTGAGGCAGGCGCCGATGGTGCTCAGCAGCTCGCCTTCACGCCTAGGATCCAGCCGTTCGCGCAAGTCCTCGTAACCGGTCATGGCGATCAGCGTCATCTGCCTGTCTTCGCCGGCGGTTTCCGCCATGCCGCCGGACCCGAGTTGGCGTTGTGTCAGGCGGGCGAAAGATTCCGAATCGTGCAAGGCGCTCTGGCCGTCACGTTCGCCCATCAACGCGTGCTCGGCGGAATCGCGAATTCGCCGCAACGCGAGGAACACGTGCCCGTCCAGATCCTCGAGCCGATGGCCGGTGCAGTCCACCCGCGCCGACGGGCCCTTGGGACCGGCGAGCCGAAGCGTGGTTTTTTCGAAGCGACCGGGGCCTGTCTGGGCGCCGAGGAGTCGCTTCACGGCGGTGCGGTCGGCCTCGGCCACCGCCTCGAACACGGGCTTGCCGATCAGCGTCTGCGGTGGCCGGCCGATGAGGCTCTGCGTCGCACCGGACGCGAACACGACCTTCGCCTCGCGGTCCAGTTCCAACAGCACCTCCGCCCAGCAGAAGGCCAGGGCGACGAACCGGTCGCGCTCCATGCGCAGGGCGGCGGCCGTTCCGGATTCGGACGGCGCAGGGGGAGATTCGGCGGTCATCGTACCGGCGGCCGGTGCTTTCGACTGAGCGTTGGTCCGGCAGTTTGACTGAGAACCCCGCGGCCAAATATGACGCTTGTCAATATAAGCCCCAAACTCCTTGGGGTTGTCAGGCGGCCGGCGAACGCCCCACATTGAAGCGATGACGGATGGTGCCATGACCGATTCCGAACCCGATCCCGCCGCCGATCCGAAAGCTCGATTGGCCGAAGCGACGGCTTGGGTGTTCGATCTGGACAACACCCTGTACGCGGCGTCGTTCGATTTGTTCGCGCAGATCGACGTGCGGATGAAGTCCTATATCGCCGACTTCCTGGGGCTGGATCCGGAGTCCGCATATCAAGTGCAAAAGCAGTACTTCCACGATTACGGCACATCGTTGCGCGGCCTCATGCATCACCACCGGATGGACCCGGCGCCGTTCCTGGAGTTCGTGCACGACATCGACGTGACCGTGCTGCCGCCCAGTCCCGACCTGGATGCCGCGCTCGACCGACTTCCCGGCCGCAAGCTGATCTTCACCAACGCCTCGGCGGCGCATGCCGAGCGGGTCGTCGAACGCCTGGGAATCGCGCGGCATTTCGAGGCGGTTTACGACATCGTCGCCGCCGACCATCGCCCGAAACCGGAACCCGCGGTGTACGAGGACCTGGTGATCCGCCATGGCATCGATGCCTCGCGTAGCGTCATGGTGGAAGACATGGCCCGCAATTTGGCTCCCGCGGCGGCGCTGGGCATGACCACGGTCTGGGTGAGAACCGGCTCCGAATGGGGCCAGATCGGCGCTGAAGATGGGCATGTCCACCACGTGACGGACGACTTGACGGCGTGGCTCGGCGAGGTGATTGGCGTGACGAGCCAGCCGGGTAACTGACAAAGGGCGATGGGTTGGGCGCTCAAGGGCGGCGGTGCCGTTGACAGGCTTGCGAGCCTCGCGCATGGTCCCCGCCGTCAGCGCCAGCAACCGGAAACCTGCATCATGCTCAGCTCACGACACGCCGAACTCGCCCAAACCATCGACGAAGCCTGGGAAGCGCGGGACGGAATCGATTCGTCCACCACAGGACCAGTCCGCGACGCCGTCGAGGCGGCGTTAGGCCTGCTAGATTCCGGCCAGGCGCGGGTGGCGGAGAAGGTGGACGGCGCCTGGCAGGTTCACCAGTGGCTGAAGAAGGCGGTGCTGCTGTCTTTCCGGCTCACCGATATGTCGCCCATTTCCGGCGGGCCCGGCGGTGGCGCCTGGTTCGACAAGGTGCCGTCCAAGTTCGCCGACTGGGACGATCGCCGGTTCCGCGAGGCGGGCTTCCGCGCGGTGCCGGCGTGCACGGTGAGGCGGTCGGCGTATATCGCGCCGGGCGTGGTGCTGATGCCGTGCTTCGTGAATCTGGGAGCCTATGTGGGCGAAGGCACGATGATCGACACCTGGGCGACGGTGGGCTCGTGTGCCCAGATCGGCGCCAACTGCCACATCTCCGGCGGGACCGGGATCGGTGGCGTGCTGGAGCCGTTGCAGGCCGGTCCGGTGATCATCGAGGACAACTGCTTCATCGGGGCCCGCGCCGAGGTTGCCGAGGGCGTTCGGGTGGGCGAAGGCTCGGTGCTGTCCATGGGCGTGTTCATCGGCGCCTCGACCCGGATTGTCGACCGAGAGACGGGAGAGGTGTATCTCGGCTCGGTGCCGCCCTATTCGGTGGTGGTATCCGGGACCATGCCCGGTCGGTCGCTGCCCAACGGCGATCCCGGTCCGGGATTGTACTGCGCCGTGATCGTCAAGCGCGTCGACGAGCGCACCCGCTCTAAGACCTCCATCAACGAGCTGTTGCGGGATTAGACGACACCGGAGATGACCGCAGCGGTCGATCCCCTGGCGCTGAGTCGAGCGCTGATCCGGTGTCCCAGCGTTACCCCAATCGACGCCGGCGCACTGGACGTACTGACCACGGCACTGGCGCCGCTCGGCTTCGAATGCCATCGGCTGCCGTTCACCGGATCCGGAACCCCCGACGTGGACAACTTGTACGCCCGCGTGGGCAGTGGCGCGCCGCATCTCTGCTTCGCCGGCCACACCGACGTTGTGCCGCCGGGCGACCTGGACGCTTGGACCGTGGACCCGTTCGCCGCCGAGGTACGCGACGGCCGCCTTTACGGGCGCGGCGCAGCGGACATGAAGGCGGCGATCGCCTGTTTCGTTGCCGCCGCGGCGCGCGTTATCGATCGTCGTGGCGGCGGACGCGGCGGTTCAGTCAGCCTGCTGATCACCGGGGACGAGGAGGGACCTGCGGTCAACGGAACCGTCCGCGTGCTGGAATGGCTCCGCGACCGGGGTGAATGCCTGGACGCCTGCCTGGTCGGTGAGCCCACCAATCCCAGCCACCTGGGCGAGATGATCAAGGTGGGCCGGCGCGGCAGCCTCAACGGCGTCCTGACCGTCCACGGCGTCCAGGGGCACGCCGCCTATCCCAATCTGGCGGACAACCCCATTCCGCGGTTGATGCGGATGCTGGAGGCGATCACCGGGGAGCCGCTGGATGACGGGTCCGAGCATTTCCAGCCGTCGACCCTGACGCTCACGTCGGTGGACGTGGGCAATCCGGCCACCAACGTGATTCCGGGGCGGGCAACGGCGGCGTTCAATATTCGGTTCAACGACCGCCACGATGAAACGGGCTTGCGATCGTGGCTCGAACAGCGGCTGGCCACTGTCGGCGGTCGGTTCGAGTTACGCACCGAGTGCAGCGGGGACTCGTTCCTCAGCCCGCCGGGGCGGCTGGCAAGGGCCATCGCCGATGCCGCCGAGCGGATCACCGGCTGCCGGCCGGCCTACAGCACGTCCGGCGGTACCTCCGATGCCCGGTTCATTAAGGACGCCTGCCCGGTCGCCGAATTCGGCATGTCCAACGCGACGGCCCACAAGGTGGACGAGCACGTAAAGGTGGAGGATGTGGAACGGCTGACGCAGATCTACGAAACCGTGCTCGACGAGATCCTCGGGGGTACGGCGTGATCCCCAGCGCCGCCGAAACCGCCGCCGGGCTGTACGGGTCGTATCGCCTGGCCCGGCTGGACCCCTCGGGGATGCGCTACTTCAACGTCTCGGTCGACGGGTTCTGGCGGTCGTTCTTTGCCGCCGTGCTGGTGGCGCCCATGTATGCCGTCTTCCTGACCATGTCGATGGCCGGCGACGGCTCGGAGGTCATGCCCACGCGGTTCGCCCTGGCCCACACGGTGGGCTATGTGGTGGGCTGGCTGGCCTATCCGGCGGTGATGGAGTCGCTGACCCGACTGCTCGGCTGCCGCGACCGGTTCATCGGATACATCGTCGCCTACAACTGGGCGTCGGTGTTGCGGAACGCCGTGGTGCTGCCCATCGCCCTGCTGCCGGCAACCGGGTTGGTTACGGCCGAGGTGGCATTCCTGCTGTGGCTCGGTGCTTTTCTCCTGGTGCTGGCCTACGTGTGGTTCATTGCCCGAGTCGCCCTCGGCCTTCCGGGCCTGACCTGCGCGGCGTTGGTGGTCCTCGATCTGACCCTGGGCATCTTCATCGATGCCATCACTACCGGCATGCGATAGGACTCCTAAGCCTTTTCAGTAGGCCACGTCAGTGAGGCACAGGCCCTCAGCCGGCGCCGTCGGCCCGCCGCGAGCGCGATCGCATGCTTCCAACGCCGCTCGCAGATCGGCGGCCGACCATCGGCCCTCGCCCACCCACTTCAGCGATCCCACCATGTTGCGGACCTGGTGGTGGAGGAACGACCGCGCCCGGGCGATCACATGGATCTCCTCGCCGTACCGATGCACATCCAGTGCATCCAGCGTCTTCAACGGCGACTTCGCCTGGCACAGCTTGGCGCGAAACGAGGTGAAGTCGTGGCGGCCCACTAGCATTTGGGCGGCCTCCGCCATGGCGGCGGCGTCCAGCGGGGTCGGCACCCACCATACGCGCCCCAGGTCCAGCGCCGGCGGCGCTCGCCGATTGAGAACGCGATAGAGGTAGGCGCGGCCGGTGGCCGAGAAGCGGGCATGGAATTCGGGATCGGCACGTTCGGCAGCGATTACCGCCACCGGTGCCGGGCGCAGGTGGAAGTTCAGGGCATCACGGATGGTCTCCGGCGGCGCCTCCCGATCCAGGTCGAAATGGGCCACTTGCCCCGTTGCGTGGACACCGGAATCGGTGCGTCCGGCGCCGAACACGTTGACCGTCTCACTGCAGAAGGCGTGGATGGCCCGCTCCAGCACTGCCTGCACGGACTCGCCGTTGTCCTGTCGCTGCCAGCCGACGAACGGCCCGCCGTCGTATTCCAGCACCAGTTTGTAGCGCGGCATCTTCGAACGGCCATTCAGCCCAGCGTGGTGCCGGGCGGCAGCGGGAAGCCGCGTACGAAGGCTTCGGCGTCCAGCGGTGCCTTGCCCGGCCGCTGAAGCCACAACAGTCGCAGGCTGTCGCTGCCGCAGGCCACGGTGAGGGGCTCGCCGATGACCGTGCCCGCGGGGCCGGCGCCCGCTCCCGGCTCCGCCGCCAGCACACGGATGCGTTCGCCGTTGTGATCGAACCAGGTGCCGGGCCAGGGGTTCAGCGCCCGCACCGCGCGGTCCAGATCCACCGCCGAGAGGGTCCAGTGGATGCGGCTTTCGTCGCGTTCCAACTTAGCCGCGTAGGTGGCGCCCTCGGCCGGCTGCGGGGTCGGCGTCAGCGAGCCGTCGGCGACGCCGGCCAGTGCCTGCACCATCAGGCCGGCCCCCAGCTCGGCGAGTTCGTCGTGCAGCGTCGTTGCGGTGGTCTGTGGCCCGATGGGCACCGCTTCGGCCATCAGCATCGGACCCGTGTCGAGGCCCTCGTCCACTTGCATGATGGTGACGCCGGTTTCCTGGTCACCCGCGAGAATCGCCCGTTGGATGGGCGCCGCGCCGCGCCAGCGCGGCAGCAGGGATGCATGGACGTTGAAGCAGCCAAGCCGCGGTGCCGCCACCACCGCCGGCGGCAGGATCAGGCCATAGGCGGCGACCACACCGGCGTCGGCATCCAGCGCCGCGAACGCCTCCTGGGCCTCCACCGGTTTCAGGCTGCGCGGTGTACGGACGGCGATACCGTGGTCACGAGCGAAGGCATGCACCGGCGCCGGTCGTTCGTGATGGCCGCGCCCGGCCGGCCGCGGCGGCTGCGCATAGGCGCAGACGATCTCATGCCCTGCGTCGATCAACGCTGCCAGGGTGGGCACGGCGAAATCGGGACTGCCCATGAACACGAGGCGAAGCGGCACCATTGGCGCACCGTGCCGGCGGCGTCCGGAATCGTCAAGCGGAGCAGGGTGAACTCAGGCGGTGACCTGCTGCTTCTTGGCCTTGGTCAGCTTACGGAGGATGATGCCGCGCTTGAGCGTCGACAGGTGGTCGACGAACAGCACGCCTTCAAGGTGATCCATCTCGTGCTGGATGCAGCGCGCCAGCAGCCCGTCAGCGTCCAGCTCGCGGATTTCGTCCTCGTGGTCCAGATAGCGGACCCGGATCGCGCGCGGGCGGGACACGTCGGCGAATTGCTCGGGCAGCGACAGGCAGCCCTCCTCGCCGCCGACAATCTCGTCGGAGGTCCAGACGATCTCGGGATTGGCGAGGCGCAAGGGTGCCGGCGAATCTTCCGGCCGCGCAACGTCCACCACCAGCACCCGCTTGGCCACGCCCACCTGCGGCGCCGCCAGGCCGATGCCGTTGGCCCCGTACATGGTGTCGAGCATGTCGTCCATGAGCTGCCGAACGCCGGCGTCCACGCGCGCCACCGGTTCGGCGGTCACCTTCAGCCGGGGGTCGGGGGCGACAAGGATCGGCAGTTTGGCCATTTCGACAACTTCCATGCACCAACAAGCAGCGGTTCATACAGGTTCCGCCACCGCGCCCTCTCATATGGCGACCGTCCGCTGGCCGTCAAGCGCGCCCACCGGCGCACGGCCGGTTCGCCGGGATAGGCAACGTCCCGGCCGTTCCCTATAGTCCCGCCCCGGCAACGGGGGTGCGCTGAAAACGAAGAGGGGGCTCGCGGGCGTGGATGGCTGGCACGGCCTGCTGGGAGTGGTGATCCTGCCGGTGGCGGCATGGGCTTTGGGCGGCTTTCGGCGGCCGGTGCCGTGGCGGCTGGTGGTCGGCGGTTTGGCCCTACAGGTGGTGATCGCCGCGGTGCTGCTGAAGCTCCCGGTGGCGCGGGCGGTATTCCTGGCCATCAACGATGCCGTCCACGCGTTGCAGGAGGCGACGCGGGCCGGCACCACGTTCGTTTTCGGCTACGTGGGCGGCGGTCCCCTGCCCTTCGCCGAGAGCCATCCCGGCGCCTCCTTCATCCTCGGCTTCCAGGCTCTGCCGCTGATCCTGGTGGTCAGCGCGCTGAGCGCGCTGTTGTTCCACTGGCGGATCCTCCCGGCGGTGGTGCAGGGCTGCGCCTGGGCGCTGCGGCGGAGCCTGGGTGTGGGCGGCGCCGTCGGGGTGTCCGCCGCCGCCAATGTTTTCGTCGGCATGGTGGAGGCGCCGCTGCTGATCCGCCCGTATCTGGCGCGCATGGACAGGGGCGAGCTGTTCATGGTGATGACCTCCGGCATGGCCACCATCGCCGGCACGGTGCTGGTGGTCTATGCGTTCATCCTGGCGCCGGTGCTGCCGGAGGCGCCGGGACAACTGCTCACCGCCTCGCTGATCAGCGCACCGGCGGCGCTGATGATCGCGGCGTTGATGGTGCCCACCACCGGCGCCGGTACCGCGGCGGAACGCCTCGCACCGCCGGTGGAGTCCCGCGGTGCCATCGACGCTGTGGCGCGGGGCACGGCGGACGGCGTGACTCTGCTGTTGCAGGTGGCGGCCCTGCTGGTGGTGTTCGTGGCGCTGGTGGCCCTGGCCAATCAGCTGCTCGCCTGGTTGCCGGAGGTGGCGGGGGCGCCGCTGACGCTGCAACGCATCCTGGGGTGGCTGATGGCGCCGGCCGCCTGGCTGATCGGCGTGCCATGGGCCGAAGCGCCTACCGCCGGCGCCCTCATCGGTACCAAGGTGGTGCTGAACGAGTTCATCGCGTACGTAGACCTCGCGGCGCTGCCGCCCGATGCGCTGAGCGACCGGGCGCGGCTGATCGTCATCTACGCGCTGTGCGGCTTCGCCAACTTCGGCAGTCTCGGCATCCTGATCGGCGGCATGGGCGCCATGGCACCCGAACGGCGGGGCGAGATCATCGCCCTTGGCCCGCCGTCCATCGTCTCCGGCGTGCTGGCGACCGGGCTCACCGGCGCCATCGTCGGGCTGCTAGTCTGATCTGGCATCAGAACGGCTCAACAGGATCGGACGATGTTCTAACGTGCGTCACCCGGCGATGGGGCGTAGCCAAGTGGTAAGGCAGCGGGTTTTGGTCCCGCGATCCCAGGTTCGAATCCTGGCGCCCCAGCCAGTCGCCGGCGGGGCCCAAGCCATCGGTTCGGTTGATTTCAGTCGGCGGGGAAGTGAGTGTCGGCCAGATCTCGGCTCAAGTGCCGGACTCGCGGCCTTCGGTGCCCTCGATCTGGTCTTCTGCCAGGTCTTCTGACTGTTGGGGTTCGGCATCGTCGGCAGTGCGCTTGTCCGCCTTTTCCTTCTTGGCCTCGAGCCGCGCGGCCTTCTTGGCGGCCTTCGACCGCTCACGCTCCATGCGCTCGAACCGATAGTTGGGTTTACGGGCCATGATGGTCCCTTCGGTGCTCCACCCGTTTCGTTCTGCGCGCGAGGCAATAAAACATCGCGGCACCGGCAATGAGCGGTACCGGAATCCGACGTCGGTCGGTGAACGTCTGCCGGTGGGCGACGAACACCGCCCCCGACCAGCGTCGGAGGCGGTGCCGTGCGTGACTAAGAAACGATCGACAGGTTCTCGGCGGAGGACTTGCCGTTCCGTCCCGGCTGAAGCTCGTAGCTCACCTTCTGACCCTCGGTCAGCGAGGTCAGGCCGGCGCGCTCCACCGCCGAAATGTGGACGAACGCGTCCTTCGAACCGTCGTCAGGCTCGATGAAACCGTAACCCTTGATCGGGTTGAACCACTTCACAGTACCAGTCGCCATAGGTATTCCCTCTAACAGGCATCGCAAATCCGTGCCTCACATTATGCGGCGGCGCGGTCGGTCTCACGCTTACATTGTCAGGAGATAACCAAGTTACGCGGCATACCGGCTCTAGTGGTCACACACGACAAATGCAACACGTACCCAATATTTCTATACGATACGCGACAGAAATCAACGCCTGCGACTCGGGTCGGCGCACGAAAGCGCCATTGGTCTCATCCCCTGTGGTCATCTCGTCGCAGGTGGATTGCGCCGCTTCGGGATCTCCTGATCCTGCGAGGGCGCGGGCAGGCCTACTCGCCCGCCCGCTTTGGCCCCCGTCGCCTTCACTCGGCTATTCGATGCCCATGCAATTGGCGTAGTAGGTCACCGTCGCCGGCCAGTCGGTGAAGATGCCCTTCACGCCCACCTGCTGGGCGAGCACATGCAGCAGCTCCATCGTGTCGCCGTCGTTGTCGGTGGCATCCTTGATGGTCTGGAAGTACCAGCCGCCGCCGGAGCTCAGCGGGCCGGACCGCTCCAGCGTCCAGGTGATGATGTCGAGGCCGGCGCCCTTGGCGGCGATGGCGTAGTCCGACGGCACCACCTTTCCGCCGTCGTCCAGGGTTACCAGCGCCCACATGGGCGGCGCGATGTACTTCACCCCCTTGTCGGCTACGTTCTGCATGTCGGCGACGGCGCCCTCATAGGAGCCCTTCTTGTCGTTGTAGACGCGGTCGTCGAGGAACACCGCCTGGTTGCCGAATTCGGGCTCGTTCTTGATCCAGTACAGAACGTCGTCGAGGTTGAACGACTGCGCAAACACATGGGCGGGATCGACGCCGGCGGCCTTGTACTCGTCGATGAGTTGCTGGGCGTAGTCCTCCTGCGAATAATCCCCTTCAAACGGCATTTCCACGGACGGAGACTTCAGTTCCGGCGTGTACTTGGCCCCCAGGGTGCGGAACAGCTCGATGCTCTCCGCATGGGTCATGACGGTGCCGCAGGTGGCGTAGAGGTCGGTCCGCCAATTGGCAGTCCCGTCCATGTACCCCTCCACCGTGGTCGCGTCGGCGTTCGCCGCATCCATCTTGCCGCACAGCGACTTGAACTCGTTGAGCGTGATGCCGCTGGCGCAGCACTTGGCCGAGGCCTTCTTGCCGATGGCCGGATCGGCGGGCGAGAACGGCTCGGTGCACTTCGCCGCCAGCTCCGGGATCGCCAGGATGTTGGTGGTGTGCAGGTCGCACTGGGCGTGGCGGCAGACGAGGTGACGGTCTTTGGTGAAGGTCACGTCGCATTCCAGGATACCGGCGCCCATGCGTGCAGCAGCCTCATACGATTCTTTGGTGTGCTCGGGGAACAGGAGCGGCGCGCCCCGATGGCCGATGGAGAAATCAGATTTTTCGAAGGGGCCGGCGGCGCACTGCTGCAGCCGGGTCTTGAGGTAGCTTGGCTCCATGTCCTCGATCAGGTAGTGCGGCCGTGGACCGAGCTGAACGGCGCCGTCTGCTTCCGCCGTCGCCACGTCGGTGGCAAAAGCGGCGAGTCCGTAGGCCAGGGCCAGCGCAGCAAGCCCGCCGGTTCGCGCCAATGTGCTGAAACGCATTGTGGTTTCCCCCTTCAAGCGATGGTCGGACGGTAAACCGCCGCAGGGGCGGTTCCTGCCTACGTATCACCGCCATGTGGCAGCAACGTTGAGGATTTGTGACATCTTGATCGCGTTCGGGCTGGCCGAACGCGCTCTCGACGAGGAGGCATCCCGTTTGGATCATCCGGATGGGGGTCGCGGTTGGCGAACCATCGGATAGAGAGGTGGAGACGCGGCCGCCTGGATCGTACCGAGGACTTGGAAGCCGAACCGTTCGTACAGCCTCCGGCTCGCGTTAGAACTGGCTTCCAGGTAGGCCGGCATACCTTCGCGATCACACCGTTCCAAGCCACGCCGCATCAGACCGGTGCCCATTCCACGACGATGGTAGGACGGATCGACGCCGATGAGCGGCAGATACCAGTGCGGCTCGCTGGGGTGATACCGTCCCATCTCCGCCATCAACGCGAACACGTCGTCCCGCTTCGATCCCGATACCGTGGCGCCGATGACCGTCGTCACCGCGTCCTCGTCCGGGTGGGTGTGGGGGGAAACCACATGGCTGCGCCCACCGAAGCCAATGCCCGGTGCACGGTGCCGTAGTCGAAGGCCTTGCCGGCAAAGGCTTCAACGAATGAGGGGAAACTGGACCGGTATTGCCGTTCGTCCGGATAGAACCAGCGTGCCACCGGGTCACCGGCAAACGCGCGAGTCATCACGCCGACGGTCTGGTCTCGATCTTCCATCGTCCCCTTGGGGACCATCACCACGTTCATGTCACCCTCCATTTCAGGGGGCGAAAGGATGGCGGCGCGGTGTTTCGGGGTGATCTCTCCAGCGGCCCTATTTTGTTTCGATTGTTCCGTGGCCGACGATCCTGGGGTTTCTCGGGGTGAGTTGCAGCGCGTAGTCCGTCTCAGTCCTCGACGGTCACCTGGAACACGTTCGCCTGCCATGGCCGGTGGGCGATGAACAGGCCGGGGCCGAGCAACTCGTCGCCGTCACGGCGATAGGTCTCGTTGCCCAACCGGTCGTCCAGCCGTGCCGGGCCGCCGGCCAGCTCGCCGAATGGCAGGCGCAGGCGGCAGTATCCCTCGCGGTTCTGGAGGTTGACCACCACCACCCAGCGGTCGCCGGCAACGCCGCGCCAGGCATGGGCGACGAAGCCGTCGTGGGTGCCGTCGCCGGGCGCGCCGCCGGGATCGGCGGGGCGCGGCTCGATGCGGTCCCACGTACCGTTGCGGAACGCCGGCTCTCGTAAAACAGCCAGGAGGCGGTCGTAGAAGGTCCTGACGTCGGCGTCCGGCGCCTCGTCCGGACCGCGGCACAGATGCGGCGAGATCTTCACCCGCCGTCCATCCAACTGGCCCTGATGGAAGAACCGCCAGCCTGGGGCCAAATAGTTGACCACCGCCGCCGCTGCTTGCATCGGCCACGGAAAGGTCGTCGCCGCCCGCTGCTCGTCGTGGTTCTCCAGGAAACGGACGAGTTTGCGCTGGTAATGCAGGTCGGCCGCCAAGTGGTCGCGCACCCGCCAGGCGGCGCCGTCACGCAGGCGGTCGTAAAGCCGCTTGTCGTAGCAGACATCGAAGCCCTGCTGCTGCAGTTCCCACTCCATGTCCCAGTACACTTCGGCCATGAACACGAAGCCGGGATGGGTTTCGCGCGCCGCGCTGATGGCACGCGGCCAGAAGGGCGCCATGTCGATCCCCCACGTGCGCCGGAACACCTCCGGCACCACCAGCATCGCCATGTCACAGCGGACACCGTCACAACGGTCGGCGATGGCGCACAGCTAGGCGACCCTGGCGTCCTGCAGCGTCGCGTTGCCGTAGTCGAGCTGCAGGGTGTCCGGCCAGCCAGGGAAGTACGGGTCGCGGCCACGGGCCAGCACCTTGGAGCCGGCGTTCGTTTCCACGCGCGTGAAGTTGTGGGGCGCGGTGTCCAGGTCGGCGTCGGTGCCGGCGACAAAGAAGTCGGGGTTCTCGCGCACCCACGGGTGGTCGGGCGCGGTGTGATTCGGCACGAAATCCAGCATCAGCCTGAGCCCGCGGGCCGCCAGGCGCTCTCGCAACGACGCCAGCGCTTCGTCGCCGCCCAGCATGTCGGCGACGGTGTAACCGGTGATGGCGAATCCGGACCCGCAGATGTCAGTATCGCTGAGGTCGGGCAGGGTGCGATGGAAATCAGCCACCCACTCCGAATGGGTTCGGGAGGTCGCACGACCCGCCGCGCCTGTCTGCCAGACCGACAGCAGCCACACCCAATCGAAGCCGTGCTCGGCGATGCGATCCAGTTCGGCATCGGGGACGTCGGCCAGGGTTACCCGCTGGCCCATACGCGTCGACAACGTCCGCAGCCACACGCGGGTGTTGATCTGGTACAGCGCCGGGTAGGAGGGTCGGCTTCGGAAATCATGGAGTGGTTCTCGTGGGTCGGTGCCGTACCGTGGCGCGAGGGCGCTCGAAATGCCGAGCCATTCGGGATATAGCATCAATCGTCATGGATTTGGGACTTCAGGGAAAGCGCGCCGTCGTTCTCGGCGCATCAAGAGGGACTCGGCGCCGGCATTGCCCGCGCGTTGGCGGCGGAGGGGTGCGATCTGGTGATCGGCGCGCGTTCTGCTGACGACCTCGCAACGCTGGCCGGGGAGATTGCCGCTGCCCATGGCGTCAACGTCGAGCCGCTGGCAATCGATATGGGCGACCTCGCATCGGTGGATGGCTTCGCCGACGCGGTGATCGCCGCCGGCGGGGCCGACATCCTGGTCAACAATGGTGGCGGGCCGCCGCCGAGTGGTGCCCTGGGCGTGGCACCGGAGGTCTGGCGCCAGCAGTTCGAGGCCATGATGCTGGGCGTGATCCGCCTCACCGACCGGCTTGTTCCGGGCATGCGCGAGCGCCGCTGGGGCCGGGTGCTGACGGTGGCCTCGTCGGGCGTCGTGCAGCCCATACCCACGCTGGCCATTTCGAACGCATTGCGGGCGGGGGTGGTGTTGTTCATGAAGACCTTGGCCGGCGAGGTGGCCGCCGACGGCGTCACGGTCAACGTGGTGGCGCCGGGCCGCATCTGGACCGAACGCACCGACCAGATCGACGCCGCCAACGCCGATCGCCAGGGATTGAGCCAGGACGAGATCCGCAAGCGGTCCATCGCCACCATCCCGGTGGGTCGATACGGCAAGGTCGAGGAATTCGCTGCCGTTGTCTGCTTCCTAGCGGGCGCGCCGGCGGCCTTCGTCACCGGCCACGTGATGCGCGTGGACGGGGGCATGATCCGCTCCGTCTGAGCGCTCCATTCAGGGGAGTAGCACCGTGGAACCGGAGGTTTTGCGCGCTTCCAGATCGCGGTGCGCCTGCGCTGCGGCGCTCAGCGGGTAGGTCTGGCCGATGGTGATGCTCACCTGGCCGCCCGTGACCACCTCGAACAATTCCCGCGCGCCGGCCACAAGGTCGGCGTTCTTCGCCGTGTGGGTCATCAGCGATGGCCGGGTGAAGAACAGCGAGCCGCGCGCCGCCAGCATCCCCGGATCGAACGGCGGCACCGGCCCCGAAGCGTTGCCGTAGCTGACCATCATGCCCAGGGGCCGGAGGCAGTCCAGCGAGCCCTCGAAGGTGGCCTTGCCGATGGAGTCGTAGGCCACGGCTACCCCTTCGCCGCCGGTGATCTCGCGTACCCGCGCCGGGAAATCCTCGTGGGTGTAGACGATGGGATGATCGCACCCGTTCGCCGACGCCAACGCCGCCTTGTCGTCGGAGCCGACGGTGCCGATGACCGTGGCGCCCAGATGCTTGGCCCACTGGCAGAGGATCAGCCCAACGCCGCCGGCCGCTGCATGCACCAGAATCGCGTCGCCCGGCTGGACGCGATAGGTCCGCCGCAGCAGGTAGTGGGCGGTGAGACCCTTCAGCATCATCGCCGCGCCCGTTTGATCGTCGATACCCTCAGGCAGCGGCACCAGGCGATCGGCCGGCATCAGCCGCTCCTCGGCATAGGCGCCCGGCGGCAGGCTGGCATAGGCGACCCGCTGACCGGCCGACAGACCGGTAACGCCGCTACCCACGGCTTCCACCACGCCGGCGCCCTCCAGACCGATGACCGCCGGCAGCGCCGGCAGGGGATAGAGGCCGGTGCGGTGGTACACATCGATGTAGTTGAGGCCGACGGCCGTCTGCCGAACACGCGCCTCGCCAGGGCCGGGATCGCCGACCACCACGTCCTCCCAGGTCAGCACCTCGGGTCCGCCGGCTGCGTGGATGCGAATGGCCTTTGGCATGATGTTCCCCCTCCCTGCGCGTGGCGTCCCGGTTCGGCCCCCGGGAGCCCGTTTATATCGGGCCGGCCGCCCGCGGCTCAAGCCAGGGGTTCGCGTGCCGTCACCCGCCGAGTCCGGCGCAACCAAAAAAAGAAGGGCGCCTGAGGCGAGTATCAGGCGCCCGAGTGGGACGTGGCGGTGGAAGGTTATGGGTATCGGACCTTCGTCAGACCGCGGGTGGGAGGTCCACCGAGTAGAGGTCGCGGTTCTCCAGGTCCTTGAGAGTGACGGTCATGACGCCCGTTCCGCCGTCGATGCGCACGTGGCCGAAGAACTGCAGGCCGTCGCTCGGCGGCAGGTTGGGCTTACCCTCCGGGGATTTCTGATAGACCACCTGCGGTCCGAAGGTGTTGTCCAGGCCGTTGGGTCCATACGAGCCGGCGTGAATGGGGCCGGAAACGAACTCCCAAAAGGGCTCGAAATCCTGGAACTGGGCCTTGTCCGGATCGTAGAAGTGCGCCGCCGTGTAGTGCACGTCGGCGGTCAGCCACACGGTGTTGCGGACGTCGTTGAGCTTGATGAAGCGCAGCAGGTCGGCGATTTCGTGCTCGCGACCCAGCGCCGGTCCGTCGCCGTTGGCGCCGTTCTCGAAGGCCTTTTCGCCGTCGCGGACCACCAGGCCGATGGGCATGTCGGAGGCGATCACCTTCCACGTGGCGCGGCTGGCCAGCAGTTCGCGCTTCAGCCAGGCGATCTGATCGCCACCGAGAAACGCCGTCTCCGGTCCCGGCCGCGGCTGCCGATTGGGACCGTTGTTGGCACGGTAGCTGCGCTTATCGAGGAAGAACATGTCCAGCATCGGGCCGTAGTGGATCGTGCGGTACAGCCGCTCGCGGTCGCCGGCGAACTGGCGGGTGGGCATGAACTCCTGAAACGCGCGATTGGCGCGCGCGGCGAGCAAGGCCACGTTCTTCACCGAGTAGCGGTCCTGGTCCAGGATCTCTTCCGGGTACCAGTTGTTTACCGTCTCGTGGTCGTCCCACTGGGCGAACATGGGAACTTGCGCATTGAAGCGGCGCACGTTCTCGTCCATCAGGTTGTATTTGTACTGGCCGCGGAACTCGGCCAGCGTCTCCGCCACTTTGGTCTTCTCCTCGATCAGCAGGTTCTTCCACACGCCGCCATCGGGCAGCGACTTCTCCGTCTCCATGGGGCCATCGGCGTAGACCGTGTCGCCGGAATGGATGAAGAAGTCCGGGTTCTGGGCGCGCATGGTCTCGTAAGCCCGCATGCCGCCCCAGTCGGTGTTGATACCCCAACCCTGTCCGGCGGTGTCACCCGTCCATACGAAGGTGATGTCGCGGCGGTCGGCGGGCGGCGTGCGGAAGCGGCCGGTGACCGGTTCGCTGAGCGTCTTCAGGTCGGTCAGGTCCTGGAAGCGGACGCGATAGAAGATGTCCTGCCCCGACGGCAGGCTCCGCAGGTCCACCTTGACCGCGTAGTCCGAGACCTCCAAAGCGGCGGGCCCCACTATTCGGCGCGCGTCGCTGAACGATTCGGTGGTAGAGACCTCGAGCATCATGCGTGCGGGGCGATCGCTGCGGCTCCACAGGATGGTGCCGTCGGGCACGACATCGCCGGTCTGCACGCCGTGGGGGATCAGAGGGCGGCCGCGCTGGGCAATGGCCGGCGCGGCGATCAGCCCGCCGGCGGCCAAGCCTATGCCGGCGGCGCCGGTGGCGAGGAACGTGCGGCGGTTCAGTCCCGCGGCCGGAGGGGCAACAGGACGGACAACGGGCGGTCGGTGGCTGCTCATGGCTTGAAGGTCCCTCACGTTCAGCGGTTATGCGGTGGTCGAAAGCATCTTGCTGGTCCCATCCCCTATCCGCGCCGTGTTGCGAACGCGTGACGATTGCATAAATCTCGGGTGAAGAAACCGCGGCGATATCGCGATGGCCGCCGGACGGGCTATTCGAGACCGGCATCCCCATATTGGCCCCATATAGGCACGTAGATGACGGCGGACTCGCCGTGAAACGGACGAAGAGAGGCGGAATGGTCGATTTCACGAACTTGCTGGATCAGTTTGTCGGCGGAAAACAAGCATCGGGCGGAGCCGGGGGCGGCGGCGGCCGGTCCGGGCTCGCAGGGGGAAGCCTGGGTGGGATCGCCGGCGGCACGCTGGCGGGTGGCCTGGCCGGCCTGCTGATGGGCTCCAAGGGTGGCCGCAAGGTGGCCAAGTCGGCGGTGACCTATGGCGGCGTCGCGCTGCTTGGCGGCCTCGCCTACAAGGCGTGGCGTGATTGGCAGTCTGGCAAGGCCGCCGGACAGGCTCCGCCGACGTCGGCAGACGCCATCGAGCCGCCGCCCGCGGACGGTCGTTTCCGACCGCCGGCGGAGGCACCTGCGGCGGACACTCAGGCGCTCAGCCAGACGCTGCTGCGGGCGATGATCGCCGCGGCCAAGGCAGATGGGCACATCGACCAGGACGAGCAGCGCCGCATCTTCGGTGAGGTGGATCGGCTGGATCTCGGCGCGGAAGAGAAGGCATTCGTGATCGAGGAGCTATCGCGGCCGCTGGACGTGCAGGCCGTGGTGGCCGGCGCCACGTGCCCGGAACGGGCGGCGGAGATCTATGCGGCATCACTATTGGCCGTGGACCCGGACACACCGGCGGAGCGCGCCTACCTGTCCCTGCTCGCCGAGCGCCTCGGCCTCGAACCGGCGCTGGTGGATCACCTGCACGCCAATGTCGGTGCCGCAGTAGAGCGATAGCGCAGCCCCCATCCTTCCCATAAAATCAAAAAAAGAAATCCAAAGGGGGAAACACGATGACCGAGGCCCGTCCGGTGGTCGGCATCATCATGGGCAGTCAGTCGGACTGGGCCACCATGCGGCACGCCGCGGCGACGCTGGGAGATCTCGGGGTCGAGCACGAGGTCCGCATCGTCTCCGCGCACCGCACGCCGGACCGGCTGTACGCCTACGCCCGCGAGGCGGAGGGGCGCGGCGTCAAGGTGATCATCGCCGGCGCCGGCGGCGCCGCCCACCTGCCGGGCATGGCGGCGGCGATGACCACGCTGCCGGTGTTTGGGGTGCCCGTCGAGAGTGCGGCACTGAAGGGACAGGACAGCCTGCTGTCCATCGTCCAGATGCCTGCCGGCGT
>Ga0209363_1000234_pt1 | contig 19423 bp, 12 predicted proteins | sample WorMetexBAHAMAS3_FD_187385 | JGI IMG/M metagenome (GOLD analysis project Ga0209363, IMG submission 187385) | Marine gutless worms symbiont microbial communities from Max Planck institute for Marine Microbiology, Germany - Inanidrilus exumae... | ecosystem: Host-associated > Annelida > Digestive... | reverse complement strand
TGTAAGGCCCATAACTGACACATATAAAACAGCAAAAAAATTTTTTGGCACGTCAAGGGCCGTGGATATAATAAGAACTGTGTATTATATCCACAGCCCTTGACGTGCCAAAAAGAAATTTTTGCTGTTTTATATGTGTCAGTTATGGGCCTTACACGTTGTTACAAAACGACAGTTTTTTACATTTATTGTTAAACTAAGGCACAATAGCTAAATTTGATCGAGCCAGATTTTTGATATTCGGCTTAGTTCTTGTGTCACATGACTTTGAAGTCGGCACGATTTGTTTGTTGCAAAGAGTCGACCATCAGTCCCGTACGGGGCTAATGTATTTCATACTTTACTTAACATCCATGTGTATGAAGTTAGTGATGGTGTTTGATACGACAGTGAAGTTTATTGTAATTGGTTGGATTTTACTGTGTGACACTATGCATGTGCAGTATTTGCTGTGGCACTGTATCTGTGCATCTGTCTGTCCATCCATCCGTCTGTCACAAGCCAGTTCTCTATCAAAATGGCTGAACACATCATCACGCAAACATCACCGCATGATAGCCTGGGCACTCAAGTTTTCTGTTGTCAAAGATATGGGTGAATATCCAATGGGGTCACTCCCAACTGGGGTACCAAATACAGGTGGTGTGGGTTAAAATTGGCTATTTTCAACAAAAGGTCTCAATGTATTTCAGAAACAGTGCAAGATAGGGACATAGTTACTATGGAAGGCTAACAGGAGCTTATATTCACTCTGTTGAATGGTGCTGCTTCAGTGACCTCGAATGACCCCTAGCTACCTTAAACCACCCCATTTTCTGCATTTTGCATCACTTTTAATATCTTTGTAAGGCGGAGGTAGAGAATTTGGCTATAGCATGTTCGATCCTATGACAGATTGCCCCTGGAAAGGGGCGTAGTCAGGGTCGCGTGACCCATTTTGAACTTTGTGGACACCAGTCCTATGTCATCGTGGCTAAAGCTAGAATGGTCAAATTTAGCATGATGGTAGGTTATATCAAGTGTTAGCCTTGGGATTACAAACTACACGCTTATCAGAGTGGTCAGGGTCACATGACCATTAAAAAAATTTTAATAATGTGCAGAATGATTATGATGAGTACTATTGCCTGCATGATAGATTACCTCCGAAGGGGATGCATTCAGTGTCAGGTAACCTCATTAAATTTTGGGGAAAATGGATAACATTTCAGAAATGACACAAGATAGAGGCATAGTTACGATGGAAGTCTTAATAGGAAATTGTGGCCTTTTAGTTGGCACCGATACCACTGACCTTGATCGACAGTAAAACACACTTTTGCTCTTTGAAACTTTTCTAAGTCCCATACTCTGGAAATACAGCATGTGCTAACTATGATGATGTTTACGCATGAATCAGAAATGCACGTGGCTTGTAATTTGAACTTCCTTTTGGTAACTCAAGGACTTCTAAAGGTCACAGGCAGTCATGTACACTGTAAAAGGTTTAGTATCTTGGAAACACTGCAAGACAGTGACATTCTTACTGCATACCACTATTAGGAAGTGACATTGGCCAATCAAATAGCGGCAATTCCGATGGCCTACAAGGTCATTCACCAAATGCAAGTCTCTTCAAATGGACTTTGTCATACACTTGTGCAGTAGTATGACAAGATTTCAACTGGTACAGTGCATCGTGCAGTTTCTCTGCAATAGCCGAGCCTCTTGTAGCTAAAGCCGTTTCTGTGTTGAGTTTGATGCTTTGAAGTTTGAAAGATATCAATATCTTTTGTTGTGATTTAGATTTGGACCTTCGAAAAAAATTTATGATCACAGTTTTGAGTTGATGTCTTGAGGACTTACTTTGCAGCAGATGAAATTTCTTGTTTCTGTCTGCCTATGACATGCATTGCAGAAGCGGTAGTGGAAATGTTGACTGCTATGGAGATGGGTGGCATAAGAAGTTAACGAGATGCAGTGTCTGTTGACATTTGTCTTCTGTGTATGTACCCAGTTCCCGCCCGTGAACCCACACATTATGCATGCCACGACAGCCACTGTTTCTGCTGCAGTGTCCAGTGCAATGCTGGGTGGGCCAAACAGACTATGAACTGAGGTCACTGCTAGCAACCGGCAGTCACTCACTCATGCTACATTCCAACACACTTACTTCGAACTACACAGTGTAACTTTATTGTGCTATTAAAATACTGTTGTGCTATTAAGATTGCAATTAGTGCAATCAGTTTCGATATTGGCATCACTAGCTGATGTTTTTGAAGAAGCAGCATTTGCCTTTGAACTCAAAACTTGCCCTTCATGTTATACACATGTGATTATTGCATTTCAGATTTTATGGTTATTCATTATTATTATTAGCTGCTAGAAGTGAGTTTGATATTGCACAGTTACTTGTTGCGAGACAGCTTGGGATACTTTTTTACACAGTGAACTCATTTGTGCAAGATTTGTGACTAGCATGGTGAGTTGTTGTTTGTTTATTGAAGAGCTGGTGCAGACTTACGTGAAGAATGTCCTGTGAAAGACGCTGTCTTGGACAAGACAACTGGCATGTGGACGGTCACTCTGGAAGATGACACAACGTTCCGTGCTAGAGTGAGTTACAGGGGTCGGCCTTGCTGTCTTGACTGCCTATCGGCAAATGCTAACAGTTATATGTCGAAAAATGGCTGCATTAGAAGCTGCTGTGTAGTGAAAGCTTTGCGGGTGTGCCAAAAATGAGTCGAGTTGTGTATAAAAACATCCTGCAGTTTGATCGTGTTGATCGTATACTTAGTTACAAATGTTCCTCTTCATATGGCCATCGGACGGAAATGCTGGAATTACTGTCAGATTAGTGTAACGTAGCAGTACTGTGATTTTTCTGCTGGCTCTTTGTACAAAACAAGTTCATTTCTTACCATACTGTAGTGTAGAGTGAGAGTTGTTAGTAGAGCTAGAGTTGTAGAAGCTTCAGATGCAAGCAGACGTTAAGTTGTGGGTTATTGGTGATAACAGTGAAGGTTTAGTTTTGTAACAATTGCTAGTTATTTGTATTAACTGTAGCTAATAGCATGTTGATGCTTGCTAAAGGTCTTAATCTGTGCTGATGGTGCAACATCGTTGCTGGCGACAAAGCTGGGCATTGTATCTAAGCCACCTTCAAGCCAGTGCAGTCGTGCTTATGTCGACTCTGGAACTCACAAGTTCAAGGCAGATGGATGTGTATTCTGGAATCACGAACTGTTGCCTGGCAAGTCATTATTTCATAATAGTATCTCGCACAGCATCATGTTTTGCAGTTGCAATTTTTAAGTTTTTCTAGATCCTGTAACATTTGAAATAATCCACTTGTTTATGTAGCATGTTTTAACAACATGTGATCAGTACTTAAGAATGATGTTTGTACAAATGTTACCTTCTCTGATGTCCATGGAAACTAGATGTTTGTTATGAGTCTCGGGGTTGAATTGTTGCAGGAGCCATTTTGAAGGCTGGAAGTTGAACTGAATTCACACTATAAATTACCTGTTTTTATGAATTATGTTGAGTTTAACTCAACTCTGTATTTCGTGTTTGTCATAGTCATATAGTTATGTAAGTTCTGACGTTGTGAAATTTGTGATATGCCATTGTCATCAGCTTTGCTTCTGATGTCAGTGAAGAGCACTCGCTGAGGAATGAAGTGATTTATCTGCACCACGCCAGGTTTAAAGCAAAAGGCGATCAGAATTTTCCAACTTTGAAAAATCAGAGCAGATGGACATTTCACTCTGAACATACATAGTACAGCACATGACAGGCCTGTTGAGAGCCAGTTTGGGGCACGGGGGAACTACGGTCACTCACAGGGCCGCTGCAGGCTGCCTCACCCCCGAGGTATCGCGGGGCCCTTCCGACACTGCGGGGCCTGGGGTAGATTACCCTCTTACCTCCCCTCTCGACTTCCCTAGCACATGAGCATATATTGCACACATGGTCAGGCATGAAAGTCTGAAAAGGAGGCGTGGGCAGTCGCTAGGTGAACTCGATGCAGCAGGGAAGGACGTTTCGAAGTGAAAAGTTTTAAGTCATTCTGGAAAAGATGCGAAAGATGGGGTACTTCTAATACACATTAGAATGATGTTCCAGACCATGGCAGGGCGACAGAGAATACATGACTGACTGTCAGTCTTGCAGTTAATGCACGAAATATTTAAGAGAGGTTGGTTTTTGGAGAAGCTGGATAATGCAAACAGATGGGGTCACGTAGGTATGAGAATTACAGTTGTGTATCAGATTCTGCAGAAACCCACAGTTGACCTGTTGTACTGGCAGTAAAGTTGACAAGAGATCAGTTCACCATCAAAGCTCTTGAGTATTTCTTTCCATAAGATAGATCATGAAGGATAGATACTTTTCAACCATATTTTCTAGTTATGGCTACTTACCTTGGTTAACTGTTGCTGTATGTCAGGTTATGCTGCACTGTTTAAGCACCCAAATGACGAGCTGAACTACTGTGTGTATATCATCCCGGGCAATCCAGAGGTTGTGCCAGATGACTTGCCGCATTGGCATGACAAGCTGTTGAAAGATCCATTCATTAGCAAAGCTCTGGGCAGTGACTTCAAGATTGAGCGGATGAAAGCCGGTTTGTGCTAAGCTGTCTTAATACCGTTACTACTGCTTTTTCTGTTGTTTTTGTGAGCATATATATTATCCACAGTTACTTCATGATAGAATAATTACTGGTATATGTTGTCAGTTGGACACCTCTCCTGTCTCCAAATGTTAGGTTATGCTATCAATCTGCAGTTTCACAACATCCCCTGCAAACAATATTATGCTGTGTCCTGAAAAAAGGTGCCACTTCACTCTTGCCTACAACTTTGTCAAATGCTGACGGATTTTCACAATTTTTCACCGGCAGACTTAGCATATGATTAAATATCACACTTCACCTTTATCACTTCGCTATGCTATCTTGTAGAATGTTTGCATCTAAAAGTCGCCATGCTTCAAAACTGAACATTTGTCCACAACTTTCTTGAACAGTTCAAAAAAGTTGTGGACAAATGTTCAGTTCTTCATTCAGTGATGTTAGTGTCATTTTGTTTGCTGACGAGTAGATAATAGTGGCCGCACCAAAAAAAACTCACAGAATCACCAACCTGCAGCAACTAAGAAGAAAGATGTCATGACACGACGTCTGCACATGGTTGATGTTCAAGACAGTCGGCATCAGTCAGCCAGTCACAAGTCATCAACAATAAATAATACAGTAGTTCTATGGTTGTCGTTGACAGAATGAAGGTTAACGAGGCCCATTAATTGTAACGTGATGCTGTTACAACAGTTCCACATATCACACATGAAGTGAGTTCTGTATCTTTCACCAAGAGAGTGCCTGGTACAACAGCCATCTATGGCATTCAGCTTTAATACCGGTGACTTTGCCAAATTTTGACCAGATTTTAAAAATTCTTTAAAAGCAGACTTATCCATAAATTTGCAATAAAGTACTGGTGAGAGGACCACCTATGCTACCTTATGATGTATCGTTAATTAACCAAGAAGTCTGAATATTAAGGAAGATGTAATAAGAGATAAGAAGACTGTTAAAGATGACACTAAATGTTTGTTTTTTTGACCAGTTCAATACTGACTGATGTATATAATCCTGGGAAAAAGCTGTTACATGAGTTTGTTGTTCTTATGGTGAGACTTTTACTTGTGACTGATGACTTGTAGCAAGCCTGCGGCTCGGTGGTGAGCCACGTACTTCTGATGACCATGTCGTTCTGATTGGTGATGCTGCTGGCATGATTGATCCAATGACTGGTATATATCAGCGCTCAGATATCATTATCATCTTCGTCTTCATCCTTACGGGGGTTTGGTTTCACTTTCTTACAACCATTCTTGTGCTGAAGCCCATCTAGTCTTGGCGTAATGCAGTTTGTCCCCTTTGGCCAGAGATGTATGTTGCACAACTGTTTTAATTACCGACCAGATTAGTGGTCCTGACAGAGCATCCTGTTGGTTGTGTGTGTGTGTGTCTGTTTTACGGCTGGGAATTAATCGCGTTAACTAATGCGATTAATGTGTTATGATCGATTAAAATTAAGAGTTAACAAAAACGAATACTGCACTGGCAGTACTCTGTTGTAATGATAACGCCCCTGTCATTAATGGGTGTCAAATTTCCCTCCGTCCATACGTCCGTCCGTCCACAAAAATTTCTTCGATTTCGATGAAATTTGGTATACAGATAGTACTTGATGAGAGATGCACAACTTTGCAACTTTCGGGTCCGTGAGAGATGCACAACGGTATGACCTTGACCCGGATCCAAGGTCAAGGTCACCGGGACCCGAAAGTTGCAAAATCAACCACATTACGTAAAGCAGTATCACATAGCAAAATGCGCCGCAAAATTGGGCTTTTGCTACACAAAGTGAGATTTCAGGCGCAAATTTGTGCGAATCAATACTTTCGGTATCTTATTTAATCAAAACAAATGTAAAATAAAGCGCATTTTAGCAGATGTTTGTCGATAAACAATCGTCAGTTCGCGTTACTCAGCAGCAATAGCATGCACGTGGTTCAGCCTACTTCCGTAAACAACTTGATGTATTTATTACATTGATATTCATGACAACGGATACTTAGTTTCCGGTGGCGGTAAAATGTAAACAATATCGAAGTTATCAGTGGAATTTCAGAGAAAACGTTTCAGTGTTGGCTTAAAACACTCGATCCAAACGGAATTTGGATTCGTGGTGAAATATTTGACAAAAGTGCGGTGCGCATATGGTGTGTACTTTGTGCAAAACACCGCGAACGGCTGCGTTGCTTTCGCAACTTCAGCGACGCCTTTGTCAACGGCATTACTGGCTCTGCTGTCAAACATGATGCACTGCCCTTTAAAATGAGAGCTGGCAAATTACCACTGATTCTTAGACTAGTGCACAATATATGAATTTGTTCTGGCCGGATTTTTGATAATTGCCCTAGTCTGCCCTAGCGGAAGTCGACCGTCAGTCCCCATACGGGACTAATTTTTGTAGTGTCTTACATTACATTTGCAGCAGTTGACAAGCTTTCAACTGCATGTTGCGTGGTCCCTCTGGGGTAGCAGAGTTTCTTGTTACAGGGTGTTTAACACTCCTGGATATCCTGGAAATCTATTTTATTTTTTTTACTGGATATCCTGGAACTTGATTTTTGCCAGGTCTGCTTGAAATTTCATGGTGCTATGACGTTTGTTGTGATTAATATGGTATATTGATGCGATTTTTTCCCATAACGTTGCGATGACATCAAGATGTCTCGAGAAAAATCGTATCGACTGTGTAGATTGTGTTAAAATATGAACTTAAAATGTTTACTGGAAACTTCTGGAAATTTAGTGGAATTTTGTTTCCATGGTTTGTTAGACACCCTGTGTTAGTTAATAATTTTCAGACCTTTTCAAGAGAGGCAGGCAAAAGGTCCAGTAACAGTTATGAACAATTAATAAGAATTATTTATTAAATTGCTCTCAGTTATGTCTGCTCTAAATACTACAGCTTTATATTGATTTATGTAGTTTAGTTTAGTTACTAGTGTAGTTAATGTCTGTAACTGTGTATTGATGACAAAACGATGGTGTGACTGAGCATTACAGTTGTAACTTAAAATTTTTAAGTTGACACAGTTTGTTTCTGCCTATCTGTCTGTCTGTTTGTTTCACTGTTCTTGCTACCATTACTGGTGAATAAAGATGAATATAATATCTGACACAGTGGTATCAGATGCACTTTATATGTTAGGAGGGCCCATTTTGGGTTGTGCCCTTAGTTTACACAGTAACTCCCATACGTCTCTGCAGATTTGGCTCGCTTATAGGTTTTACACAATATTACTAATGTAATTATCATTATCTGAGAATGAAATTGTCTGTTACATTGTTGGCAATGCAATAAGTAATGCAAAAGTGAGGGGCCAGGTCCACGCTTTGAAGAAAGTGAGGGACTGAGCGCTCTGCCACACCTGAGTAAGCACTGTCTTTCACTATGATGACCGATTATTTGGAAGATAGAGAAGATATTGCAGAAGTACTTAATGAAATATGAATAGTTGTGGTGTTAAAGTGCTGCAGTTGATAAAGTGATTCAGAGGCTGGCGTTCAGACTGTGATTGTTGGACATTTTTTGGACAAGTCAGACAGCTACATACTGCAAGTACCTTTCCACTAGACATTGACATATAACCAACAGTTACTGTACAATAAATTTGAACGTTTTCAGTGTTTAATTAATGTGCATTGTTTATGAGGTGAGGGCATCCATCATGCAATGGAGGCGGGAAAGATGGCGGCTGGATTTGTTGGAGAGTGTTTTGATCACGGCAACTTTGACGCCGAGGTCATGAGTATTTGGCATGATCGCTGGATGGAGAAGTTTGGCAACGACTACAAATGGTCAGAATGCTGTGATACTGACAATCGTCATCATATCTTCATTTTAGCGGCCTTTTCCAGGCACACCAACAATTTTTCTTTTTTTGAAACTTTAGCAGGTTGGGTTGCATATGCAGTTTCCCTCCTCTAAATATCTATGCCTGTAATTCCATGCAGCTGACAATCGATCAGTCAACCACATGCAACAACAACATTTACACATGTATGCATGCATTAGCACAGTTTAACAGTTCCTGGAATGTCCATTCAGTTTATGTGACACATCACAGACTAATCAGCAAGTTTCATCTGCATCAGACAGCTTATTTGTTATTTTAGGCATTTCTATAAGCTCCTGGCACTTATCGTTCACTTAGTTTCATTTCCCTTTTCTTTTTTAGGTCGGCTCTGAAGAGTTGACCTAATAAAGCCGGCTCAAATGTTCGTCCGTCCGTCCGTCCACAAAAAGTTTGTTATCGGCATGTCGAGCATAGATCCATGTGTCGACCATAGATCCATGTCCCTGACAGTCAACACCCGGAAAATACACCAAATGAAAATGCAGCGAATTTTCTACGTATGAAAATCGCGAAATTGAGATGTGTAGCAAAAATATAGTGTTTTACAGTATCATGTGCCATGACATACATTGCATTATGTGCACTGCTGTTTAGCCAGACATGTCCCACACAGGGTGCATTATGCTATTGTGCCGTAGTTGAGTGTGACATATTCACATGTACTATGAAAGTTTTGTCAGCCTAGTAAAATATGGATAAGGGGCATTTAAACCGGGTTGTTGTTGTTGTTGTATACAAAATTTGATGGTAGTTGGATAAGTAGCCTTGTCAATGAAGTGTAGTTCAGTGATTTAGTGTGTTTGTAATGGAAGGTCAATGTGGATATGCCAGCTGACCTGGCACTTCCCAATCCTTCTGGATGCAGCCACTGCTGCCGTAGCTCGTAAAGGTGATAAGTTCCTTGCTCGCTGGGCAGACATCATGACTGGTAAGACATCTGTTTGTTCCTTTAAACTGATGTGCAGTAAATGTGAAAATGTAATTGAAATACATTTATGTTTATGGTGTAAAAATTTGTTGTTATATGATGATTTGTAGACACTGTTGTAACATACAGTGTCTCCCGTGTTGAAATTGTGGGCTACCATCTTTGTGCTCCTGATGTGTGATTTACACTTCTGTTTGTGATGTTTGCAGGGAGAGTTCCAAAAATCCATTTGCTGCGACCAGAGTTTGTGATAGTGATTACTTACGAACTGATACTGCTAACATTTAAGCGTCTTTTTGGCCGTGGTTCAAAGCCACCGCCAAAGAAGGACTAGGATGAATATGTGTAGGATAGTTTGCACATATCTTCTTTATTTTGTTGTGAATTATGTTCATACATACACTGATTTTGGCCTGTAGTTCCACTCATATTTTTAATTCTTTGTTTGTCCTTTGTGCTAGATTTCAGGGATAGTTATCATGGAAAGCTTACTGACATTTCAGGTTTACTTCTGTGATAGAAACTGACGGGATAGCAATATTCTGCTTATGATTGATTTAGAGGGTTGGATCGTGATTGGCAATCTCGTCGTTATTGTCACCAAATGTGCCTTTGGCAAAAAAACTGTCGTTGAAATTTTAACAACTACAAATTTCTAATGAGTAAACCTGAATGATTGTGAACCTCTAACATTATATAAATGTGTTTATAGTTGTCACTGCCATTGTTGTTGTCATTCACAAGAGATGGACTCGTGACTTGAGTCGCGCTATTTTGGGACTTGCGACTCGCAGCTGCCTGAATTGAGTTGAGACTTGACTTGACACAAAAAATCTTGGTGACTTGCGACTGGTGCAAATGCTCACTTCATTCACAGTTTGAAGACCGATCTTTGCGTGAATGTGTGGAAATAATGTTGCTTGTCTAACAATCCTAAGCCATTACAGTTGTGATGTGGTAATTATGTTTCTTACGGCCAATCAGTTGAGTCGTAAGTAAAAACTAAAATTTATTAAATATGTCTTTAATTTCAAACTTCCACCACAGATTTCTTTCTACAGTTTTATAGTTAAAGGTTTGACAGCCACAATTTGCCAGTACATAAAATTTGGGCCCTCTGCAGCTGCATAGATCATGTAGCAAAAAGCCAGCCCTGACTACCGTTTTAATCTGCAACATTGCTATAACTGTCCTACTTTTGTTGTTGAAAATTGTAAAGACTTGTGTTCTTTTCTAATTTGTTGATGTGCATATTTTAATGTCGGTTGTAACAGTTTCATGAGTACTTTTATGCCCGCTATTGACGAAATAAGTAGTCGATATTTACTTACTATTTACAATATAAATTTTCAGAATAATTTATGGTGGTGTTTGTGAATTCCATGATGTAGTACTGTATAGATGACACCACCAAAATTACAGGCTGTATAATGTCGTATGGGGTAAAGGCAATTTTTGCATTATATAATATGTGAACACCCCCTAACAGTTACATGAGAGTTGCAGCTCAAAACTTGGAATTTGCCCATAGTGACTCGAAAATTGCCTGTAGACTTGAGACTTGACGTTCGAGTCTTGCATACATGTTTATTGAGATGACATGGTTGTTTTAGCACACATTTATATTATATGTGTTTTGAAGACATTTGTTATGTGCAGTTTGTGATACTAACAGACAACTGCATAATTATTAGGGCTGCCCATATAAACAGTTAATGTCCAATTGATTGTAACAAATTTTTAGCAGTTAATTTTCATGAGTGATGGCGATTAATTTTCAAGTAATTTCCTAATTTTTTGCACAGTTACTGAAGCCAATTTGGTGTCTGGTTGCACTGGAATTTTTCGTACAATCAAAATAGATGATTCAGATTTTTAAATTAAGAACTCATTTACGTTACGTTCGTAATTTAACAAAATTTGCAAAAATAAAAGCAACGTTCCATTTAGACAGTTGAGTCTAGTGTGACTGCTGTATTGACCACTCTCTGTCAATCCAGTGCACAATTCAAATGTTTACTGCTGTCAATTTTGTCACTTTTTAATGATTAATTATTATCCGATCATTAATTACTGAAAGATTAATCATCAGAGAAATGCTTAATCGATAACAGCCCTAGTAATTATGTACACATTGGTTTTGTGAGTTAACAGTGCACATGAATGTTAAATATTCTGTTGCTGATGTCCACTTTTGTGGTGCAATTTTGTGCCAGAGTTTGTATAATAACAGTAGTAATGTGATAATAGGCAGTCAACGATTATAGCTGTTAGGGAAAGTGTGGTCTTCGAGGTGGGAGAAGGTGAAAAGACACTGATTAGGGACCTTGATATTCTTGAAAAGATGGTGCATGGTTGAGTCTATAAAGGTCTGTATCTCATAAGTTTGTTTAGTGAAACCGTAGTGGAAAGATGTTTTCAAAAATGCATCAATTTTTTGTTTAGCTCCACATTAAGATATGGACCCCACACTGGGATGGCATAGGTTAGGCGGCTGAATTGCCTGAAATACTGTGTGCAGTAGTTGATCAAGCGGCATCCCCTGTTAGCTGTTTAAGGAGGAGTTCGCTGACTGCAAACTTTAGAAATAGCATCGACATGATTTACAAAGCTGAAACTAGACTGAAAGATCACTCCAAGAAGTTTAACAGTGTGCACACGTTCAATACCCTCAAGTGACTGGGGAGACTGTGCTTGATAGGATGAGGAGACGATGTAGTACAGGGTCTTTGGTTTTAATTGTCAAGATTAATAATTAAAATCAGACCATTTGATTCAGCCCAAAGTTGAATGCGAAAAAACTTGCCAGAGAGGGGGATATCAGTGTATTCAGGGACTAGCAAATTAGTGTCATCATCATATTTAGACATAATATTAACACGTGAAAATGGATGAAGATAACTTTCCATAATGATCAAAGGGTATATAGGTCCGATACCGGATCCTCTGAACTACCGGGTATAGTGGAAGTAATGGGCCGGGGTCGGAAAGTGGAAGTAACCTTGGGCAAGTTGTTCACACCTATGTATAGCACCTGATATACTGCAGAGTTGAGAACGGTCTGTAAAGAAGCTAACAATTCAATTGCGAATGTAGGCCGGAATGTTAAGTCTGCTGATTTTGGATAAGAGGACAGAGTGACGACATCAAAAGCCTTGGAGAAATCTACAAGTAGGCAGCGAACAAAAGAATTTTCCTCCGACATGGGAGTGGCATGATCGATAAATTTTATCAAAGCGCTGGTGGTACTACCTGTAGCGCGAACGGCAAACAGGTCAATAATTATATAGATCAGTCTGGAGTGCAGGTCTTAACCATTGTTGAATCAGAATCTTTACTGCGAGTCTAGACATAATTGGAGTGACAGAGAGATTAGTAGGAGAGTGTTGTTGATCGCACTACCGGTATGATGTATCAAATAGTACACGGTTTCCGGAGAAACGGGAGAATACTTTTTGTCTGAAGCCTGTTATCGTAATGTGATGTTGTTACAGCACTTATTAATACCCATCGTAGCCTATATTAAGTCTCAGGCGAGTTCATTTTCAGCAGGATAGCGCGTCAGGCGTGAGTGCACAGGGCGCTTGAGACAATCAACTTTTTATTCGGCTCGAAGTTAGGCCTCGGGCGAATACTGGATTCACTTTACGGCGCGTTTGGCGGTGTTCACGCATTCGACTATAACTTCACCGAAAGTGAACCGATCTGGGTGAAATCTGAAGCACTATAGGAGTACATTGTCAGGGGCTGGCCCTGTCAGATTGTGGGCGCGATCTGCTTAGTAGCGATAGCTTGAGAGCCAGGCGAAATTTAGTTTTATTTGTCAGGTAAGAAACGCACGATTTTACCGATTTACTGTCGGCCAGATTTCACGAAATTTGAACACAACACGTCGACCCGTGTCGCGATGAAAATCTTTCGGAACAGAATTTTGAGAATTTTACCGTAAAGGATCGTTTTCCACGTAACGTATTGCGACTTCAGGCCGCCATTACTCCGCAATGATTACAGATCGCCGAAAATTTACTGCCGAAATAACCCTCTATGAGATTTCTACATTTTGAGTCAAAAAACCATACACTCGACTTTTGATCATAATTTCGGCCAATGTTGACCAATTTACACAATTCTTACTGTCATATTCCTGAGGAAACTATGTAACTATTACAAGGTCTTCCATCTCACATTAATTGCGTTGCTGTACTACCTTGGGAAATTCAGAATTTAAATAACGGCTGAACGTTTACTTATACCATCATAATTGCTCGGTTTTGCTTGAAACCTAACAAAACTTGACAACATTTAGAAGACAAATGCTACCAATAATATCAGTGATAATTTAGGCCCTACTTAATTTTTGTGCAATATATGAAGCACAGAATGCAGATAACGCAAGAACGCTGGGAATATTATTTGACGACGAACTCTTAAAGTCTATGCAACGAATATGACTTCTCTGCTGTCAGAAAGTGACAGCAGTTTTTGTGACTAATACTTACTGCAGTCCATTTACCATTTAGTTCGAAAGTTAAAGCAAGCGCTAAGAAGTCCATCTCAGATACAAACACCCGCTCGCAGAATTTTACGCTATGCACTAGTGCGAGCTTCATCAATGACTGTCTGCTGCAGCCCATGTTACATGTCAATCATCCACTGCTTCAGTTCGCTGCCATCACGGATCTTCTTCTAAGCACTACTGCATCATTTTCCAAATTTTATAGTTACAGGATTCAGACCTGAGCTGTTAAGGCGGCCTCATTTGCAAGATGAATTCTGACGTCTCGCATGCAATGCCGTTGGCAACAATTGTTATTTTCAAGGTTTACAAGGTAATGTAGAAACATACTTAAGGTAAGGTGGAGAATCTTTATAATGTGTGTGTACAAAATTTTCGCAGGAATCTGACATTGGAAGAATTTTATTATAAATCGGTCTACATTTGCCGAGGTTATGATCAAAAGTTAAGTGTATTGTTTGTTTACTCACAGTGTAGTTGCCATTCCTACTGTTGGAATCAATTGAAAGTCATTCCCCTGACTTGTACGCTCCGTATAACAAACCTCCCAAAATATTCTTCGACGACCGACGCGGGTTGACAACACGGCAGATAACGCTGACATCACTCAGTCGCAAGCAGCCAATCACCATCGGCTATTGAGTTACGTGACACTAGGCATCGTCGAATGCAGGAAGTAAACAGCTTGTGCACAGATAACCGAGCTCTTAGAGACGAATACTGTATTGTGGGCATGTCACAAAATGCAGCCATCTAGTTGCCTGTAACTTTGTCAAATGTTGACCGATTTTAAAAAAATTTTTAAAGGAAACTCAACAGTAAATTTGTAATAAAGTAGCCTGTTAGTCAAAGGTCTCACCATGCACACCTTAAGCATGGTGCTAAACTACCTTGCGATTTATCGTTTCAGTTTCAGTGTGTCGCTGGTTTTTTTTACATTAATAGGCCTAAGCCTATTTCGCACTGTAGTGTAGCAACGCGTTTAAGGTGTAATGGGATATTTAATTATAACTTTATTAAGTCTGGCGGTAAAAGAATTTTTGACAATAGCTCGACATTTAGAAAAGTTATGGATAAAAATAGAAACCTTTTTTCTGCACATGGTGTAAAAATAGAAAAAATACACGGTGGCGCATAAAACGTACCACTTCATTGTTGACTACAACTCTCGCATTTCTTGATAGAATTTAACACTTTGTAAAAATGGAAACAAGAAAAATACTCTACAAATTTTATTATTTGTACGGCTTGATGACGTCATAATTGCATTATAAGCTTACTTCATTGAGTTACTTCATGGATAATAATAAAACAATAAAATAAAATATGTTGAGTTCTGAAGATAAAATTTTGAGCAAAACGTTCGGAAATCTAAAATATATTCTACCTGAAGACTCATCAAAAAATTCTATACAGAACTTTGAAAAGATAAATAATGGACGACTTTCTGCAAAAAATTCTCACTGCCAGTTCGAGCGAATGCACTAAGTTTATTTATTTATTTATTTATTTATTTATTTGCTTGCTTAACAGTGACAAATGAGAAAAATTTTCATCACAAAAAACATTACCGGTACAATGATCAGGACAGCACGGCTTACTATGGAGCACCAGACTAGAGTGTTCATTCTAATTGTTTCCGGCGTTGGTACAAAAAGTCTTTAAAATCCACCAAAAATACGGGAGTTATGGAAACAATAGAGTGGCAGTGGCACGTTTTTATGGACCGCAGCTAGCTGTAAACTTTAAGGGTATGTGACTGTAAATGTAATTCCGTCAGACCTATTGTTCGGTACGACGGTATTTCTAAAGCATTAGCTGCAGCAGAAGTAATACAAGATCGACAACACTTATGACATTTTTATACGCCCGGCTTATTAACAAAGATTATTTATCCCCGATCTACGTTTACACGATAAAACGCTAACTTCCGGTGCAAAACAAAACACTAGCCGAGGCCTACATGGTTCACACACGTTTGGCTTGAGGCAGAAAGTCGGCTGATCCGTCGCCCGACAAAATAGCTCGCCATTTTCGAGGGTGGAACATGGCCGACAAATCGATGTGACTGAATATTGCTTAAGCACAATGTTTGCATCAGAAAACCAGGCAATCGGAGACAGCAGACTTCGCCCCAGTGTGCAGTTTGCTGCCATTATATACGACTACAAAGTCAAACAGCGTGGTGCCCCATGGCGAGCACGTTGGAAATTGATGACAACTTGCTGATGCACGGCGCCCACGTCGATATTGCGAACGCCACGCGCCATGTGACCCATCGTGTGAAAATATGACGCCATCCACAAAACCAGGGCATGCTCTGCACAAGCCGTCAACAAGTTGAAAACTAGTAAAAAAAACTTGCCAACCAGTTAAGTTGAGTTGAGTTGGGTCGTAAAAGTGTTTAAAGAGCGCCCGATCCGACTCTCAACCGGTTGAGTTGAGTCGGATCGGGCGCTCTGAACCCTGCTTCTTGAATGACCTCAGCTACCTCAAACCACTGTTTTTCGACATTTTCCATCGCCTGTTACATCTTCGTAGTGGGTAGAGATAGATACTTCAAATTTGGTTGTGTGAGAGACTTGATTACTGCGCAACTTTTGGTCATTTCTGACAAGGTAGATGATCAGTTGAGCACCACATACCAACCCTTCGGGAGTCGAAAAGGTTTTTGATTTCGAAGAAAAAATATGCGCTCAATCTATGCTTATGAGGTCTAACATTGCAAAATGAAGGTAGCCAAGACGGACAAAAACGGACAAGATTGGACTGCTATATAGTCGAAAAAATCGGTCATTGCCAGAGCCAGACTTGTGTGATAGTTATACGATATGAATCAACAAAAATAACATCAGTACCACAGTCTTGCTGTGGAACTGGGTGAACTGAAATCACGTCGGTACAGATAAACATTCCTAATAGAGGCAACTTTAGCGGTGAACAAGCTAGGCCATTTGAAGTGGATAAAAAGACAACATGTAATTATGCAATGGCGTATTTCGGTGGAATTGCGTCTAGGCACCTTAAAAAGTACTCAAAACCTAGAGATTGACAAATTCATATTTCAGATCTACGTTCAACGGACCGTGAACTGGACCCTAAAACATTTTACTTTTTCAAGGTAGTGCATATGTGCCTCTTTCTGAAAGTGTGAACACGTTACCGTAAATGGTGAAATGATTCCCACAATAACAATCACAAGATAAGTAGCCTGCCCTATTCGCTGCTTTGCATATACCTTGAATAGCTGACAGTTTCAGTTAAGTAGGCCTAGCTGACTTCAGCATAAGTCCTGTTGGTTACGATTTTTTACCGCGCGACGCTATGCTGTCATCGTGTGTCTGACCATCCGTCTGTCTGTCCGTCTGTCCGTCTGTCCGTCACAAGCCGGCAGTGTACAAAAACGACAAAATACAGCATTACGCAAATAAAGCCAAACTAGGCCTATAGCCTAGGGTCTCTAGTTTTCTCATGCCGAAAATCTGAGCGAAATTCCAACGGGATCAACCCCAAGGGGGGTGCAAAATAAAGGTATGGTAGATTACAATCGGCGATTTTCGACCAATATCTCGCTATATCTCAGAAACGGTGCAAGATACGGACATAGTTAATATAAAACGCTAATATGAACTCGTATCGTATGCGCTGTGGGCTATCTATTTCCAGTTATCTTGAATGGCCCCAGCTATCTCAATCCACTTTTTTTCGACATTTTCTATCGCCTGTTATATCTTCGTAGTGGGTGGAGATAGAGACTTCAAATTTGGTGGATAGGTTGATCGTAGCAAGTGCTAGCTCATGGATGGCAAACCGTTCCTGAAAGGGGCGTGGTCAGGTCACGCGAACCATTAAAATTTTGGTGGACACAAACCGTATATCTCTGGAACGGCTGATCGTCTCAGGTGCTGTCAACTTTGGCGGACGGTCAGTGTGGTAGACTAGTGACTGTCTCGGTCACCAGATTATCACAGTGACTGTCAACACGGTGGGCATGAGTCACTGCGTCGCGCGGGTCTGTCAGCGGCAGCGGAGACTTGTTAATTTAATTCGTACTGCGGAGCTGCAGAACTTTCATTAGGCCTACTAAATGCACATGGGCCCTTATAGGCACGCCATGTGAGGAGAACTGTACGTCGGAGTTATCTTGCTGTTGTTGACGAAACAAAGCATTATGACAACTCGTGGCATATCAGTCGCGACGTTGTATGTATACTTGTGTGATGTAAACGACTCGGATCGTTCGTTTGCCGAGCGGATGTTGGCCGATCGGCAACTGGTCTCATCAGTCGGGAGGGACGGAGGGAGTCAGCGAGCAAGGTCGCTTGTCGGGCGCTGGCCGTGAGGTTACGCGCTCTTCTCTCTATTTGCTAGCATATCACCTCCGAGAACTGCGCCAGCAGGCGCCAGAGACGGCTGCAGCTGCTGCTGGTCCTATCCGCCTTGGATCGGACCGTGAACTGTCGACGTATGTATACCAGCAACACATCTGCATTCCTACCAATCATCGTCACTTCGCCCCTAGTAGTGGTGAGAAGTATTGTGATCCGCGTGTCTGTCTGTTTGTCTGTCCGCTCGCGTATCTCAAAAATCACACGTCCAAATTCCACCAAATTTTCTGTACAGGTTACGTTACCTGTGGCCGTGATTCGGTCGTACTCTGACGGCAGTGCGGTGCGTTATGTACTTCCGGTTTTGTGGATGACGTCACGTTTAGAGGGAATGGGCAGACTCAAAGACTACGCGTGTTTCGTCGAGTTCGGCAGGTGGCGGCACCGGGGTTGAAGTCTGCCGTCTCCGATTGCATCTTTCTATCATTGTCGTCTTCTTTTTCCCCGTCTACGTATTACCATTGTTAACGTTATTATCGAACTTTAATTTAGTTCTTTTCCTTGTTTTTTCCGTTTTTGGTTTAGTGCGATAGATCAAGCTCAAAGTTGGATATCAGTCTTATTGGCTTTTCAGCGCACGTTTCCTCTCTTGTATCGTAAACAGAAAATGCGCTTCAATAACAGCAAGAAACAGATTCATACTTCATCACTTTGTACATAGAGTCGTCGTGTATAATGGTTTAAATGTGGTTTAAATGTCTTCCTTTGTCTATTTTTGTATGTAACTGTTAATTTGCATGATTTGTCACGTGTACGTTAGGTTTTAGGATTTTATTAGTTAAAATTTGTATGTTTTGCTGAATGTTTTTGTTTTAATGATTGTACGTTTTATGCTATGTATATATAATTTTTGTATGTGCTGCCTACGGGCGTAATAATAAATAATAACTAGAATGTTGGCAATTAACGTGTCAATTCCCAACCTGTAGATCGCCCGTCTTGTGCGGTTTTGACCGTGACAATTCGATGTATGAACGACAAACATGAATGCTGACACTTGGCTTACTGAATAGGAACACCGGCTGTCAATGCTGCTCAGTCAGGTGTTCATCTATGTTAAAGCTCCTATGCATGGTGATTTTTCGATTTTTAAGATGGCGGCCG